>Ga0194063_10001921_pt1 | contig 13177 bp, 12 predicted proteins | sample SepL3720m_MetaG_FD_155459 | JGI IMG/M metagenome (GOLD analysis project Ga0194063, IMG submission 155459) | Anoxic zone freshwater microbial communities from boreal shield lake in IISD Experimental Lakes Area, Ontario, Canada - Sep2016-L373-20m | ecosystem: Environmental > Aquatic > Freshwater... | reverse complement strand
AAAAAAGTCTTTATTTTTATGTTTTGTAGCCGTAGTATCATCTTCATTTTTCATTTCAAACATGATGGTTAAAATTTCATTATTATCGTCATCAAATTCCCGATAAATGTAGTCTCCTTTAGATCCAGAAGCCGATACTTGATTGTCTTTATTAAATTTAGCTTTTGGAAAAGCAAAAGGTCGAATTTTATTAAATTCGTTTTCACAATGGACTTCTAATGATTCCCCAATCATTTTTGTACTCATTCTGGATCGCATCTCTTTTAATGAAACTAAAGCCGTTTCACTTGCTTTAAGTTGATCTTGATATTTTTGATCGCTTAGTTCTTTTTGATGTTTTATATTTTGAATTTCAAGTTCTTTATTTCCTAATTTTTCTTGATATTCATCTTCTAAAGTTTTTTTCTCTTCTAATGCTTTTAGTTTTGTATCTGATTCAACTTGTTTGGCTATATTTTCAACTTTTGTGTTTAAAGCTGTAATTTCCTGATCTTTTTTTGCAAGTGCCTCTTTTGCTTTATTAACTATATCTTTCTCTTTAAGTTCGGCTTCTAGTCCTTTTTCTTTTTCTATACTTCGTTTTGCTGACTCTAGCTGAGCATCAAATTCGTCGTTTCTGATTGATTTTATAAGGTTATTAAGTGTTGTTTTGTCAATATCTGCATCATGAATAGATTTGAGATCAATTAAGTCACCCTTTTGAGCATCTTCCATTAGGACTAACGTATTTTCATCTTGAATTGTTACTTTAATTTTATTCATAGTTTTATAAATTATTAATATTTTGTGTAAAGACAGAACTATTTCCCTCAAAATTACTCATTTTTTGACATCTCCTTAATTTGTTGAGTCTTCGACTCATAGTAAAAATTAATTATTGATTTATCACCAATTTTATCAACCATTTCTTCAATAGCTTCAATAGGTGCAGAATACCATTCATCTGGTATATATATCCGACCAAAATTATCGATAATTTCCAAATCAACTTTTGCGTCAGCAAAAAAACGATGAACCAATGATTCAACTTTTACTGGCCTATATTCACCCGTTAATTTGTAAATTGCCACAGTTTTTACTGGTGCCATTAAATATGTTGGATTGTTTTCGGCATTTTTAATACGACTTTCTACGGTATCTGTTGTCACGCCAATTTTATATAGATCTTTAATAGTTGTAACTGCTGGGTCACTACTTAAAGATTTCAAAATATAAATATATCCAACCGCAATATCGTTATCCTTAATATTGTTGATATTTTCATCCACAATATATCCGTCTTTATATAATTGACTTGATAGGCTTCGTAGGTAAATATTAGATTCAGTGCCGTTTTCAAAAATTACTCGCAAACGCTCTTTTTGTCTTCCAAAAACTTTTTTTTGTTGACCTATTTCATCTATATAACACATTATTCCATCAGTTATATAAAAATTATGTAATTTTAGTTCTGTTACAGTGGTAAAACGTGTTAATTTGTAATTACCAAGTTTAAGACCATTTTGTTTTTCAATAAACATTTTTTTATATTTTTCAAATTCTCTTACTTTTATACGCTCGGCAATGTCACCAATATTCTTCTCAGTTCGGCCTTTGTTTGGCAATGAATATACATCAAAGATTCCATCATTATTAAATAAATCAGTATCACTGATAAAAAGTTCTTCTAAACTTTCTGGAACTTTATCTAATTCCAACAGTCCAAGTTCATCATATTTAGTTAATGTCTTAATCTTGTCTTTATCAATACGAATTGAACCAAGTCGTGTGCCTAATACAGCTTCTTTTAAATCATCAGAATCTTTATTTGGTAAACGATTATTTTTCTGTACGAATTCTGTAATTTGTTGGAACGACTCTATTAGTCGATCATTTGTTGTAGTAATTTTGTGTTTTTCCTTTGGTTCAAAAAGGTAAGCATCTTGCCCTTCAAATATTTTTTTTAATTGCTCGAAATAATCCATAATTATTCTTTTTCATTATTATTAAGTTTTTCACGCTTATAACTAGCCATCTGGGCAGTTAAAAATGCTTGAGCTTGAGCCAATAATTTTTCATTTTTATCATCTGAATTAAGTGATGGAAATTTACCATTATGAACCACGACAAATGCTTTAATTTGTGGATATAATGCCAATGCATCTTCCACTTTCATGTCTATCCTGTTGCCAGCAATTGTATCTTGAATAATTTTAAAAGTACTTGCCCCAACTTTTTTGGAAATCACTTCAAAAGCATGATGAAAAGGGTTAATAGAATCAATTAAATTGATATCTAGTTCATCAATTTTTACGAAACGATTTGCCATTTTTATAAATTTAATATCACCGTCTTTATCTCGAATTGGTTCAGCTGTTTTAAGTGCTAAATTTGCTGCCAAATATTGTCGAGTAATTTCCACTTCTTCATCATTCAGGCCTGGGTGTTTTTCACGGATAATCTTACTTTGTAAATGTTTTACATATTCACCGGTTAAACCTTGTGCTGCAGCTTTTTGAATCTGTTCGTTTTGTAGAGTTGCAGCTGTTAAATCTTCCAAATCAGATTCCAATATCTGTTTTACTTTATCTGATTTCGGTTGTTTTAACCCTTTCACAAAAATTTCCCCTGGTCTGGCTTTTCGGCCATCACTTGGACGTGGTGTAAAAGTAAAACTTGGTGCCAATACTTGTTCCATTAATAATGAAACTGTTATGGCTTTAAGCATATTATTCACCGAAATTGTGATGTCATCATTAGTACCATTTGGTTGGGCAATAAGATTAGTAAATTGAGAGTGAGTTTTGTTATAACTGTCACGTGTACATCGTCCAATAATTTGAACAATTTCTGTCAAAGACGAACGATAACCGATCGTCAGCGAATGTTCACAAAATGGCCAATCAAAGCCTTCTTTTGCCATACCAAGGGCAATAATAATGTCTACCCCCGCAATATCATTTCGTGCAACGGTTCCTAAATATTTGACTAATTTTTTGCGATGCTCTGCTTCATCATCAACCAAATTTGCCACCAAAATCTCTCGTCCGTCGGCGGTTAAAATATGATCAATCTCATTTTCATCCCTCTTTGTAATAGTGCCAATAATGTCATAAATTCGTGCCACTTCCTCCAACTTGCCGACCAAGGTTGATTCTTTAGAATTTACATTTGGAATATGAATAATTGTCTTTTTATTTGTATCTAAAACAGCAGATAAAGCACCATTATCGAGGTATGAGCCGGTATAAAAATGATAGCCAATTCCTAGTGTTTTAAGATATGTGTATCCATTTAGTTGTTCGTAGTATGTATATGTGACCTTGTCAAACTCTTCTTCGTCATCTGCGGTTAAGATTGGTACTGTGTCTCCACGGAAATATGAACCAGTCATTGCAATAATCTGCACATTAGATCCATTCATTACGTTATGAAGTAGTTGCCCAAGTCGTGAGGTATCAGAAATGGAAGCATGGTGAAACTCATCAATAGCCAAAACACAATCATTGAATTTTTCGATTGGTACTTCTTCAAAGGCAAAACGTAAAGTAGCGTGAGTACAAAGCATTATTTGGTCGTCACCATTTATAAAACGTATAAATGCTCCAACTTTACTGCGGTCATCTAAACCATCTTCGTTTGTTAAGTTGTTCCTGTCATCAATATGCCAGTCCTCAAAAAAACCATGTTCAGTTAAGTCAGTATTTGCAAATGATGATCCAATTGAGCGTTCCGGCACTGCGATAATAACTTTTTTCAATCCCTGATTTCGAATTTTATCCAATGCAATAAACATTAATGCTCGTGACTTACCAGAAGCCGGTGGAGCTTTAATCAATAGTTTTTTACTGGTTCGTTTGTCGAATGCCCTCTTTTGCATTTCTCTCATACCAAGTTCATCACACTTAGTGCTGACACCAGTTTTGTCATATTCCACACTAACTATATTTACTGTATCGGGGTTAGTTCTCTTAGCGTCGACTTTAGACTGTACTTCAGCTTCTTTAAAAATCCATTCTTGTCCATATTCTTTGGTTTCACCATGAGTGGTAATCATTCCAATGGCGAGTAACCTATCCACGACTTTATAAGCACCACGTGGTGTAAATCCTGTCCATTTTATAATGTGATTTATATTTAAAATTGGAGTGATGGATAAATGTTCGATCACTTTATCCACTGATTCCACAGCTGTTTTATTTAAATTTAACTCATCATTTTTATTCATATGTGAACAGTTTAACAATATATATGAACGATGTCAAGTATGTTATGAACGACTTGGTTTCTCTTTTATTTGTTCATACAAATCAAAGAGAATGGTTAATCGTTCTTCGTCACTATTAAACCCTTTTTTGCGATAGAGTTGATCAACTATAATATCATTTTCATTATGAGCTTCACGAAGGTCCGAGGGCATTTTGTCTGGATCATACATGTTGGCTAACGTTTTTTCACTGTGATTCTCACGTGTCAGTAAAATTTTACGAGCAGATTGTTTCAATTTTTCTTTTTGTGCGTCAGTTAGTAGTGGAACTGGAAAAGTGTTGTATCCGAGAGTAGAAGAATATCTATAATCAGTTTTCAATTTTCCACACACTGTACGAATCCACGCCATATGCATTTTGGATTCTAAAATAGCAAACAACCAAAGTTCTGCATCATAAATGGCATTTGCAGCGTCAGAAATTACCGTGTTTTTATTCAAATAACTCATGGGGATATATTCACGGCGTTCTGATGAAACCCTCGGTACAATAATAGAGTTTGTTGGTTTATATGCTCGCTGTATAAAGCGATGTGCTAATGATGCAAAATCTCGTGTACTTTCAGCTTCACTATTAGATCTATATTCTCTAACAATCTCGATCCTTTTTGCTATTTCAGGATAATTCAGTGCATTATTTACGTCACTATCATCTATCCATAGACAATAACGATGTTGTCCTCTAATAAATTCATCCGATCCCATGTATTGTTTAATATATTGTGTAGTTTCAGGATTGATATCTTCAATTTTCTTTTTAATATCAGGTGTCAATACTAATCCACCTCCATCTTTTGGCATACTACCAAGTGTCATTTTAGGTATTCCAAATAACACATTCATACTTTTATCAACAATAATATTTGGGCTATTTGGTATTAGATAGGCATTTATATATTGCGAGTCAATTTGTAAACCGTTCGAGTAGACAGTTTTTTTCTTTACTTTTCCGATATTAGCCACTCCGACAATAATACATGTGACACCAGCGTTGTCACGTGCGCTATTTTGCCACTTGAACGATGTATAACCAAAAATAATATCTAGATTCAAATCATTCAATAAATATGGCCAGAACATACCAACTTGTTCACCCTGACAAATTGAGTTTGTAGAAACAAAAGCAAATTTTGCATCTGTACCTTTAATATATCGACCTGCATTAAAAAACCAAATTGAAATGTAATCTATATTTTTGGAATATGGCATACCAAGTTGAGCCAACTTCACGTCTCCTTTCATGATCGGATTTTTTATTTTTTTACCACCTTTATATGGTGGGTTTCCAATAAGATAAATTTCATCATAAATTTTTTCTGCCACTGGTAATTCTTGTTGTTCGGAGTCATTGAAACTAATCAATGTTTGTTGTTCGGTTTTGGTTGGCATATGACCAATATTTGGACAAATCCTCTGCCAGTCTAACCGTGCTGCGTTGCCATGAATAATAGTTGGAATATCAATAAGTGGAATGATGGATATTTTTTTACCAAACTGTTTTTCAAATTCAACATTCATCTGGTGAGCAGCTAAATACAGAGATAACACAGCGATTTCGTGAGCAAAATCATCTATTTCAATACCATAAAAATTCTCCAGCTTGATTAAACTAGTTAGCCCGAATCCGGTATATTTATGAGTAGGTGATAATTCATTTAGACGCGCAATTATTGCGTGCGCTAGTCGCCGAATTTCTTTATATGAAATAATCAAAAAATTGCCACTCCCGCAAGCAGGATCAAATATTTTGATTTTACTGATACGGATGAGCAGTTTTAAAAGCTTGTTCACGTCATCATAATATTTATCAAAAAGTTCACGGAGTTCTTCTAAAAATAATGGTTCAATAACTTTTAAAATATTTGGCACACTAGTATAGTCCATACCACTTTCGTCACGTTTTTGTCCATCAACAATACTCTGGAAAATAGTACCAAAGATATCTGGGTTTATCTCTCCCCAATTTGATTTGGCACATTCCAAAATTAGGTGACGAGCTTGAGCATTAAAATCCGGAATAGCTATTGCATGTCTTGTGGTATCAAAGATTGACCCGTTTACATATGGGAAATCGGAGAATGGAGTAGAAAGACCAGATTTTGTTTCACTATCTAGTGCTTTAAATAAATAAGTAAAAAAAACATTCAAATCGGAGCCATCAGTATTTGTATAATTTTTAATAGCATCTGTAAATTGTTTTTTCTTAAATAAATCCGTATCCTCTGCAAAAAAACAAAATAATAATCGTGAAAAAAATACATTAAGATCATGGCGAAATGTATTACTCTCTTTTGTAAATTTTACTAAGTTTTCTTTTTCTATCTCAGAATAAAGTTCTTTCATTTTGTCGGCTGCTCGACGATCAACTACAGCCTCATGTTTATCGTCAGTCACTTCATCACCTGTCCAACCATAGAAAAAAGCAATTTGTTGATCTATATCAGCAATTTTTATTGTAAGAGTTGTATTTTTTTTAGTATCTTTAGCGGCAATATTAACTAAGTCAGTAGTAATTAGATAGCGTGGTTGGTATCGTTCTGTTAGTGGATCATTTTCTAATTTTTCAATTTTTTCTATTAATTCGGTATCAAGTGAATAGGTTTTTAAATAAACAACATCTTTTTGTAAGACAGCATTTTTATCTATAGCCTTATTAATAACACCTTGTCGAAGTTGAGTAATAGCAGAAGGTGATCGTCCATAAGCCGCCAATAATTCATATAAAAAATCTACCGTATAATTAGAACGATTTGCAATCTTGGCAATATTTTGTTCAACCTGTTGGTAGGTTATTTTCATATGCCCCAATTATACCTCCCCCGCGATCAAAAACCCCTGGGAAAAATAAAAAAATCAAAAAAATTACTATAATTACTATAGATGCATAAAAAAATATAGAGGCCTAAACAAACAGGACCCTCAACTGCCGTAATTCTTTTCTTATATATCGGTCATAAGCATCTTACATAAGGACAAAATTTAATAATTTTGCGGTTCAAACCGCAGTCCTTGATATATATGACTGATAAAAATAAAAATATTAATATTGAGTATGTTGATATAAACATACTCAATCCTTCCACTTATAATCCTCGAAAGCACGATAAAGAATCAGAGGAGCAACTAAAACAAAGTATTGAAAACTTTGGAGTTGTAGACCCGTTAATAGTTAATTCTTCATCTAAGAGATTAAATACCGTCATTGGTGGTCATTTTCGGTTAGAAGTACTAAAGAAGATGGAATTCAAACAGGTGCCAGTGGTTTATATAGATATTCCTGATATTGAGAAAGAAAAGGAATTAAATCTTAGGTTAAATAAAAACACTGGTGAGTTTGATTTAAAGTTATTAGCTGAGTTTGATTCTAAATTTTTAGATGATATTGGTTTTAGTAGTGAAGAACTTGATGATATATTCCCAATCGAAGATACTGAAGAGGAATTTAATCTTAAAAAAGCATTAGCAAAAGCTGGAGTAAATAAAGTAATAGCCAAAGAAGGTGATATTTGGCTTTTGGGAGATTCTAAACTGATGGTCGGCGACTCAACTAAAGAAGAAGACATCTTGAAATTGATGGGAGATGAAAAGGCTAATATGTGTTTCACTGATCCTCCATATATTCTTGAATATCTAAAAGATAAAAAGAAGAATGGTGAAAAAACAAAAGGTTTTGGTCGAAAACGAAATCGAAAATATATCGGCACTGACTCACTTCCAGAAAATTTTACTGAATTATGGATGGCCAATATTGCCAAAATCCAGCAAGAAAGTTTCTCAATTATTGTTTATGAAAATTGGAAGAACATTAGGACCATATGGTCAGCAATGGAGCAGTATTGGCGAGTAAAGAATATGCTCGTTTGGCACTTAAATAATCGTAGCCAAGGCTTTTCAGCTAAGTACAAATTCTTCTCAAAACACGATATTGCTATGGTTGGAGCATCAAAAGATATTGATATTGAGTTTAATATGGAGGAAGAAAAAGATGGTCTTCAAGAAGAATATGAGACTGCTCTTTTTGCGATTCAAGGACACCCACAATGGGAGGGTTATGAAAAAGGAAAGAAATATCAGCCGACTGATTTTATAGAATTTAAGGCGTCTGATGAAAAGAGTTCTGGACAAGGAGTAATTTTTGGAACTAAACCAACAGAAATACTAATCCCCTACATTAAAGTCTTAACTAAAAGAGGAGATTTAATAATTGAACCTTTTGGTGGTAGTGGAAGTACTTTAATAGCAGCAGAAAAATTAAAACGACGCTGTTTTGTAATGGAAAAATGTCCTGCATATGCTGAAGTTATTAAAAAGCGTTGGGAAAACCTAACTGGACTAAAGGCAACTCTATATGAAGGACAAAAAGAAAGTAATTGAACAATTAAGATTAACATCAATAGTTACGTTGGCTTGTCAAAATGCCAGAGTACCTCGAGCCACCTTTTATAGGTGGCTCAAAAGTGATAAAAAATTCAAAGAAATGGTTGATGAGGCTAAAAAAGAGGGATCAGATGTCTTAAATGATCTAGCTGAATCAAAATTAATGGTGGCTATAAAAAATGGAGATCTTAAGGCAATAATTTATAGGCTTAACCATTGTCACCCATCCTATTCTGATAAGAGATTAAATTTATCTGAAAATGAACAAAAACAGTTTATTAAAGATATTGATTCTAAAAGAATAGAAGAAGCATTAAAAACATTATTGGATAAGTTAATTAAGGGAGAAATTTCGAAATCTGCAGCTAGTCAAACTATATTAATGATTAATAAGATTTACCCACATGAGGTTGAATCATTACGCCAACAAAAAATAGGAAAAACAATAAACGATATGGCAAATCTTATTGATGAATTTAGTCCAAAAAATAGAAATATTACTACTTAATTAAATCTGAAAGAGAAACCTTCAAAGACCTAGCTATTTTCTCTAATATTTCTAGTGAAGGAGTATTTCTGCCTTGTTCGACATAACCGATATAGACACGGCTAACCCCAACTTTTTCGGCCAAATCTTCTTGGGTGAATCCTCTATCACTTCTATATTTTTTAATTCTTTTACAAATAGTCTGGGTTAGTTTGGCATTACTTCTCATGTCAAAAGACTATGAAAAGTTGGACTAATACTCTACTAAGCCAGACTTAGCAAATAGGCGTAACATAGCCTTGACTTTGTGCTAAGTCACAGTTAGTATTGTGTTAAATTAACAATTTAAAATAAACATGAAAAAATGCAAATCTTGTCAGTCAGATATTGATAACAAAGCAAAAAAGTGTCCAAAGTGTCAAGCCGACCAAAGAAATTGGTTTATAAAACATAAAATATTGACTGGAATATTAGTAATAATATTAATAACAATTGTTTCAAACGCTGGTGGGAATAAAAATAGTGGAACAAACACAACTAAAGGATCTAGTAGTAAAACTACACAAACAGAATCAATTGGTAAAATTGGAGAACCTATGGTTGCTAATGATTTATCTTTTACTGTTTCTAATATGACCAAAGCAGAAACACTTGGAAGCTCTTATTCTATGAAATACGCACAGGGTGTTTTCAATATAATTACTTTGACAATTAAAAATGTAGGCAAGGAGACAGTTACTATCGATAGCTCAATGTTGAAAATAGTTGATTCTGAAGGAAGAACATTTGACAGATCAATTGATGGACAAACAGCTAAAGGATTAACTCAAGGAACAGTTGATTTGTTTTTACAACAAGTTCAACCAGGACTATCTGTAACAGGAGACATTGTTTTTGACCTTCCAGATGATGTGACAGGCTTAAAACTGTTAGTTAAAGGTAGTATGTTTGGATCTGAAAAAAAGATTTCTTTAGATAGATAACAAAATAAGAAATTTAAGTTAAAGCCCTCTGAGAAATCGGAGGGTTTTAAAGTTTAAAATCTACTGGATTTTCTTTTTTAAATTTAATTTTTGACTCAGAAACAGCTTTTTCGATCGCATTGAATATTTTATCGACTTCTTCATCTCGGTATTCATATAAAGACTTATTTGAACAATGGGATAGAGTAGCTATTGTTTTTAATAATTTATTGGTTCTATTTTGAGCTAACCTAAGAAACCTTTCCCTTTTTTGAGTATTCCCTGTTTGATTCATGGCCAATTATAACACAAAACTACTTTAATTAAAATACCGGTTTTAAATCGGTATCATAAGAAGATGATATCTTGTATATAATAAATAATTAGTGTATCATTAATACAAAGAAAAAAGCTGTCCCGGTCAAGGAAACAGCCTTTTCAAAATTCGAAGGTATTTTTGGTTCCTTCTTTATATATTAAACCAGAAAATGATAAAAAATTCAAATTATGAGCAACTTTTCGGAAGAAATAATAGAACAAGTGTGGCAAAAAGCCACTATAGATCCAGAAAATAACCCATCTATCTGGAGAAAAGATTATTGGGGTGCATGGATTGGTAGACAATACTACGGCAATAGAGACTCTCAATATGGTTGGGAAATAGACCATATAACGGCAGTAACTAATGATGGAAGTGATATCTTATCAAATTTAAGACCTCTACAGTGGATGAATAATGCATCTAAGCAAGATGGTCGATTAATTAAATCTGTGATAGCAAACGGGATTAATAATATTAAAGTTAATAATTAAAAATAAATATGGCAAAAAATGGATCACCAGGAAAAGGTCGAGAAGGTGCAGTAGATAATCGTTCTCAGACATTCAATCCTCTAACTGAACTATGGACTAAAAGAAACACTGACACAGGCAGATTTATGGATACTAAAACTAGTGGTGGAAAATTCAAAGGTGTTAGAAAAGAAAAATAAAATATAATTCATCTAGTTGATAAGTGTTTCCCTTGCGGTATAGTTTCATCATGAATAATGAAAATAATGGAACTATCCAAGAAAAAGAACAGATTAAGTATTGTCTTTATGCCAGAAAATCATCTGAATCTGATGAAAGACAGGCAATGTCGATTGAATCCCAAATTAATGAAATGAAGTCTTTGGCTGAAAGAGAAAGTTTATTTATAAAAGAGATTAGACAAGAAAGCCACTCAGCTAAATCATCAGGGTTAAGACCAGTTTTTAACCAATTATTAATTGATATTCGAAATGGAGAATTTGATGCAATCTTAACTTGGGCACCAGACAGGTTAAGTAGAAATGCTGGGGATCTTGGAACCTTAGTAGATTTAATGGACCAAAAGAAACTTCAAACTATTAGAACTTTCTCTCAATCCTTTTCTGATAACCCAAATGAAAAGTTTTTATTAATGATTCTCTGCTCTCAAGCAAAGCTGGAAAATGATAACAGAGGGATAAATGTCAGGAGAGGTATGAGGGCAAAATGTGAGTCTGGGTGGAGACCTAATATTGCTCCGATCGGTTATTTAAATGTAATGAGTTATAACAGAATTAGTTATGTGGAATTAGATAAAGAAAGATCGCCAATTATTAAGCAAATGTTTCATCGAGTCGGCGAAGACGGACATAGCGGAAGGACGATAAAAAGATGGCTGGACAGAATAGAATTTGTTACTAGAAGCGGAAAACCATTAGCACTGAGTAAGATTTATACAACCTTAAAAAATCCATTCTATTACGGCGAATTTGAATTCGGAGGTAAGATTTATAAGGGAAAGCATGAACCTCTTATAGGAAAAGCATTATTTGATAAAGTTCAAAGGCAATTGATAGTTCCTGAGAAGGAATGGAATAAAAAGATATTCCCTTTTCGAAGCCTATGCATCTGCGGGAGCTGTGGCGAGAAAGTAACTGCCGAAGAAAAATACAAGAAAACCAAATATTGCGGAATCAGAAAATATGTCTATTACCATTGTGGACGGCATATAAATTATGATTGTGACGAGCCTTATATTTCTGAGGAAGATTTGATTCAACAGCTAGTAATTCATATTGACGAGATAGCATTTTATGAGGTGGAACTGGCCCAATATTTAAAACAGGATATTGATAAATTTCACATGCTGAGGACAGAAGTTCTAAATCAGGAAATATTAAGCCGGAAGTTAATAGAGTTAGATTATGACGCTTTTAATCATGTAGACAAAGACATGGTTAAAGAATATTTAATTTATGTCCTTAAATTTGGAACAGCTGAGGAAAGAATGAAGGTAATGTCAGCGATAAAAACTAGATTTATATTGCACAACAAAGAACTTACAATCAAAGCTTAGTTTTATCATCAAAGGTGTAGATATAAAGAGTCTAATATGGTATTACTCAAACAATGTACTCTATTGATGAATATCACGACCTAGCAAAAAAATATGGCAATTTTTCTAGTTGGGCTATTTGGGATAATAAAGTTGAAAATAATACTTCAATTATCGATGGAAACTATAAACAACTTCATCCGAATTTTGTTTTTCTGGGGTTGAACATTTCATTCCCATTAATAGAAAATGATTGGATTAACTTTCATAGTGGGAAACATGACCGTAAGTTAAAGTATGCTTGTAACGATAACAAACTCCGAGGTTCTTATATTACTGATATTTTCAAGGGAGTAGCGGAGCCAAAATCAGTGGAGTTTAAAAAACTCTTAACTAAGGAAATAATTGAAGAAAATATCACCAATTTTCATCGGGAGATGAGTGATATAAAAATAAATGAGAATACAGTCTTTGTCATACTTGGAACAAAAAACTCGCTTACCGCTAAATATTTCAATGATTATTTTAAAAAAGACCTGAAAAATAAAGTGATTTATCACTATCATCATTCGTATTACGGGATGTCGGACAAGCGATGGGTGGAGATACTTTGGGACAGAGTAGATATTAATCAAAATTTTGAGGAAACATTGAAGAAATACCAATAAAATACTTAGTAATTTTCATAGATAAAAAGTAAATCTTTATCCACTATTACAGGCATATTTTCACTAAAATGTTAATTTTTAGAAAAATAT
>Ga0194063_10001920_pt1 | contig 13178 bp, 9 predicted proteins | sample SepL3720m_MetaG_FD_155459 | JGI IMG/M metagenome (GOLD analysis project Ga0194063, IMG submission 155459) | Anoxic zone freshwater microbial communities from boreal shield lake in IISD Experimental Lakes Area, Ontario, Canada - Sep2016-L373-20m | ecosystem: Environmental > Aquatic > Freshwater >... | reverse complement strand
GTTTTTATTCCAGAGAAGTAGTTTATTATTTCTTGAAACAGCGATACCTGTGTTTTCGTAAGCAAACTTTATATCATTTCGAATCCACCTTAATTTTAAATCGGGGGTCAAAGACCATACGGAGAAATCTTCTTTATCGTCATCAGCGCCCGCAACATAAATGTTTCCTTTTGAGTCGATAGTTACATCAGAAAGATGATACCATTGAGGCATAGGTGTTTCCTTCAATTCTTCTTTTGCCACTGCTTCCTTTTCGTTATTAATGATGTACCACCTGTCAACTGTAGGTGCAGGATGCAGCTCAAACCAGAGGTCATCTGGGAGATAAACGCTTGCTTCGCAGTACTGGCATTTAATCATACGCTTAGTACCGTCTATTTCAAGGTTAGCAGCGCAGGCAGGGCAGGTGAAGATAACAGGCTTAGAGGCTTCGGGCTTTTCCATTCCATGAATGTCGGTTTTCAACTGCCCGGAATCTTCAGCAACGATATACTTTGCAGAAGGGACAATTTCCTGAATGAACTTATCAGGTTTCCTTATTAATATTACGTTACCGCATTGAGTACATTTATAATCCCCACCTTCGAACGAATCGTAAACAGCATCGGGTACCATAGTCTGACATTTAGCGCAGCGGGATTTTCTTCTGCCGAAAGTAACAGTAATCTGATAACCGCCTGAAAACATCTTAAGGGAATGTTTCTGTCCTTCGTTATACTTTCGGGCATCATTCATACTGTCAACTACCATCCCCTTCCATAGTTTGGCAGTGATAAAATTATCCTTCTGACAATGCTCACAGGTGATTTTACCCGTGAAAGCATTTATAAGAAGCGGGTTACCGCAATTCATACAAGCGGTCAACAATTCGAAAAAGTATGTCTGCATATAGTTCGATTCATTTTTAAAGAAACAAAATAGTTTTTATGGAATTAAAAGCAAAGAGAGAAAGAGCAATTCAGAGTTCAGAATTATGAATGCAGAATTATAATAATGTTAACAGGGCAAAAGATTAAACCGTTGAAACGGTTGGAGAATAATTCCATTTACACCCCACGGATAAATCCGTGGGCTTTATTTAGAATCCGGAACTATAATTATAACTTATTAATGGATATTATTCTTATACTATTTTTAATTTAGCATCCGAAAGGAATGTCATAATTTGAAATTGATAGTATTCTTATACTATTTTTAATGCTGTCTTATTCTTCTCGGGCATGGCGGAAGCTGAACTTCGTCTATATGTTCATAGTCGGCTTCGATGCAAGTGAGCGGGTCGCAGCAAGTGTGACACACGCGCTTGTATGCGTGGAAACCAAGAAGTTCAACATCGGGAGAGAGGAATCCGTCTTTCACGGGCTCCGTCTTCAGCAAGTCTGTGCTTAAATACTTTTTGTTATCATCACAGAAGACTGTAACAACTACGGCATCTTTACCCATTTCGTTTTGCTTCATTAGTGCGCCTATAAAGTTTGCACCTGAAGAGATGCCTACTCCGATACCGAGTTCGGACGCAAGTTTCTGAGCCATAATGATTGCATCGCCGTCATCAACACTGATTATATGATCAAGGTTATCGAGTTTAACAATTTCAGGAATGAATTCATCTGAGATTCCCTGTATTCTGTGCTTGCCAACTTTATGCCCTGTTGTCATTGTCGGAGAGTTAGCAGGTTCGAGCGGATGTATTTTAATTTCAGGATGAACCTCCTTAAGGTACTTCCCAACTCCCATAACTGTTCCGCCTGTACCAACGCCTGCGATGAATGCATCGGGCTTCAAACCTCTGAAACGTAGCTGCCACCAGATTTCAGGTCCGGTAGTTTCGTAATGTGCAGAAACATTATCGTCGTTAGAAAACTGTCTTGGCAGGAATGTGTTCGGATTAGCTTCAGCATATGCTTCAGACAATGCGATACTTCCGAGGAATCCGCCCTGCTCTTTGCTGACGAGGTTTATTTCAGCACCAAGACTTTTTATTAATTCAATTCTTTCCCTGCTCATCCAGTCGGGCATATAGATAATAACTTTGTGACCAAGCGACCTGCCGATAGCGGAGAAGGAAATGCCAGTGTTACCGCTTGTGGCTTCGATTATTTCATCGCCGCTTTTAAGAATACCTCTTTCGTATGCTTTCTTAATAATATGAAGAGCCATTCTGTCTTTGATACTGCCAGTCATATTAATGTTTTCTGCTTTGGCATAGATAGTTCTTTTCTCGCCTTTGTAGAAGAACTCAATAGCAAGCAAAGGAGTGTTACCGATTAAGTGCGAAATGTTATGCAGTCTTGTGTTATTATCCATTATATTTTAGATTTTGAGAAAAATAGGAAATTAGAAATCGTAATACAATTTAGAAATGTGGATTAGTTGTCAGTTGATAGTTCACAATTGTTAAACCATCACTGAACGCAGGTCAGAACTATGGCAATACTGTAATTTTGGATTGTACATAAAATCTAAAATGATTATTAAAGAGGTTCAATAAGATGAAATTTGAATTTAAAAGACAGTATATCAGGGAAATATAGCCCTGATATTTTGTTTTAACTAAAACGTTTTAATATTTTATTATGGATAAACTAATTTATAAAGAAGTAAGAAATTTTATCGACGGAAAATTCGTATCCGGTGGTAAGAAGATGCTCGACGTTATATGCCCGCTCGACGGGAAAGTGATTTCAAAAGTGCCTTTGTCAGGCAAGGCGGAACTCGACGCAGCAGTTGATGCTGCTAAGAAAGCATTTCCTGCCTGGGCTGCGATTCCTATAAAGGAAAGAGTTCAGATATTTTACAGATACAAGACTATTCTTGAAAAGAATATAGAGGAACTGACATACGTTACTCATATTGAATGCGGAAAGACACTTGGCGAAGCAAGAGCAGAGGTTGAAAAGAGCATTGAACTGACAGAGTTTGCTTGTTCACTTCCGCAAATGCTTGGCGGAGAGATTCTGGAAGTAAGCAATGGTGTGGAATGCAGGATTGATTATCATCCTGTCGGAGTTGTAGCGTCAATTGCACCATTTAACTTTCCTCACATGGTACCTCACTGGACAATTCCTAATGCAATAGCTGCAGGAAATACAATGGTCTTCAAGCCGTCTGAAATTGTTCCGATAACTTCAAACCACATAGCAGAGATGCTGAAAGAAGCAGGACTGCCCGACGGAGTATTCAACATTGTAAACGGTGACAGGGAAATAGTTGAAGGAATCTGCGACCATCCGGGTATAAGTTCTGTATCGTTTGTTGGTTCCACTAAAGTTGCAAAGATTGTTTACGCAAGAGCGGCATCGAACTTCAAGAAAGTTGCTGCACTCGGCGGAGCGAAGAATCATTTAATAGTTTTACCTGATGCGAATGTACAGATGACGGCATCGAATGTTGCTGCATCTATGACGGGCTGTGCAGGACAAAGATGTATGGCTGCTTCAGCGATGGTTGGAGTAGGACCTGTTGACCATATTATAGAACAGCTTTGCGAAGAAGCAAGAAAGATTGTACCCGGGAAGAATCTTGGTTCGGTCATAACAAAAGCCGCAAAGGAAAGAATTGAAAAGTATATAACAGATGCAGAAAAGCAGGGTGCAAAGATTTTAGTTGACGGCAGAAATGCAATCGTAGAAGGTAAAGAAGGCGGATACTATGTCGGTCCGACAGTAATAGACAACGTAAAGCCTGATATGCCGATAGCTAAAGAAGAAGTCTTCGGTCCAGTGCTTGCGATTATGAGAGTACAATCTCTTGACGAAGCAATGGCGATTGAAAACAGTTCAGAATACGGAAACGCAGCTGCGGTGTTCACGCAGAACGGAAGTTACGCAAGAACAGTTATAGAAAAAGCATCGGCGGGAATGATTGGCGTTAACATCGGTGTGCCTGTACCGAGAGAACCATTCTCATTCGGCGGATGGAACGAATCGAAATTCGGAACGAATGATATTACAGGAAAGAGTTCTTTAGGATTATGGATGCAGCCGAAGAAGACAAGCATTAAATGGAATGCTGAAGCCAAAACAAACTGGATGAGTTAATTTAAAGAGGAATAAAAAATGTATAACATAACAGAAGACAAGAACGAAATACTAAACAATAATCTGACCTACACATTAACATCGTGGTCAAAGCAAAAAGGATTAAAACCTCTTAACATCAAAAGTGCAAAAGGTATATACCTTTACGATTACGATGGAAAGAGATATACAGATTTTTCATCGCAGTTAGTATGCGTAAACATCGGCCACGGTCATCCGAAAGTTGCAGAAGCAGTCGCAAAACAGATGAGCGAAGTGAGCTATGTTTATCCCGGAATGGTAACTGCAGCACGCGGAGACCTCGGTAAAAAACTCGCAGAGATTTCACCTGAGGGAATGAGCAAAACATTCTTCACACTCGGCGGTGCCGAAGCAGTAGAGAATGCGATTAAGCTTGCAAGAATTTATACAGGAAGACACAAGATAGTAACTTTTTATCAGTCGTACCACGGTGCGACATACGCAAGTGCGTCTGCAGGAGGCGACCCGAGAAAGCAGGCAATAGATTCACAACAACCGCCTAACTTTATACACTTGGAGAATCCTTATTTCTACAGATGTCCGTGGCACAGCAAAACTCCCGAAGAGTGCACAGATAACGCAATCGCACATCTTGAAAGAGTATTGCAGTACGAAGGTCCGCAGAATGTAGCGGCAATAATGCTCGAAGGCGAATCGGGTTCTTCAGGCTGCATAAAGTATCCTGTTGGTTACTGGAAAAAAGTGAAAGAGATTGCGGACAAATACGGAATACTTACAATTGCAGATGAAGTAATGAGCGGTTTTGGCAGAACGGGTAAATGGTTCGGAATAAATCATCACGATGTAGTGCCTGACATAATGACGATTGCAAAAGGATTAACATCAGCATACATTCCACTTGGCGGGATAATTGTGAAGGATGAAATATCAAAAGCATTTGATGATAAGCCGCTTCCTTTAGGACTTACTTATTCGGCACACGCAGTTGCCTGTGCGGCAGCAAATGCAGTTCTGGATATTTATGAAGAAGAGAACCTTGTAGAAAACGCTGCGAAGATGGGAAAATACATTGAAGATAAAGTTGAAGAAATGAAGAAGGTACATCCGTGTATAGGTGATTTCAGAAATACCGGTTTACTCGGTTGTCTTGAGCTCGTGAAGAACAGAGAAACGAAAGAACCGATGGCAAGATGGAATGCACCGGCATCAGAAATGGAAGTGATGAACAAAGTAATGGGAAAGATTGCAGAACAGGGAATGTACACAATGGGAAGATGGAATCTAGTGTTCATAGCACCGCCGCTTTGCATTAATAAAGATGAAGTTGATGAAGGAATGGAAATAATATCGAAAGCACTTTCGATAGCGGATGAATATTGTGTTTAGTTGATAGTTGTTAGTTGTCTGTTGATAGTTTTAAAATAGTTTTTGGTTAATAGTTTATGGGGAATAAATTATTTGAACATAAAAACAATTAATGAAGATTGATCCAAACGAAATATTGGAGAAGGGAATGTCATCTTCACTGCTTAGTGAAGACCTGGCACCTATTCCTGAGTCTAAAAGGACATGGAATACATGGAACTATACTGCACTCTGGATAAGTATGAGTCTTTGCATTCCTACGTATATGCTTGCGAGTTCACTAATCGAAGGAGGAATGAACTGGTGGCAGGCAATACTTACAATCTTCATAGGTAATACTATTGTGCTTTTACCGATGGTACTTAACGGACACGCGGGTGCAAAATACGGAATACCTTTTCCCGTTCTTGCGCGTGCAAGTTTCGGAGTGAGAGGTGCAAACATACCTGCTATACTAAGAGCGATTGTAGCCTGCGGTTGGTTTGGAATACAAACATGGATTGGCGGCTTTTCAATATATCAGGTAATAAGAGTATGGGTTCCTTCATTTGAGAATCTGCCTGAAATATTTCCACCGTCGCTTGGTTTGCATACAGGTCCTGCAATTTCATTTTTACTTTTCTGGATACTGAATATGTATGTGGTATATCTTGGAGTTGACAGCATTAAGAGACTTCTCGTCTTTAAAGCATTCTTTTTACCAATTGCTGCAGTAGCTTTGCTTTACTGGGCAATATCAGCGGGTAACGGATTAGGTCCGATACTTGCACAACCATCGAAGTTCAGTACGACAGGAGAATTTTTCCTATACTTCTTCCCTGCCCTGACGGGAATGGTTGGGTTCTGGGCAACACTATCGCTTAACATACCGGATTTTACAAGGTACGCAAAAAGCCAGAAGGCACAGGTTACGGGGCAGATACTTGGCTTATCGCCATCGATGACATTGTTTTCATTCGTTGGTGTTGTTGTAACTTCAGCAACATTTATAATCTACGGTCAGACAATCTGGGACCCTGTAATACTTGCGGCTAAATTTGACAGCAAAATACTTGTGAGTTTAGCGATGATAAGCATTGCAGTTTCAACTCTTGCGACTAACATTGCAGCAAACATTGTAAGTCCTGCGAATGACTTTGCAAATTTGTCACCTTCAAAGATTGATTTCAGAAAAGGCGGATACATTACTGGAGTAATAGGAATATTGATATTTCCGTGGAAACTTATCGAAGACCCGAGCGGATACATATTCAAATGGCTGATTGCATATTCAAGTTTACTCGGTCCGATAGGCGGAATAATGATATCTGATTACTTTTTCATAAAGAAGAAACAACTTGTTGTAGATGACCTGTACAAGCTAAAAGGTATATACACTTTTCAGAACGGGTTTAACAGGAATGCGGTGATTGCCTTGATTGTTGCTATATTACCTAATGTACCCGGATTTCTTACAACAATAAATCTGGTAAATAAAGATGCAATGCCTTTATGGATAGAAGACATTTACCATTATGCATGGTTCGTCGGATTCTTTGTTTCCTTTGTACTTTACTATTTTCTGGAAAAGAATACAAATTCAATTAATAAATTAAATACTATAAATAATGTCAATACTGATTAAAAACGGAAGAGTAATTACTGCAACGGATGATTACTCAGCGGATATATTTATCAAAGGAGAAAAAGTTTCTCTTATCGGCAATAATCTGAACGTGAAAGCCGATGATGTAATTGATGCTAAGGGCAAACTGGTAATGCCCGGAGGCATTGACCCTCACGTACATCTAGAGATGCCTTTTATGGGAACGTTTTCAACTGATAATTATGAGACAGGGACCCTCGCTGCGCTTCATGGCGGGACGACTACGGTTATAGATTTTATAATTCAGAAACAGGGTGAATCATTGAAGGCAGCTTACGATGAATGGACAGGAAGAGCAAACAGTAATGCTTACGGTGATTATGCGTTTCACATAGCAGTTACGGATTTTAATGATGATACAAAGAAGGAAATAGAATACTTCATAAACGAACTTGGTATTACATCGTTCAAAACTTTCATGGCTTACAAAGGTGCATTGATGATTGACGACAAGCAGATGGTTGGACTGATGCACGAAGTGAAAAAGCACGGGGGCATTGTAACGAGTCACGCAACAAACGGTGATATTATTGATTATCTCGTTTCGAAACATAAGGAAGAAGGAAAACTTTCACCTTTATACCATTATCTGTCGCAGCCGGAAGTTACAGAATCGGAAGCCACGGGAAGATTTACTGATATGGCATATAACACAGGAGTCCCTTCATACATTGTGCATATGTCGTGCGAGGGTTCGCTTAATGCTTTAAGACGTTCGCAATTAAGACATCAGAAAGTATATGCGGAGACGTGTGTTCAGTATTTAATTCTTGATGCTTCATTGTATGAAAATAATTTTGAAGGAGCTAAGTGGGTTATGAGTCCGCCGTTACGAGAGAAAAAAGACCAGACAGCATTATGGGGCGGAATAAGTCAGGGCTCAATACAGACAATTGCAACAGACCATTGTCCGTTCCACTGGGAGCAAAAACTAAACGGGAAAGATGATTTCTCAAAAATACCTAACGGCGCACCGGGAATAGAGAACAGGATGGAACTGATGTTCAGCGAGGGCGTGCATACAGGTAAAATATCGCTTAATAAATACGTTGAGATTACTTCTACAAATTCAGCAAAGATATTCGGAATGTTTCCCCGCAAAGGTACAATAAGCATAGGTTCAGATGCTGATATAATTATATTTGACCCTAATGAAGAACATACAATTTCAGTCAAAAGCCATCATATGAACGTGGATTATTCTGCGTACGAAGGATGGGAAGTGAAAGGAAAATGCAAGCAGACAATACTCAGAGGTAAACTTGTAATAGACAATGGAAAAGTTAAAGCCGAAAAGGGATACGGGCAGTTCATAAAGAGAGATAAGTTTAAAAACGTTTAACAAATTTTAAATAATAAAGTTATGCCAAGAAAAATTAAATCAGGGTTAATACAGATGTCACTTCCGATGACGGAAGGCGAAGGAACCATTGCACAGATAAAAGAAGCAATGATACAGAAACATATTCCATACATTGAAGAAGCAGGTAAAAAAGGCGTACAGGTTTTATGCTTACAGGAAATATTTAACACACCATATTTCTGTCCGGGACAGGATAAGGCATGGTATGAATCTGCTGAACCAATGCCGGGACCAACGGTTGAGAGAATGCAAGAATATGCAAAGAAATACAGTATGGTAATAGTCGTTCCTATATTCGAGAAGGAACAGGCAGGTGTATTATATAATACAGCTGCAGTTATTGATGCAGACGGAACAGTACTCGGTAAATACAGAAAGAACCATATACCACATACTTCAGGATTCTGGGAAAAGTTTTTCTTTAAGCCAGGCAATCTTGGATATCCGGTGTTTCAGACCAAGTACTGCAAAGTAGGTGTATATATCTGCTACGACAGACATTTCCCTGAAGGCGCTAGGATACTCGGTTTGAACGGTGCGGAAATAGTATATAATCCATCGGCAACAGTAACAGGTCTTTCACAGTACTTATGGAAACTCGAACAGCCTGCACACGCAGCTGCAAACGGATATTTTATGGGATGTATTAACAGAGTAGGTACAGAAAAACCATGGAGCATCGGTAAGTTTTACGGCTCATCATACTTCGTTGACCCGAGAGGTCAGATATTTGCACTGGCATCAGAAGACAATGACGAATTACTCGTTGCAGATTTTGACTTAGACATGATAGAAGAAGTGAGGGCCACCTGGCAGTTCTTCAGAGACAGAAGACCTGAAACATACAATAAATTAACCGAGTTATAATGGCAGAATTTAAGCGACCAACAAACGAACAGGAATTTGAGAATAATTTTTCTCCGATTAAAGTACTAATGAACAAATCAGAAGCAATTCTGGAAAGTTCAAAGTGCCTGTTCTGTTATGATGCACCCTGTACAAAGGCCTGTCCTACTCATATTGATATTCCGCTTTTCATAAGACAGATAAACAGCGGGAATATGACAGGTTCAGCAATGACAATTTATGCATCGAATTATATGGGAAACCTGTGCGGTAAAGTATGTCCGGTTGAAGTGCTTTGCGAAGGTTCGTGTGTATACGTGAATCAGGGCGTTAAGGCAGTTGAGATAGGAAGACTTCAGAATTACGCAACGCATAAAGTACTTTCGGAAAAAATACATATATTTTCTGAAGGAGAAAAAGTAAACAAGAAAGTTGCAATTATTGGCGGCGGACCTGCCGGACTTTCCTGTGCAAGCGAACTCCGTAAGGCTGGGATTGAAGTTGACATTTATGAAGGAAGGAAAATGGCTGCAGGACTTGCATTACACGGAATAGCTCCGTATAAGATTGCTAATGAAGATGTTCTGGAAGAATTGAATTATCTTCAGGAGCAGTTTCATTTCAACATTATATACAACAGTTTTATAAAAACCAAAGCTGATGTAGCAAAACTTGAAAAGGAATATGATGCAGTATTTCTTGGTATAGGAAATTCAAGCACATCTGCGTTAAACATTCCGGGTGAAGACAAGAAGGAAGTTTATGGTGCAGTTGAGATAATTGAAGAATTAAGGATGAAGAAGAGTAACCTTGTTTACGGAAACAAAGTGATAGTATTCGGCGGTGGAAACACCGCTATGGATGCAGCATCTGAATCTGCAAGAATGGGGGCAGAGACAGTCTTACTTGCTTACAGAAGGTCGAAGGAAAACATGGGGGCTTATGAATTTGAGTACGACCTTGCGAAGAGTGCAGGTGTAAAGGCATACTTCAACGTTGCTCCTGTAGAAATACTCGGCGACGAAAAAGTTACAGGTGTTAAGTTTATAAAGACTGAGATAAAAGATGGTAAACTTAAAACAATAGCAGGAAGTGAGTTTAATGAGAAGTGTGACATGGTTATCAAGGCAACCGGTCAATCAAGACATTTTGAATTGTTTGATAATATAAGCAAACTTGAAATAGATGACTTCGGAAGAATTGTAGTAGATGAAAATTTCCGTACAACAAATCCGAAATATTATGCAGGCGGAGATGCAGTAAACGGCGGTAAGGAAGTTGTTAACTCAGTAGCAGAAGGAAAAGTTGCTGCGACCAGTATCATTAAACAATTAACTAAAATCTAACGTAGAAATTAATCAGTTTTAAAAACATGAGTACAAAATCATCAAAGAATAAACTGGCAAGTAATTTAGCCGGGATAAAATCACCGAATCCGTTCTGGTTAGCATCGGCACCGCCGACTAATTCGGGATATCAGATTATGAAAGCATTCGATGCAGGGTGGGGCGGAGCTGTATGGAAGACAATGGGAATACCAGTAGTAAATACATCGAGCAGATACGGAGCAGTTTCGTACAAAGGAAACAGAATGTCAGGGTTTAACAACATAGAATTAATTTCTGACAGAACTCTTGCTGACAATCTTCGCGAAATTGAAGAAGTGAAGAAATATTTTCCGGATAATGCAGTAGTTGGTTCTTTGATGGTACAATCGAAAGAAGAATGGCATCAGATTATAAAGGATGTTGAGAATGCAGGAGTTGACGGAATAGAACTTAACTTCGGATGCCCGCACGGAATGTGTGAAAGAGGTATGGGCTCTGCGGTAGGACAGGACCCCGAAGTTCTTGCATTAATTACATCGTGGGTAATGGAAGTTGCAAAAGTACCTGTGATAGTAAAGTTATCACCTAACGTTTCACACATTCAGGACCCTGCAATCGCCGCTAAAAAAGGTGGAGCGAATGCAGTATCTTTAATAAATACGATTCAAAGCATAATAGGTGTTGATATAGATAACTTTGTCCCCTATCCGACAGTTGACGGCAAGAGCACTAACGGCGGATACTGCGGACCTGCGGTAAAACCAATTGCTCTTAACATGGTGAAGAACGTTGCAAAGATACCTGGTTATAATTTACCAATATCAGGAATTGGCGGCATAGAGAACTGGAGAGATGCAGTAGAATTTATTCTTATGGGAGCAACCAATGTACAGGTCTGCACTGCAGTCATGCATTACGGATTTGGAATAATCAGAGAAATGGTTACCGGACTTGAACAGTACATGTCTGACAAAGTTTTTAACTCAATAGATGAAATGGTTGGCAAAGCATTGCCAAACGTTCAGAAGTGGGAAAACCTCAACCTGAAGTACAAGATTGTAGCTGAGATTGAAGAATCAAAATGTATCGGATGTCAGTTGTGTTATATTGCCTGTGAAGACGGAGCACATCAGGCGATTAAATTATCTGAAAACGGAGAGAGCAGAATACCGAAGATTATAGAAGAAAATTGTGTGGGTTGTAATTTATGTTCGCTGGTATGTCCTGTTGAAAGTTGTATTTCAATGGTTCGCAAAGACAATGGTAAAGAAGAACTGACCTGGACTGAACGAACTGAAAGAGGAGACATTCCGACGACATTCAACGATAAAATGGCGGGAGGACTCGGACACTTTGTACCTGAGCCAAAGAAAGCAATCGAATACAGATTAAGTTCTAAGAAATAATATAAGTACTACGGTCGTGCTCTGAGATATTGTTTTGGATAATCAATATCTGCGTTAAGTTTCTTTGCTGCTTCGAATGGCCAGTAAGGACTACGGAGCACTTCCCTGCCGAGCAGGACTAAGTCTGCGAGGGTATCAGCGATAATTTCTTCTGCCTGTTCGGGTTGAGTGATAAGTCCTACAGCACCTGTGAGAATATCAGATTCACGTTTTATCTTTGATGCAAACGGCAGCTGATAACCCGGTGCTACAGGAATCTTTGCCCCACTGACGTTACCACCGCTTGAACAGTCAATTAAATCAACTCCTTCTCCTTTAAGCATTTTTGCAAAAGCTACTGAATCTTCTAAAGTCCATCCACCATCAGTCCAGTCGGTAGAGGATATTCTAACGAAAAGTGGAACACCTTCGGGAATTACATCTCTTACAGTCTTAGTTATATCCAATGCAAGTCTGCATCTGTTTTCAAAGCTTCCGCCGTAATTATCTTTCCTGAAATTTGAAAGCGGTGACAGAAATTCGTGGACAAGGTATCCGTGAGCGAAATGAAGTTCGATTACTTTATAACCTGCAAGAATGCTTCTCATTGCTGCAAGACGGAAATCTTCAACAGCTTTTTTAATATCATCAATACTCATCTCGACGGGTTCAGTATACTTTTCTGAGAAAGCGACTGCTGACGGAGCGTAAGTTTTCCATCCGCCGTCTTCTATTGAAGTTGAGCCATCAATTTCCCACCCTAAATGTGCGGAGGCTTTTCTACCTGCGTGAGCAAGTTGAATTCCCGGCACACAATTCTGTGAAGTCAGAAAATTCGTTATCTTTTTGTAGACGTATGTCTGTTCATCATTCCAGATACCGAGGTCACCTAAAGATATTCTTCCTTCGGGACACACTGAAGTTGCCTCCTGAATAATTAAACCTGCACCTCCCGTTGCACGCGTACCAAGATGTACTGTATGCCATTGAGTTGGAAAGCCTTCTACCGCAGAATACATGCACATTGGCGAAACAGCTATTCTGTTCTTAATTTCTACTTCACGAATCTTTAAAGGTGAAAATAATTTGCTCATAATCGATATTTTATATTAATCAAAAATCAGAAATTAGAATAACAAATTAAAGTGTATAAATACGAGAGATTATATTTATGGAATTATAGAAGCAGATTTTAAGTTTTAAAAGTAAAGAAAGGTATTATGA
>Ga0194063_10001919_pt1 | contig 13183 bp, 13 predicted proteins | sample SepL3720m_MetaG_FD_155459 | JGI IMG/M metagenome (GOLD analysis project Ga0194063, IMG submission 155459) | Anoxic zone freshwater microbial communities from boreal shield lake in IISD Experimental Lakes Area, Ontario, Canada - Sep2016-L373-20m | ecosystem: Environmental > Aquatic > Freshwater... | reverse complement strand
GGTCTTAGTGCAAGATCTAATATAGTAACAATACTTAGTTGATGAAATATTTGAATCAATACTACTACACCAACAGAAATTCTTACAGTATCATGAAACATTAATGTAACAAATGGATATAATGTATATGACTGAGGTGGTTTCCCATACATTACTGGTTGAGCTCTTGCATGATATGCAACAGGAACTAACTATTGGTATAAAGTATCAAATACTTTCTATCCTACAGCATCAGGTACAGTAAAAGAATTTACAGTAGGTCAAGGTAACCCATCATTCCGATGAGTAGGTGAAAGCCCATTCTATGCAGACACTACAGCATCAATTGATGAATTAAACGCTTATAACTATAGAGGAGTATCTACTTCTAAACTTGGATATTTCCTAACAAGTTATGCTTCAGGTAGAAATACATTCGCTATCTCAAGAGTTGGTGATATGTTATCAAATACAAACTCAGCAATCTATTTTTCTTCTTGAGATACAGCAATGGTTGCTAATACAGGGTCATTCAAAATAGGGTTCATTACCTGAGCATTGAATTTGAGTTATTATAATAATTGAGTATATACAAGTTACTTCAATATATTAACAAACGGTTTCGTAAATATAGGAAACTATGTTGGTTGAAACTATACACAATTTTCTACTGGTTGATTCGAGTGGTTCTATGGAAGTTGAATGGCACGAGACGATATCCAGAATTTACAAACATTCCCATCTTTAGTTACAGCACAAAATCCTACGCAAATAGCTATGAACGCTACACTAACACAAACAAGATGTTTCACAGGTCTTACACAAATGCAAGAAATATTTGGTTCTGTTGAATTACCACATGATATGTATAATTGAACATGAGCTATTATATGACCACATGTTCATTGGATGTGAAATACTACTGAAACAACGACTACTGGAACACGAACTTTTGAACGATGATTTATGAAAGTCGGTTCTGTATATCCAATAGCATGATCTACTGGAACATATACATTTATTACAAAATGAATTACTGGATTTTTATCTAGGATAGATGAAATTGGTCCAGATTTATCAGTTACTGGTTATAATATATGAGATACATTATCATTTAGATTATCTCGTACACCTACTGGAACAGATACTTATACTGGTAGTATGTGTTTAATCCAAATGTGATTCCACTACCAAAGAGATACGAATGGTAGTAGACAAGAATTTACTAAATAATTTTATATTATAGCTTTTATTTTATGTGCATCTGAAAAGTGAGTAAACGTATATCTCTGATATGATCGTTGGTCGCTATAGCGTTATCGCTAATATGATTCTTCTCTGGAAAAATCGTCAACCAAGTCACCGCCAATGATCACCTCAATATCCTATGGACAGAGAGGACAATATTGGAACAGGAAGCGAAAGATAACACCATAGCGCATGCAGAGATTAAGAAAGACGTGGCGGTAATCCAATCAGATACTAAATCGATTAAAGATGATGTAATATGGATCAAGAATTTTTTACTAAGAAAGTAAATATGAAGAGCTTGCAAAATGAACTAGATACCGAATATTGTTTTGCTTATGATTTATGTGACACCAAGACCCCTGAAGGGATGGAGAAATATAGACTTAGATTACTAAATTATGTACAGAATTAATTTTTATTCTTTATATATTCACATGGACTGATCAAAAAAATTCGACCTTAGTCGAGCAGAAGGAAAGAGAATACTTAAGTACTTAGCTTGGGGAGTAGTATACTCGCTTATAGCTGGTGCTATAGCTATTCTCGCTAACTTAAATGTCCCAACAGAATGGGCGTTTATACTCCCTATCGCTACAGTTATGCTAACTAATGCAGGGCTAGCGGTTAGGAAGTTTATGACTGATACAACAACATAAGTTATTTTAATCCACATAAAACGAAGATGCAAGAATATGAGTGGTCAGAGTACAAGACCCCTGTTTGGCTTAAAGTTTTACAGTGGGTAATGTTTACTTGAATTGGTATGATAATTCTTTATCGTATACTTACGTAGTTTTATTTCATAATTTATTTTGTCATGACAGAAGAAATTGTAACTCCTGTAGCTGAAGAAGCTGTAGTAGCTGAAGAAACAACTGAAGAAGTTGTTGCTGAAACTACTGAAGAGGTAGCTGAAGTAGCTGCTGAATAATAATGATTAGCTCTGCTTATGCAGAGCTTTTTATCTTTTTTGCTAAACCCGATGTTTAATTTCACAGACAAAGTCACAACAACAAAAAAAGGGAACTGAAAAAACACGTGCCAATATATCATCATTCATCACACGGCAGGGAATACCTACCAAGGTAATCTTGCCCGCCTATCTGGATCAAAATGAATTGTATCCTGTCAGTTTGTAATTTGACCACTCGGTCAATCAGCAAAGATAGGACAACCAACAGATATTCTACGACACGCAGGTGATTCAGATCGGGGCAAATTACATTTCATGAATAGTTATTCTATGTGAATTGAAGTAGTTTGACCCGATAAACACTGAGGTTTTTCTGATATTCAATACAACAAAACCATAGAACTTATCAGATACCTAATGACCACATTTAAAATTCCTAGAGAAAATATCCTATGTCATCACGACATCACTTGGAAGTGAAGCGTAGCTATGAAGCTGCGGGACGGGGTATCACCATGTAGGAAACCTGACATAGCAAGAAGTTTCTGGACAGACAGAGGATTTAAAACATTTAGCGCCTTTAGAGCGTCGCTTTAAGTATTGTTTTTCCCCCAAAAATCTCTACATTGTACATAGTTATTTTATACTTTTAATCAAAACTGATGCCATACGTATCGCTTTCAGACCTAATCGCCAATTGCCCTAACGAGCTAGTGGCGAATTCCATCATAGTATTTGATGGGTGTCACCGAGTTTTACAAGAGATACCAGCAGGTATTACTTGTGAAGAAATTACAAGCTGTATAGATTGTGAATTCCTTTTAGGTATTATCACATTCTCAACAGGACTACTTGTTGATCCAGTAACATGTACAATTACAGGTAACCCAGATCGGGTGAACCAAGTAATCACGGCATCAATAGATTGTAATGGTCCAACTCCTATTTTATCAATTGGAACACAAGATGTTGACTTATCTTGTCTTTTATGATTACGAACAATTGGATTCCATGATGCGTCCAATAATTTTTGGATTACTAATATGCAATCAGTTTATGTTGTCGGAGAAGACGGCCTAAGATTTGAAGCATTAGGATGAACCTTAACAATTGGATTACCAACTACGCATACTAATGGTCAAGTATTGACTTGGGATGCTACAAACAATACATCATATCGGGCGAACATTACCACTTTATGTTGCGATCGAGTATATGATTGTATGGATCCTATCATAACAATGCTTCAGAACCAAATCAATATCCTTGCTCAACAGCTTTGTCCATGTGGATGAGACTGAACGGGCGCGTATATTGATATCTATGAAGAAGGAGCTTTAGTACATGCTAATGTAGCTCAACTTAATTTTGTAGGAACCTGTCTTACAGCAACTTGGAACGCTGGTACATCTCAAGCAGATGTAACATTAGACCTTGGAATTGATTGGACATGATGTGAAGTAAATCCAGAATGAGAAATTGAAGCTCTCCTTACTATCTGTGGAGAAGTTATTGATCTAAGTTGTTTAGCACAAACACCTACTATACAAGTATTTGATGAAGGACTATTAGTACATGATACATTACAATTCAACTTTATTGGTGATTGTTTAACTGCTTCATGGAATTCATTAACAAATACTATTGATGTAGAACTTGATTTATGAATTACACGAACAGGTTGTGGAACAAAATTTACAGTATATTCTTATACTGGAACACCACTTGGATGTACTACTCCTATAACAATAACTGCAACTGGACCTGGAATACCTGTAGCTGTATCAGTAGTTTCTATATGAAGTCTAGGATCAAGTGTAATAATTAACGATTATCTAGATATATTAAACGCTGGACAAAATCCAGGCGTAGTATATACCTTAGTAAGTTGAATAGGTACACAGACATTAAGTACAGATATAGACTTACTTCCTTTAACATTAGTAAATCCCTACATACTTACAATTTGTGGAACAGAGGTTGACTTAAGTTGTTTGGCAGAATTACCAGGATTGGTTATCTCAGACGAATGAACCTCGATAGAAGATTTTGTAACTGGTATTGATTTTGTATGACCATGTATCACAGCTTCATCTGTAGTAGCTTGATTGGTTAAAGTAGAATTCACTCCAACATTTACACGATGAGGATGTACTGGTCCAAACGCATATGAATTAGATATGTGTGGTGAAGTAGTAGACTTAAGTTGTCTAGCACTTAATACAGATATCCCATTAGAAAATATGGCTTTCGTTGCTAAGAATGGTTCTGATACTACTGGTCTTATTGAGAGACTTGATATGCCTTTCTTAACAATCCAAGCAGCAGTTGACGCATGTCACACAGCATCTAAACCTATGACAGTTTATGTTTATGCTGGAGAATATAATGAAAGAATTCAACCTCGACATAAAGTAGATATCCATCTTTGTAGTAACGCTACAATGTGAGGACTTGATGTCACTCGCTGAGTTGGAATGAAAATTACTGGAGATGGAAATATCCGTATCCCAGAAACAACATCTCATGGAGTTGTATATTGGATGTCTAATACAGGAAGCGCAAATATTAGTGTAGAAGTAGAGAACATCTATGTTGAATCAGCTATGACTTGGTTGATTGATATTGCTACTGAACGTCCAGATGAATATCAAAAATGTAAAGTAGCATCAAAATATGTCTATATGAAATCTCCAGTTTGAGATTCTATGATGCCAACATGGTGATTACTTTATGCAACAAGATGTCATCAGGTTGATATGTCTCGATGAGTTATAGAAATTAACCAACCAAAGGTTACTCAATTTATGATGTATAATATTACTTGAGGAGTTGGACCAACATATGTAGATCCAATCGATGTATATCATCATCATACAAAAATCCAACAATCTACAAGAGTAAAATCATTAACTAATGATGGAGTAGCAAAACACTGGACTGCGAATAATCTAGTTCTTGCTAACACAAATCTTTATCAAGATAATATCTATATTGAAGGACCATTCAAATCTTCTAATGGTGATTATGCTGATTCATTTATATATGCAGTAGGAGAAAACATTATCATTACAAATAATGATCTTCTATGGAAACTATCTAATGGAGATACAACACTCAGTGGACACAAAATATTTAATGTACAACACATTACTGGTAACAATACTCATTGTTATAACCGAGGACAAAATGTTATCCAAGGTACAGGAATCTACGATACATGTTTCTACTCAGCTTGAGTTGCTGGTGTATATCATGTAGGTGGACGAACATTCTCTAACCTACCATCAACAGTCGCTGCATTATCAAGCAATGTATTCGCTGGAGTTAATCATCTTATCCAAGACGCATATGCTGGAACAGAATTATTCCATCCATATGGAGCTCATTAGTTTATCCTCATTCCCACTATACAGATGCTAAGCCCAAGTAGAATGCGAGTTATGGATTGTGTTGAGTTGATAGCGAATCAAATCGCTATCTCCTCACACTTCCAAGAACTCATTAACGAAGAAACATCGAACTATTCACTTGAACCAAGTGACGCGCTCATCACAAAGATAGGTGAGTTACAACGTTTGAATGATGCAGCGATATCTCTTCGTAGAAAAACTATGGAAGATCTATTGTTATCATTTGAAGAATCCGATAAGAATATGCGATGCTTAGCAAAGCACGCTATCGGTGCGCGGGAGTTCGCGCTCGAATGCGCACAGGCGAATCCCACCTCTCTGGGACGGAGAGATATTCAGCAAGATGCTTACTATCAAATGCTTCAGATAATATCAATGTTTCTATGAATAGAACCACAAGTCTGTGGTCGCTGTCTTCAGGATATTTTACTTACTAAAGATACAAATAATGTGTTCAGGATGCGCGAAGAAACGCCAAGCGATGCTTGACAAGATAAAACAACAACAGACGCCGAATCAACCTTTAAGGCCTTCTAGTCCAGTTGTTACTAACCCACCTGTTCAGAAAGTAATTATCAATGAAACACCTGAGCAGACAGAAAGAAGAGTGATAGGTATGGAATGATCCACTATCAATTTTAACAAATTTAATATTTAGATATGGTCCCATTAGCTCCAGTTGCAAATTTTGTAGCAAGTACTCTAACGCCACACGTATCTGAATTGGTAACTTTTACCGATTTATCTACTGGGAATCCTACATCTCGATACCGAGATTTCGGTGACGGCTTTGCTAGCACGCTTGAAAACCCAACACATATATATACTGTCGCTTGAACCTATACAATAATCCTTATAGCCACAAGCGCACGAGGTTCAGATTCAGAACAGAAGACAGCATATGTCGCTGTTCATACAGTCAACCCACAACAATTCTACAACGGATATTCTATTGATGATTCGCAGATTTGATGTGGTAAAGTCATAGCTGTAGATTGTGATAATCTACACTATTATGTGAACCTATGTGATCTTATTGAGAATTGTGTTGAGAATCTACCTCATGACATTACGAAAGAATGTATCCGTGATTTTTTCAATACAACAATAGACTCGGTAACTCCAGGGTATTTCCTTAGAGTCGATGCACAACACTGTATTGAAGCAGTAGATATTACTACCCTACTTCAATGTACAGACGAGTTGGTAAAGACTAACGCACAAGATACAACAGCAGGGTATCTAGCAGCTAAATTTTGAACTCGAGATGATGGTTGTTTCAAAACAAATGTTGTCCCATTCGGGCCAGCTAGTCATCAACTATTACAAGTTGAAATAATATATCCAGATTCACCATTCCTTTGCGATCTACCTGGTTTACCAGTATGTGACTGAGCAACAGTAACGATCGATTCGGATGGAACAGTGAAGTACAATTGTGATGATAGTCAGAACAGGTTACGAGCGACGCTCTATACGCGTTCAGCAATATTCATCGATCCTCCAACCAATGTCTATAAATCATATATATTCAGTAATGATGCCCGAGTATATAATACCCAGACACTTACAGTAGCTGGTCATCTTGAGGTTCCTTATGGCGAACCATCAATGATCGGGACAATATCTAGTATTGATATTGTTAAAGACGGTATGTATGAAGTCCGAATGAAAGGTGAAGCAGTAATAAATAGCGGAGTCAGTAGAATGAGACTCTTTGTATTATGTAAACCTAATGTTAAATCTATTCTTCTTGACTGTAAATATTGAGGTGAAGCAGGTCCATGAGATGTACCAGCTAACCATAGTATGCTTACCGAATGAACCTATACCTTCACAGGTCATGGTCTCTTCAGATTAAATGCTTGAGATAGACTAGGACTATGATGTAAAATTGATACCAGAGATACCGATGCATGAATTGCGCCACACGTAGAACGACGCGAGTCTGTCTACGATTTAGGTGACGGTACTCAGCCAGAAATCGGTACAGTTTGACCAGGTCTATCATTCTGATGTAAACGATATTCACCAGTAATGCATTGAGCAGTATAATTTATTTTGAAATATATTTCACATGGTCTTAGCAACAATGCCCACGATAGATGAACTAATAGCGTGCGCGCCCGAAGCGGGAAGTGTCCCTTTTTTCGATGGTTCATGTTGGGGCTATACCACAATAGAATTCCAAAGTCCAATAATGAATGGATGCCGACCATACCTTTGATCAATTAGACCAGAAGGAGCAGAAGGTGATCCAGATTTAGAATGAGGGAAAGCTCCAGAGCCACTCATGCAAACAACAAACGATATTCTATCTTGTATGCAATGAGAAAGTTTAGGACTTGATTCAGTATCGCTCGCAATTCTCGCTGTATGAGGATTCCCTACTGATATCCAATTGATGAACATATTCCCTACTGTTGACTTAACAGGAACAGTATTAACTATTGGTACTTGGACCTTTGATTTGAGCATACGACTCAAGTCTAGTTTCTATATCACTGATTGAAATTCTAATTATCAAATAAATAATTATTGAAAAGTTTATGTCTATGGAGTCGATGGAGTACGCGTTACTTTAAATGCTGGAACAATAGATGTTTGATTATGTCTACCTCCACCTCCATACTATACTCCAGGTCGATGTTGGATACCACCTATATTTTGAATTCAAGCCGAATTTAATTGAATGGTTGGTGCTATGACTGCACCAGTACATATAGTATGTGATGTCCTAGGTGCTATCTATGATGTAGTAATCACCTTCCAATGAACAGAAACAATACAAGATGCTTTAGATGGTCTTAATCTTAATCCTCCACAACCAGCTCATTACTCTCACTTATCTTGAAATTCATCACAAGTCCCAGGACCTGGTGCTGTATTAGGAATTGTATGATGAGCAGATCAGATTGATTGATATCGAGACAATTGTTCAAGCTGAGGATATATGCCTAATAATAAATGGTTAGTCCTTACATGGGATGATTGTGATCGTGTAGCTAAATGGATACCACCTCAATGCTGCCTTCAAGAAATGTCTTTCACTAATGGTTGAATCGAACTTACAACCTGATCAAGAGATAATAGCACTTCCTATTGCGGGACGGGCAGCGCTGTCCACCAAGGTGGAGGCTCTTGCCATTGTCACGGACCAGAACCATTACAATCAATCAATACAGATAATCAGGTATTATCACTTACTGATGATTGTCCTAACGAACAACTACTTTGTTTAACCAGACGACATGGAGGCACACTTGGTGTGCAAATCTCTGACCCTGATAGTTGTGTAGATTTGATTGAAGTGAATTCACAGACACTTAATTTGCAAGGCAATGAATTATATTTACTTTGAAGTGATTTACTTGTAAATAGTGTTGTTGACTTAACAATGGTCAACAGGCACTTATTATGATTATCCTGAACTGAACTATCAATCTATGATTGTATGTGAAACTTGAATGCTATGGTTGACCTAGAGCAGGTTTCATTAGAAATACTCACAATAAGTTGATGGCTTATGTGTGTACAAAAAGCCATAGCCCCTACAAATAGTTGTTCTACTTGCGTTAATCAATGTATTGATCTTAGTAGAATAAATTTTACTTGTGAAGATATAGAAAATTGTGTCTGTTCTACTCTCTATGATTGGCATACGGTTGATGATTGAACATGACACTTCATTGCTGAACATCTTGATGATCCTATAATGGATATTGCTCGAGTAAACTTTTTTGGAACTATAGCAAATCCCATCTTAAGATCATTTTGTGATGTAATGTATTTCTTTGCTATGTGGTTTGCTTCAATGAATGTAGCAATAACACAAATAGGCGAAGTAATAGCAAGACAGAAGTATTGAGCAAAAATTACTTTGACTGATAATTATGTTATGTGGTCTCAGAATACTGCGTATAGTGGAAGTCACTCTGATCCAAGAAACCAAAGATGGTTTATCCCAGCTTTTGATAAATCACAAGGTCGACATGCTCAAAATTCAAGTATGATATCAACAGCAGATTATGGAGCAGGTGGCCCATTTGAACATCACAACGAAATATCACCTGATGCTGGTTCATTATGAACACTAGCAATAGCAGACATAGCATATTCAACTAATTTCTGAACTAACTATGATCAAACACCATCAACAAATAATCCAAATGCTAATGTAGACAGTCATTTTTGTAAAGATTATGCTAGAACTATTACTATCGTAATGGATTGATTCTATCATATTAGTTTGCAATGAGTGCTTGAAGCAGATCATAACGTTCAAGCCTTTAGATATTCATGTATCAGATATAATTCATCCACAGGAAAATTAGATTTGATTATAGATAGTAAGTTTGGATGATGATCTACAGTATGAAGCTCATCACTCAATGATCCACTTGTTCCAAGAACAAATCAATATCATGGTGGATGATCTAAGATAAAATATCTTAATGCTTGAGATATTATCTTCCCAGTAGTAAAGATATCACCTCAAACTATATGGCCAAAAAATACTACTGGACTTGGAGTAACAGACGAAACAGATATTCTTTATGAACTAAACGCACTAACTCCAAAATACTGAACCTTCTCGCATACATCAGGTACCGCTTCTGGAGTAGGTGTAACTCGATCAGCAGGTGCAGCAAGTGTGGTTTGGAATTATCTTAATACCGCGTGAGGACCTAATGTTGCAACTAATTCATTCCCATGGATACCATCTAATCTACCAAATGTATCGCCTCATTACTTCGCGCGTACTTGATGATTAGATTGAGCAGAACATTATTGACGAAATCTTATGTATCCAGGCGGATATCATGCAGGCGCTCGAGATGATTATCGACACGATGACTGAGTTGTTACATTATATGGTAAGGCATCTTGGTTTAATTCAGATGGTTCTGGTTGAACTGAAGGTGATAGTGAATGAGCTTCTCTCTCAGTACATCGAGTTCAGTCAAAACAACGAGATGAAGTCAACCGAACACCATAATTGTTTTCCAATAATAAATCAATATAATGACAATGACCTTTATATTTTAATTGCCAATCAATGATCCCACAAACTATTTTCGATTTGATACCTAACTGTCCAAATCCAGCGCCAATAAATGTTGTCCCATTTTTTGATGGTTGTGTTTGGTCGTTAATTCAAATCCCTGCAGGAGTCACATGTGATGATGTCCTTGCTTGTTTTACTAACAACCCAGATTTCATCGGAACATTGTTAACTTCTAGTAACGGATCAATCGTTATTAATGGGCACAATATCGAGGTTAGCACTGGTTGGTTAGACGCTAATATTAATGTTGCTCTTGGTTGACCACTTGGTTGTGATCTAACTATTGGATCAACTACGATAGACCTTTGTTCTATCTTCTCTAATATTATGTATTCATTCCTAGACGTAGGTGGAGTTCACCTTGATGTAGGAAATGGAGATACTATTAATATTTTGGGTATTGATGGAATGAGATTCTTCATCACACCAGCCAACACACTATCTGTTGGACTCCCAGCACAAAGACAACACATGCAAGTATTAACTTGGGACCAAAGCTTAGGTGTTGCATATTGGGAGAACAACCAATGTTGCGCTCAAACATTGTCGTTTGATACACTCGCTAATATTCTTGCTATCTCTGGAACGAATTCAGTTGATCTAACTTCTATCAATACTGATAACCAAGAACTTGCATTGAATGGAAATATTCTTTCCATCACACAATTAAATGCTGGTCCTCAATCTGTAGATCTTACTAATGTCAACGAACATACATTATGAATAGCTACTACTTTATGAACTAATCCATTATCAACAAACACGCTTACAATTATGTGATGTGATGGTTTACCTAATGGTGCACCTATAGATTTAGGATTGGTTAACAGACAAAGTCTACTTTTGACTGGGAACATGTTACAAATAATCAACTCTGATTGAGTAACAGTAAACTCTACAGTTCTCTTGGATCAAGTAAATAAGCATACATTACAGATCACATGAGCACGATGATGTCCAGCTGTAGCATGAGATGTACAAATTACTATTCATGATTCTACTGGTGCACAAAGTGGACCAGCAATAGATATCCCACCTCCAGCTGTTGCTTGTTGTGCAGATGTTATGGCATGTCCTGATATAGTTGCTATGGGAGCTCAATTAGCTGCTCATCTTATTACCATACAACAAATGCAAAACGATATAACATTGTTACAAAACCAACTACCATAGTATTTTTATTCACTAACATATTCTCATGGTTTGCAAACCTAAAAAACCTTGCGTGGTTAAAAAACCAATCAAGAAATAATAAAAAGCGTCACTCAATAATGAGTGGCGCTTTTTTAATTTTTTATTTTTGTTTTGATTACTCGACAGTTTCACCGTCGATGACTGAATCGTTTTTTTCTATAGCGAATATTGCTGATGAATGAACCAAAACTTCTTCACCTAATGGTAAAAAGTAGTTAGATTTATTCATTAAGACGATATCGCCTATCTGAAGCGGGATATCACACGCTGATCAAATAGCTAGTATTTCACCCCTACGGTGCGTCTGAGCAAGGATGTCCACTTCGTCTCCATCAGAGTCCAGAACAGGAAGGGCCTTGATGAGAACGTTGCTCTGAACTGGGATAATCATTAGTCTAATTCGACTAAATTAAAATTATCACCGTAAACGTCAGTAAATGCTTTGTTAATTGTAACTGTCAACCATTTGTCTGATTTTGCGTAGACAAGATTTACTTTGCTTGCGTCAAATTCAACTTGTTCTTTTGCAAGTTCTTCTAATTTTTCTTGAAGAGCAACTTGGTCAGTGAAAGATTTTTTACCAGCATCATCTGTTACGATGAATTCTTTGGAAATGTCTCTTCTTCTGTCAAAGTAAACTGTAAGAACACCTTCTAAAGATTTTAAAACTTCAGTCAATGTTTTCACATTCTTTGTTGACAACCCTTCTAAATTTTTCAACCCACTTCTTGGATCCTGTGGATTACCATTGATAGCGTTGAAAAGATTCTCTAGTTTGTAATGTTCTAACATGGTAGTATATAATAAAAAAATAAAAACTAAGTTGACATAGGTGCTTCCACCTGGAGTATTCTATACATTCAGACTCAGTAATGATCTTGACCGAACCTAACTGCTTCATCACGCTGATGAAATACTTTACCAGCGTTATCTTCGTAGTCCCACATTCCATCTCATAAGTCTTGACCACGTTGTTCAACCTTATATATATATTTCATTTGGAATGGATTCATTTTATTCTCCTGATCTAAGTCAATCTGATGGTCCTTGCTAAACGCGGGCCCGTCAAACTTTTTATCAAGATTTTCCAACGAATCTGCGACCTTAGTAAGAATCTTAGTATTCTCTGCGGTCACAGTCATTAACATAGCCATTGCCTTTTCCATCATAGATGGTTCAGGCGCCTCTTTCACAAGAGCTGTTTCAGGAATAACGATTTTCTTTTTCCTTGCGGCCATGTTATTGACGTTGAGCATTTAAAAGTTTCATATTAACATAGTCAAAATTAATCTCAGCTTTGAGACGGTTTTGCTTTTGTTGCTTAGATTGCTGTATTACCGCAATCTTTGCTTTCCTTTTCTGTTT
>Ga0194063_10001918_pt1 | contig 13188 bp, 9 predicted proteins | sample SepL3720m_MetaG_FD_155459 | JGI IMG/M metagenome (GOLD analysis project Ga0194063, IMG submission 155459) | Anoxic zone freshwater microbial communities from boreal shield lake in IISD Experimental Lakes Area, Ontario, Canada - Sep2016-L373-20m | ecosystem: Environmental > Aquatic > Freshwater >... | reverse complement strand
CCGCCTATCCGCGCATCATCAACTTCGCGAAATTCCGGGAAATCTGCGACGACGTCGGCGCGCTCTTCCATGCAGATACTTCACATATTACCGGACTCATCATCGGCGGTGTCCACCCGAGCCCGTACCCCATGGCCGATACCGGCATCACCACCTCACATAAAACACTCCGAGGTCCCCGCGGCGCTATCATTCTCAGTAAAGCTGCATATGCTCAAGCCATCGACAAAGCCATCATGCCAGGACTCCAGGGCGGGCCGCACGATCACCAGACTGCTGCTATCGCTGTAGCACTGGAAGAAGCTGCCCAACCGGATTTCAAAATTTACGCCGCCCAGATCGTCGCCAATGCCAAAGTTCTCGCAGAACGCCTCGTCCATCACGGCATCCGCCTGATCTCCGGAGGAACGGATAACCATCTGATCCTGATGGAAACCTTCAAGAGCAAAGGCATCCTCGGTCGCGACGCCTCACGCGCTCTGGACCGGGCCGGGCTGGAAACGAACGCCAATACCGTCCCCTTCGATACGCAAACTCCGATGAATCCCTCCGGTGTCCGCCTCGGAACTCCGGCAGTGACTTCGCGGGGAATGAAGGAAGCCGAAATGGTGAAGATCGGCGACTGGATCAACGAAGTCCTGACGCACTCCAAGGACGAAGCGGTCCTCGATCGCATCGCCGGTGAAGTGATGGAGCTCTGTCAGTCATTCCCGTGTCCGGGGATTGAGCCGAAGAATTGGATTTAGACCTGAACATTGTTCGCGATCCAATGGAAAATGATTCATTGGCCAATGGACAATTGGCCATTGTTTCATTGTCCATTTCGTCAGCCAAGAACACTCCCGTGCTACACTCCCCCCATCATGAAACGCCCCATCTTCCTCATCATCGCAACGACGCTGTTCCTAGTAACAACCCCCGCCTTCGCCCAAATCCAGGACCAGACCGACTACACCCGCCTACAGTGGCGCTACGACTCACTTCTGAAAGCCAAAACACAGAAAGCCGCCGATGCCATCCAGCAGAATATCACTGCCGAACGCACCGTGATTCAAGCAGAAATCCGGAAGGATCTGGATACCTACGTCAAATCGCAGAGTGCAGATACTGCGGATACCACCGCAAAAGCCATCGAACGTCAGCGGACCATCGTGACCACTATGAGTAGCCTCATCGACGAGACTAAAGTAGATATCTCTCTCTTCGAAAAAGAAGAAAAACTCTACCGAGACTGGGCGGTAAGCGGTACTGGCGCTCCCCTGCCCGGCCAGATCATGCTGACGAAAAACGAACCGGAACTCCTTGCCAAGCAGGGAGTACTGGAAGAGCGCCTCAGCGCACTCCAGGCGATTCAGAAGACACAGCAGGACCGCCTGAACCAATTCAGTAACGAACAGCAATTGCGCACCATCGGGCTCTTCGTGAATTTCCTGCTGTATCTCGCGATCTTCCTTGGCATCTTCTGGGCAGAACGCATGATCCGCCTGCACTTCTTCGATCACATCCCCAACCGGAGACTGCGGTACATGACCACGAAGTTCTTCTCATTCATCGTCTACGTCGGTATCGCATTTTGGCTCATCCAGAAGGTCTTCTCCGATCCCAGCGTCGTCACCGTCTTCGCGCTCGTGGGCGCCGCTCTCGTCATTGTCTCGCAGGACATGATCAAGGGGCTCATCGGATGGGTGGGTGCACGGAATATCATCGCTCTGGGCCAGCGTGTCACTATCGGCAATGTGACAGGCGACGTCGTGGATATCGGACTGCTGTACACCACGATCCTTCTGGCGCGCACGGAGGAAATGGCGGAAGTGGGCCACGTGGGGCAGCTGATGCGCATCCCCAATGAGAAGCTCCTTTCGCAGCCCCTCATCAATTGGCACTCCACTTCCGATTTCGAAAACGTGGAAATCCCCGTGCTCCTGAAGCATATGAGCCAGAGCGATCGTGCCTTCCACATCCTCGATGACATCGTGAAGCACGAAACCGCCTCTTCTTCCCACCTGGCGCAGGAACAGAATGATCAGCGCATGCGTGGCTACGCCGTCTCCCGCGAGCATCCATCTTCCCGCGTGTACATGGAACTCACGAAAGACGGAGACATTGAACTCCTCATGTGCTTCCCGGCCCCCATCGGTCAGCGCAGGGCGATTACCACCCTCATCATCCGGGAAATCCTCCGAAAATTCCTGGAAGAAGGAATTGAGCTGAAGGAAGATCAGAAAGAAAAACCATAACATCATTAACCTACGATCTTGTTCTGCCGACAAGAAACCTCCACAGAGATTCCATTTCTCCTCTCCTCCCGCAGGGGGAGAGAGCCTGCCCTGAGCCTGACGAAGGGGTTGGGTGAGGGGGGGGACGCAAGGAAATTTATATAACCGATTTCCCAGCATCAGAAAAAGACGAGTAAACCTGACTCAGGAATTGTTGAGTGTACTTGTCATGTCCGTATTGAATGTTATTGGCTTTTATAAGCCATTTTATTAAATCTCAGAAAAGAACAATAATTGTATTCAGACATACTGATGATCTTCCGGCTATGAGTATTCCTTGTGCAAATTCATTCCACGAATACAATGATGCGATTTGCTTCGGCAGATCAGGGACTTAGCCCCCGCAAGGGGTCGGCCTGCGGCCTCTCCCTCGAAAATCTTCTACACCAAGAGACACACAAACATTCCGCGCCCCCGCCTGCAGAAGAAGTCAGACGGGGACGCGGATACACACGCTCCTTCACACCACAGGAAATTACGCAGAGAGAATGGTGGTCACTATAGCGCTCGCGCGCATGTTCCTCCCAGCCGACTTCACTCCTTCATTGGATAATATTGGGTATAGGTAACATGGTCACGATAGAGCGCACAGGACCTCGTACCGGCAAAGCCGTATGAACCTGTTGACCACCGCTGAAAACGCTTCTCGCAAGGGCTCGTCCCTGCATCGAGGCCGATCAAGAGGGTCCGTGTCATCTTCGAAGCGAAGACCGCCACGTTCACATCAAGCGACCACCATCCTCTCTGCTGTGCAATGTCATCACCGTGTTTTGAGGAAAACACTCTGGTGCACCCCTCCTTCCCATGGATCCCTCCGCCTTGCGCGGGGTTTGTGATCCTGGCACGGGAACCTCGAAGGTCACGAGGCTAAACAAGGACCCAAGCACGGCAGATAGTACACCCCGCGAAGCTCAATGAGCGTAGTGGGGAGGAGGTACCTCCCTCCATTCTTCTCCCCACAGACTCGCGAAGCGATTCACTTGCTTCCGATAGTCCCGGAGAGACACAAACACAAAAGACTGGACCCATGTCCGGTCTTTTTGTTATGCCTAGGGTGTAAAATCATGTAGGGGGTCCTTCGATCCGGCTCCCATTCGACATGCTCTGGGCATACAGGAAAGGAAGCCCGCGCTCAATTCAGACAATAATCCCCACCTTTCAGGCTTCTCTAACCTTTTCCAAACCTTTCAAACCGCCGTAGCCGGGGTTCATGAACCCCGGCTACGTGACTGAGCTACATCAAATGAAATCAATACCGAAACAGCAAATGCGGCGACGGGAAGAGCTCATCCACCTTCGCAAGATCCTCCTGCGTAATATACCCCTGCAGCATCCTCCCCTGCTCCATCGCCTTCTCTGTGAGCATCTGCAGATGCGTATGGGTGAACCACCCACCGCTGTCCTCCGCTTCCCCGATGACGGCAAATGATGCACCGGCGAGAAGCTTCTGACCTTGGGTGACGCGATGCCGTGAGCAGAGATGGCCGTAGAAAGAATAGAACTGCTCGGACCCAAGACAATGACGGAGGAGGACATAGCCACCGTAATTGCCCAGTCCCTCCTCCTTGCCCGCTTCGATCACCTCGCTGTTTAGCGGAGCAAAGAGCGCTGTCCCGGGAAGCGCCGTGATATCGAGCCCAGCGTGAATCACCCGGCCTTCATCGATGATCTGAGGATAGCTGTGGAGCAATCCAGAACGATCCTCCAGGTACCTGCCAATGCCCCAGGACTTCCCACTTTGCTCCAGTTCCCCATACACCGCCTCCTGGAATGGTGCGAAGTGAGCGGTGTCCCAGAGGGCAACGGCAGGATTATCCGGAGAAAAATCGAAGACGTGAGGCTCGCCTCGCAGAGCAGAGCCGAAAAGCCGATGGGGCTGCAGCGACTTAAGCAGCGCGGATAGATGCGTCATGGGTTAGGAGGGAAAGGGAATTCACATCCAAAGCGTCGAGCTGCGGCAGAATGCGCTCAACATAGTGCCGCATGCCCGCGATAAACAGTGGGAGTTTGGACTGCTGATAATTGCGGTATCGAAGTCTCTCGGGTTCGTCATCTGCATGAACAGGGGTTGCGGAAGCGACGGCAATGGGCGGACCGTGATCGATCTCCGGATCCACGAAGTGCAGTGTTGCGCCGGTGAAGGTGGGTTGCCCTGTTTGAGCATGGCGAATGGCATCGCCAGTGGGAGTTTTGCCGGTGAAGCAGAAGGGGTGGCCGGGGATCGTCACCGCCGGATGGATATTGAGGACTCTGCCATAGCGGCCGTACTGATCGTTGATCATGTACTGGATCCAGGCCATGTAGTGATCGGAGACGATGACGTCGGCTCCCCGCTCATCGGCGATATCCATCACCCTCCGCTCGAAGGCTTCTTTGCGCTGTGCCCGGCCATCACGGTCAGCTCTGGGGAGAGCCCGAAAATCGGAGGGAACATTGATGGTGAACCGTGGATCGACGACGAGCTGGCCTTCTGTGGTTTCCAGATCGAGGGGATGAATCCAATCTCTGCCAGGCTCTGGAATGACCGGATAGGAGGAATGACGCAGGTCACGGGATAGATCATCAGTTACGACACCGGCGACGCGCAGGATACCTTCCAGAGCTCCGCCGGAACGCGTTTCGTTCACCGTCCGCTCGACGATCCCTTCCATTCTCCGGGGACCCTCATCGGTCGCAACGATCTGACCAACGTGATCATCGGCACCGATATCACGGACAGAGGTGAGGAAGAGAACGCCAACAGGACTGCGTGGAGAAGAAGCGGGAACGGCAAGGGAAGGATGTCCATAGAAGTGCATGCCGGGAATGTGTTCAGGAGTGGGATGCATGAGGAGTGGGGGAAAAGAAAATGGAGTACGGAAAAAACACCCTGCCGCTGGCTGAGCGGAAGAGTGGGATGATGGTCAGCGTCTCATACGACCATTCCTCCTCCGCTCAGCGGAAGCTTGGACTTGGCGGCCTTGGAAAGGATGAAACAGAAACGCATCACCGGAAGAAAAAGAGAGAATCAGATTCAACAAAGAAGAACCCCGCTGGCTGAGCGAAGGGGGATAGTCAGGCCGGTTCCGTTACACAGCCAATCCTCCTGCGCTCAGCGCTCGCTTGCACTTGCTGCCGACGGAGAGGATGACTTCCAACACGAGAAGAGTGTAGGAAAGCGGGATATAGGAGTCAACGATTTCGCTCTCCGTCTCCTGCGGGAAGCATCCCGCGCTCGGAAAATTTTGAAAAACCCATGATCGCAGACCGCAGGTCGAAGACCTGCACTCAGAATTGAAGAGGACCTCACCCTGCGCTCTTCCTCTGCTGCAAATCCAAAAGTGCCTTCGATAGTGCAGGCACTCCCCCACTCTTCTCCAGATTCCCCTTCAGCTCCTCATACTTCTTCTTCTCATCATCCAATAAAGCTTCACCCATCACCTCCTTCTTGCGCAGCATATTGAAGTCGTTGGTCCACATCTCCCGATCGCGCCATGCGCGGTACTCCTCCAGTTTCATCCCCTTCTTCTTGGCCTTCTTCAATTCTTCTTCCTCTTTCTCTTTGGCCTTACTAGAAGATTGCGACTTATTCTGCGCCTCGGAACTGCTCATCGCCCACTTGCTGATCTTCTCTTCCACCACTGCACGCTTCTCGGCATAGCGCTCACGCGAGAGCTTACGCAGCATATCCAGACTCTTCTGATCGACGGTGATGGGAGGGCGCGGAAGGGTCGTCACGGAGAAGGGCTTGCTCGGCACGCCATCGATCATGAGACGGACGTACGCGTGGTACTTGGGCAGACTCAGGATGTCCTTGGGCATCACCATTTCTTCGAACTGCAAACTGAAGATCTCCGCGTCTTCGGAACCCACCTGGAAGCAGACCGTGGAACCCACGTTGCCGAAGACCGCATCCTTGAGTGTCGTCTTACCCTCGCCCACGAGCAGCTGCGCCACGTACTGATTGGCCATCGTGAGGTTGAGCCGGTACTTGCGGGCCTCGCTGAGAATAGTCGCGAAGGACTCGGTTGCGAAATTCTGGAATTCGTCGACGTACAGGTAGAAGTCGGGGCGTTCGCTCTCGGGGACATTTGCGCGACTCATCGCTTCGATCTGAAACTTGGTGACGAGCATGGAGCCGAGGAAGGCCGAGGTATCCTCTCCGAGCTTCCCCTTCGAGAGATTCACGATGATGATCTTGCCCGTATCCATGGCATGGCGGAGATTGAGACTGTTTTTGGTTTGACCGACAATGTTGCGAATGAGAGGTGTCGAGAGGAGCTGTCCGACTTTATTCTGAATAGCAGCCGTGGCTTCCGTGCGGTAATTGGCGGACCAGCCGGCGTACTCCTGCAGCCAGAAGCTCTTCACCATCGGATCGGTGACGTGCGCGACCATGCGGGAACGGTACGCATCGTCGGCGAACATCCGCATGATTCCGAGCATCGAGGATCCTTCATTTTCGAGAAGTGCCAAGAGTGTATTGCGGAGAATGTGCTCCATGCGTCCGCTGAACATCCCCGGCCACAGCTTGGTGAAGACGCCCATAAGTCCGGAGGCGACGAGGGGGCGCTGGTGGGGATCGGGACAGTCGAGAACGTTGAAGGAGAGCGGAAAGTCGCGATCGGCGGGATCGAAGAGCACCACATCATTGCGACGGCTCTTCGGGACGAAATGCGGGATGATATCGGCGGTATCACCGTGCGGATCCAAATAGGCGATCCCCCTTCCCGCCTGAATATCCGCATGCACCATGTTCTCGAGGAGCGTGGATTTTCCCATGCCGGTCTTTCCGATGATGTACGCGTGACGACGACGGTCATCCGGACGGATACCGAATTTCTCGCGGTGTCCGCGGAAGGTGGATTCCCCCAAAACAGTGATCTCCCCTTCGGGATCGGTGAGACCGGGAATCGGGATATTCACCGGAGGCTGGAGCTTCTTACTGAGCACCCAGTCGATATTCGGCGTCTGGACGAGGATCGTCGGCAAATGCCACATCGTCGCGACTTCCTCCGTCGAGAGGAGATACGGGGCTACCCGCCAATTATTGGGAATAACGCGGGCATGCTGCACCGGACCGACGTCGAACTCATTGCTCTGCGGAAGGGAAAACTGCCGGAAGCTCCCGACGATCTCCTGTACCTTCCGGGTGGCATCGAGGAGTGTGCCCTTGGGCGTAATCACACTGACACGGACATTGCAGACGAAGAGCAGACGATTGACCTTGTCGACCGCACCAGCGATGGAATCCTCACGGTCATGCGCGCGGCCCGCTGTGCGCTCACTGTCGCGCTCATCCTCATCCTGAGAACGAGTGGGGCGCTCTTCGGGAGAAGCGAAATACGGAGAGACGCGCCGGATAATCGGCGATGCGCGGAATCCCCCGAGCAGCAAAGAAAAGGGCAGGAATACGAAGTACCGCCAACCGCGGGAGAGCACCAGACGGGTGTAGAAATTGGCATACCGGCGGGACAGGGATGGCAGACCTTTGGAGAGCAGCGGGAGGAAGCAGAGTGCACGTTTGCGGAAACGCTCACTCCTGAGCGGCTCGAGGAGAATCTGCACCTGGCCGCGCATCCCCGGCACCAGCGCTCGGGCAAGAGAGGAAGTAATTCCGGCAATCGGATCGACGTTCACCCGTGCGAGCATGTCATCGAACTGCGGATGACGCTTGATCGGAAGAACCTCGGGGTCATGGAGAGAGAGATCACAGTACGCCACCTCTTCCTTCTCGGTAGCGAGGAAAGGATCCGCTTCCAGAACATCGATATCGATATCTGGATATTGCGCGTAGAGCTGGCTCTCGATGAGCCCGACGGTATCCGCCGATGTCCGGACGAAGAGCGCGATCTTGCGATCGGGACCCACACCGATTTGCAAAGACGTAATCCCCTCACGATTCCGCAACGAATGCAGCGCCGCAATCATCGACTCCATATAGAGTGGACCACGTTCGTTCTCCTGGCCGGCACGGATTTTTAAAAATACTAAAGACATTACTAGAATGATGAATGTGTCTTGAAGAATCGGATTTCATTACCAGAAAGAACAACTGGAGCGATTCCATATTCCCTCGCCCTCCGCAGAGGGAGAGGGCTAGGGTGAGGGCGCCAAAAGGTAGAGCCTGACAAGAAAGAAGAATGCATAAGTGTTATGAGTTTGACCGCAATAAATCCGCCACCAGCTCCAGCGCAACCGTGTTGTACGCGTAATCCATGCGCATCGGCCCAAGCACTCCTATCGCCCCTTCTTCTCCGCGAATGGCATAGCGCTTCACCATCAGGCTGCAGCTCTGCACTTGCGGCAGCACATGCTCATCGCCGATGTAGTAGCGCGTCTCGTCATCGACAGTGAGTGCAGAGAGGATCGCATGAAGATGCTCTTCTAAGAGCTCGGCAACCCCACTGCCCATCCGAGGATCCTCCTGAAACTCAGGCTGTCTGAGGACATTACTCAATCCAAGAAAATAAACCTGATCCTTATGCGGCACCTGCGCGAACGCCACATTCGGCGTCATGTGGGCAAGCAGGGCAACCGCCTCATACACCCGTTCCTGATCCTTGTGCTGCAGATACCGCTGCTTCAGTGTCTCAAATTTCTTGCGAACCACGAGCTCATGCTTGGTCGGCTCCAGAAATTCCCGCACAAACATCCGATAGCCCTTGGCCGTGGGAATGCGCCCTGCAGACACATGTGGCTGAATCAAAAAACCCTCATCCTCCAGCTCCGACATTTCACTCCTGAGAGTCGCCGAAGAGCAACAGAAATCCCCGCCCTCGAGGAGCCGTTTGCTCCCTACAGGAAGGGCAGTCTCAATAAACTGGTTGATGATCGTCACCAGCAATTTGCTCTGTCTGGCGTCCATACCGTAATTATAGCACTCTTGGGGGGTGAGTGCTATCGGAGGAATGGGCGAGCGAAGGGATTAGGGATTTTGGTTATTGGGGATTGGGAAACTGAAGAAAGCCCTTGAAACAATTTTTGCAGCGCTTCTCGAATCAGTGACCCATGCTCAAGCAGAAACTGAATCACTGCTTTATCGCCGAAATCCCGAAAAACGATTGTATCGTTCAAAATCCCAAAATTATCGGGGTTTACTATAGTATGATTGATATGAGCGCTTTTGATTAACTGCGAACCACTCCTGACATCTCCATTGCCCACCGCTTCACAAATCACTGTCCACTGTCCTTCACCATGCTGAAAATCTGGAAGATCCTGAGTTGTCGGCTGCACCGCCCAGACGCCACCGAATAGAGAATGTGTTGGCGCTACAAGATTGCGCATCAAAGGTGAGTACTTCGCCTCCATAGTATTCGCCGACAATCCTCGCAAACTATATGCCAAACTTCCTGCCCAGTTCTCGTCCTTAAACAGAGTATTCAGAACATGAGAAATGTCCCCTCCTGCAAAAAGCTTACGCAAAGATCCTCGCATCGTACGAATCAAAGACACAGGTGAAGCTATTTTCACAGTCGATTGTTCTCCGACAAACGCGATGCGCGTCGTGCCCGAATGAAACTTGCTTTTCCATTCCTGAAAGCCGTACTTCAGCGCTGAGAATATCTCCATAGAGTGAAGTATTCTCAAAGGATGTCACTTCATATGCAAGGTAAAGAATCAACAAATAAACCATGATCATCGAATAACCCCAATCCCTAATACACCAATTCCCAATCCCTACTTCTTCGACGCCGACATTCTCTTGCGGAACCGCTCGATGCGACCACCACGGGCTTCGGCCTGCTTCTTTCCGGTGTAGATCGGATGGCACATTCTGCACGATTCCACCTGAATCTCCTTCACCGTGGAAGGGATCTGGAAGATGGCACCGCACTGGGTGCACTTGGCCGTAGCGTCGGCGAAGACCTGTGGGTGGATGTCCTTCTTCATAGCTGCGGCAGTGTAGCAGGAAGAAAAGGGGGAACAAGGAGAAGTTCGGGGTTTTTGAAGACGGCAAAGAACGTGAATTTCCCACCAAAGTGTCATACTGGAACCCTGAGCGATAGCTTCAACGTAAGCTACTCCTTCGTCATCCTGAGCGCATCCCTTGTCATCCTGAGCGTAGTCGAAGGATGGCAAAGGAGCTCGCATGTCGCGCTTCGACGGAGCTTGTCCTGAGCTTGCCGAAGGGCTCATCATGACATCTTGATTGAGTGTCAGATTGAAATGGAAATGGTATCGCAAACCAAAACTCGCTGACATCACACACACAGTGTCCGGAAAGCAGCCTCAACAAACCTACGCGACTACCAGATGCATATGCGGATACTGACCGATCAATTGCCGGAAGGACTCGATCTTGCTTTCATGCTCTTTTTCGAAGCACGTCAGGACGATCACCTCTCCAGTCTCTTCAGCAAACTTCATGAACGTCTTACTCTCCGTCGATGCGAATTTGGATGCGTCCAGAACGATCACCCGCCGCTTGCTGCTCTTCAGGATATCGCGCTTGGTCTGGATCTCATTGTCGGTATCCACGGCGAATCCCTCGTTGGCGTACATTCCACTGGTCCCGATGAACGCGACATCGGCCTGCTCTTTCCCGAGCCTGTGCAGCAATGATGCGAAACCGGTCATTCCTTCATACGCCAGAGCGCTGTCGCTGGTCACGGCCAGAGAATCCGGCATCGCTCTCCCCTCGATGAGATACACCTTCAGCTGTTCCTCCCTCGGCTTCTTCTCCCGGATCCAATTGAGCAGCACATTCGCCACGGGGATGGAATTGGTGACGACCGTCAGGTCGGTAAACCTCTCGGGGATGGCCTGGCACAGGCTCTTGGCGACCTCGAGATTGGTAGACCCGGGATCGATGGCGATGACATCACCGGAGTGAATGGTCCCCATCGCCTTCTCGGCGATCTTCTTCTTCCCTGCAGTATTCCTCTGCTGCTTGTCGCTGATGTTCTCCTTCGCCAAATACACGTTCGGTCCCTCGATGGTGATATTAGTGAGCTCGCCGATGGCCTGGAGCTCCATGAAGAATTTGACGAACTCCGCCTCCGACGTGCGTTCATGGAACGCGTGATTGCACTGCTGGAGGAGATCTGCGAGCTTGAGGGGATTGTGCTTCCGGTAAGGATTGACGATGGTCTTGATCAGCTCCACACGCTCTCTGGCCTTACTCTGTTTCTCCTTGATCCCGAGCGCCCTCTGCCTGCGCTCCTCGTGGGTCTCCGTGCCACTCGTCTGCAGCTTGTTGGATTTCATGGCTTCCAGAACGGCAAAATGGAAGCTCTTTGGAACGATCCCAAACGTCCGGATGATCGGCGTCCCCGTCACGATATCGGTATTCTTCGTATGAATACGCACCACGCCGCAGTGCAGGAAGCTCAAGTACCGGTCCTCGAATTCCGGAGGGGAACCGATGGTCTCGTAGAGGAGCGATAGTGTCTCCTCTCCCCCGCCCCGCGCGAAGATGTGCCGGTGCTTGATGGCGTGGATATTATCCAGCGTCACGGTGTAGAATGTGCAGAACCATCGGTTGATGAGGACGAAGCACCTTCCGACGAACAGCGTGAAGAGTAGGAGCACCGCCGTCCAGAAGACGCCATCGCTGGCGAAGAGAGTGTAGGAGAAAATGCCGAGGATCAGCAGGAGGAGGAAGACCGCGAAGGTAATGACGAGAGTAATCCATAGCTTGATGGGATACTCATGGACCGTGATGATCTCGAAATCGAGCTCATCCTTGAGGTGTGATTTCTTGATCCGTTCGAAGGTTTTCTGAAGCATAAGGATACTATACAGCGTTCAGAATGCGGGACAAACGCGGCTGCTCGAGAAAACCGATAAAGAGGAGAACCTCTGAAAATATCGAAATTTGTCACGGTGAGGGAGCCTGTCCTGAGTGGAAACGAAGGATCGAACCGCGACAAATTTACGATGCTCTGAAAAATGCCATGGTTCGACGAACTCACCATGACATTTTTCAGAGATTTCAAAGTGTTGTGACTCCAATATTTCTGGACAGTCCCAATGGTCAAAGGCAAAAAGTGAAACCACCTATCCTCTTGCCCTATTGCCTTCTTGCCTTCCGAAACCCTCCGATTGCCCAAAGAAATACAAGGCAGGCCACAAGATCCTGTATCATCCCCCCAATGCACGCCCTGCTCCTGGACCTCGACGGCACTCTCATCGACAGCTTCCCGCTGTGGGCTGCAGCGAATCTCCACATGTTGGAACTGCGCGGTATATCGCTAACCGAACAGAAATTTCTCACAGACTTCTACCAGCCGGGGCTTCACCATCATGGAATTTTGGAAAAGTGCGGACTGCCGACTGACGATGCGGAGAAGTTCTACCAAGAGCGCAACCAACTCTACACACGCTACCTCGCTGAGCGCATCGAATGGATGGACGATGCAGGAGCCGTACTGGAGCGCTGCAAAGAAATTCTCCCGCTGGGGCTGATGTCGGGAACCACGCGCAAAGATATCGAAGCCATCGATCGTCGCCTGCACCTCTCGTCCCTCTTCCAGGAAATCGTCACGTTCGATGACACGGGAAAGCGCATGAAGCCCGATCCCTACGGCCTTCTACTCCTCACCGAGAAGCTCGGCGTGGACCCGAAAGAATGTGCCTACGTGGGCGATCAGTACGTGGATGTCCAAGCCGCCCGCGATGCCGGAATGGAATGCTGGTTGCTGCAGACGCCGAATACTCCTGCCCAGGCCATCAAAGAAGCCGATCTCCTCCTAGCGAGCATTGGGGATATTCCGATGGAGAGGTTGGTAAAGGGAGGGAAGGTGGGTTAACGCTATGGATCGGGATTCTGAAGACTATCAGAGTGAATACTTGTCAATTCACTCGTTCCCAAAGAAACTCATAAAAATCTGAATACTTTGGCTTGATTGAGAGGAAAAGTAGCCGGAATTTTTTTCGGACATTTCAATTGGGAAGCGCAAGATCTGGCAATACTTCCCAACTTTTG
>Ga0194063_10001917_pt1 | contig 13193 bp, 10 predicted proteins | sample SepL3720m_MetaG_FD_155459 | JGI IMG/M metagenome (GOLD analysis project Ga0194063, IMG submission 155459) | Anoxic zone freshwater microbial communities from boreal shield lake in IISD Experimental Lakes Area, Ontario, Canada - Sep2016-L373-20m | ecosystem: Environmental > Aquatic > Freshwater... | reverse complement strand
GTCCTCGACGGCCTGCGGGTCCGGTGGCCCTGCGTGCAGGAGAATATCCGGGGTGGATTCAACCGGGATCGCGCCGTGAGCGCGGCGTCTGAGGGGCTGGGCCTGGTGCTGGCGGGTACGAATAACGTCCTCCGGAACAGCGTCATCGCCTACAGCACGGGTGACGGCGTATCGGTATTCGGGGCCAGTAACCGCGTCGAGAACTGTGTCATTCATGATTGCGATACCTCGGCGAGCGACTGTGCGCCGGTGGTGTGCACGGGGGTTGGGCATGTGATCTGCCGGAACACCCTGTTTAACGGCGGACGGAGCATCATCGTCCACAGGTACCTTGAGCGGGGGCGTATCGAGAACAATCACCTGCATCATGCGGGCCTGTTGAGTAATGATCTTGGGATGACCTACACCTATCACACGGACTCCCACGGCACGGTGATCGCGTATAACCTGATCCACCACAACCTGGGCCGGTCGCCGGGCAGCGTGGGAATCTATCTCGACGATGCGAGCCAGAATCATATTGTTCATCATAACGCCGTCTGGGACGTTTGCGAGGCCATGGCCATGAATCCGCCCGACAGCCGCGGGAACCTGGTTCTCAACAACACGCTCGAAGGGACTCTCGTGTGCATCGGCATGGCGTGGGAGCGTCCGCAGAATATGACCGGATCCAGGGTGGTGAACAATATCTTCCTGAATCGGATCTCACCCAAGATCCCCCCGGAGGTGATCGGGACGAACCTGTATGCCGCGACGGATCCGCGGTTTGAGGATCGCGCCTCGGCCGACTTCCGTCTGCGGGCCGATTCCCCGGCGGTGGATGCCGGCGAGGTGATCCGTCCCTGGGTCGACGGGTTTGTCGGCCGGGCGCCGGATCTGGGCGCGTTTGAGCGCGGTGCGCCGACCTGGGCGTGCGGGAGCACGATTCCGGAAGGGGAGTGGATGAGGGAGGCGGAGTGGTCTCTTGTTTCAGATCACAGGGGACCATGCTATGATAAGTCGGCACTGGAACCAAGAGGCCCCTGATAGAGAGCCGTAAGAGAGGTGGATCATGAAGAGTCGCATACTGGTGGGTTTGGTAATACTTCTGATTGTCTTCCTGGCTGTTCTTGGTTTAAGGACAGGTTCTGCGGGGAAGGAAACCCCGCAGGAGGTCAGCACGGCCATCGTCCCCCAGCCGCCCAAGCCGATACTGCCTGCCTCGGCCCAGACGTGGCGCCGGATCTGGTCCTACCCCGCCGGGGCGCCCTTGTCCGGGGCACCGGTGGGGTTCAATGACGGGTGGATTGTGACCACGGATAAGGGGCGTGTCGTGGCGTTGGATGCGAAGGGCGTGGAGCGGTGGTCATGTTTCCTCACCAACCTGTCGTTCGCCGGATCGGCCGCTGTGGCCGGAGAGACTGTGGTGGTCGCCGGCTCAGACGGATCGGTTGCCGGACTGGATTCGGCGTCGGGAAAGATCCTGTGGCAGGTTCCCGGTTCAGCCCCCCTTCGTCACGGCCCGCGGGCGGTGCGTGCCGGCGGGACATGGGCGGTCGTGCTTCTGACTCCCGAGAACGGGGTATTGCGGTGCCTGGATGCCAGGGATGGCCGGGAGGTCTGGGTTTCCGAACCCACCAACCGGAGTGATGGCCCGCCCGCCGCAGAGGGCAGTCTGATTGCCTTCGGCAACTGCGACTCAGCCATCCATCTCTTCAATGCCACCAACGGGGTGCAGATTGGGCAGGTTCCGGTCGGCGCCGATTCCCAGATGGCCGGGGGCGTGTTTGTGTCGGATGGCCGTGTCTACGGCGGTACACGATCCGGGGAACTGGTGTGCGCGGACGTTGCCTCACTCGCGTTGTCGTGGCATGTTGCCCTTGCCGGGGGCGAGGCGTTTGGAACTCCGGTCGCGGCGCGGGGACTTGTGGCAATGGGGACGGCAGAGGGCTCCGTGGCGGCTTTCGATACCAAGACCGGCGTCGGACGGTGGAAAGTCTCGGTGAGCAATGCTGTTTCAGCCCTCTGCGTCGTGGATGATTCGATTTTTGCCGTCGCTGGCGGACGTCTTCTTGGATTGCGTCTGGCGGATGGCGGATCATTTTTCAACTTGCCCATTGGCGACAACGTGAGCGGTCCCGTCTGCAACAACCGGGTTCTGGCTGTGTCGGACGACGGGGGTAACGTGATCGCCGTAACGGGCAATTAAGAGGTGAATAATGAGTGATGCGGTCGTGACGCTCTGTGGGGTGGTGCGGCGATTTCAGTCCGGTGATACGTCGCCGGTTGAGGTGCTGCGCGGCGTGAATCTGGAGGTGGTGTCCGGGGAGAGTCTTGCCATCGTCGGCCCCTCCGGGTCAGGCAAGACCACCTTGTTGCAGTTGATCGGCGCGCTGGATGCCCCCGATTCGGGGACGGTGTGCTTTGAGGGACGGGATTTGTCGAGCCTGAGCGAGGCGGATCGCGGCGCGCTTCGGAGTCGCCGCATCGGTTTCGTTTTTCAACTGCATCATCTCCTGCCGCAATTGACCGTTCTCGAAAACGTGCTGGTGCCGGCGTGGGCGACAGGCGATGCGCCCGCCCGGCGTGATCGGGCGCTTGATCTGTTGGATCGGGTGGGGCTTCGGAATCGCCGCGATCACCGGCCTGCGCAACTGTCGGGAGGAGAACGCCAGCGCGCCGCCCTGGTGCGCGCCCTGATTCTGAAACCGGCCCTCTTGCTGGCGGATGAACCCACGGGTTCGCTGGATCATGCGGGCTCGTCCTCGCTGACGGATCTGCTTCTGGAACTCAACCGCACCGAGGGCGTGACGCTCATCGCCGTCACCCACTCCCGTGACTTCGCCGCCCGCATGTCGCGTCGTCTGCAACTTCAGGACGGCGTGTTGAGCGCCGTGGCGACTCACCCATGAACTCTCTGACGTGGATCATCCGCAGTCTTGTCTTTCATCGCCGGACGCATCTGGCGCTGGCGGGCGGCGCGGCGCTGGCGGCCGCCGTGCTCGCCGGGGCGATGTTGGCCGGCGATGCGTTGAATCGGAATCTCCGGCGCATGGCGTTGGAACGGGTGGGCGGCGTGCGCTCCGCTGTGGAACTGCGCGGCCGGTTTGTGGATGCCTCCCTGGCGGATCGGTTGGAAAAACAAACGGGTTCGACTGTGGCGCCGGTGTTGCGGTTGTCCTCGACGTTTCTGGCCATCGGCGATACGGGTGTGGAAACGCGTTTTGACCGGTTGAATGCCTATGGTGTCGATGAGCGGTTTGTGTCCTTATCGGGCGTGGCAAAACCCGAAACGCCCCAAACGGGCGGTCGACGGATTCACCCCGGCGACATCCTGCTCTCCGCCCGTGTCGCGGATGCTTTGGGGTCGTCCGTCGCCGCTCCGGCCACCTCGCTGCGTTTTGAACAGCCCTCCGCCTTCCCGCTCGAAATGCCGCTGGGCGACCGCCGTGGCGACCGCGCCGTCAGACGTCCGGTGCAGACGCGAGGCGTTTTGCCGGATGCCGAACTGGGCCGGTTCTCGCTGGTGGCCAACCAGATTCCGCCCCCGAATGCGTTTGTTGACCGGGATTGGCTGGCCGACGCGGCAGGCGTTCCGCATCGCGCGAATCTCTTGCTGGGCAAGGCCGAGCCGGCGGCGCTGGAAGCCGCCCTGCGCGCCGCCCTATTGCCCTCGGACGCCGGTCTCGAACTATCGCGAATCATGCCGCCGACGGGGACGGGCGGCGTATGGCTGGTGCGCTCGGAACGTATCTATCTGGATGAGGCCTATGCACGGGCGTTGTCAGTCGCGGCGCCCTCCACGCCGGTCGTGTCGCTACACCACCTGGCCGACGCCTTTGCGGCGGGCGGACGGGAGACTCCCTACGGCTTCATTACCGCCCTTTCCCCCACTTCGGATTCGCGCCTTGGCGTGGTGCCCGCGGGAATGGCCGATGACGGCATTGTGATCAACTCCTGGTTGGCGGAGACGCTGGGACTTAAGGTTGGCGATGCGTTGACACTGCGCTGGCGCCGCTTTGAGGCGGGAGGACGCCTTGTTCCCGACTCGGCGGAGTTGACGGTGGCGCGGGTGATCGATATGGCGGCGGCCGTTTCGGAAGCCGCGCTCATGCCCAAGTTTCCCGGTTTGACGGATGCTGACAAGTGCGCCGATTGGGATGTGGGGTTGCCCATGGAGCGGGCGAAACTGGACGATCCGGCGAATGCGGCGTACTGGAAGACGTATGGATCGGCCCCCAAGGCGTATGTCACCCTCGCGGCGGGGAAGAGGATGCTGGGCACCCATTTTGGCTCCGCGATGGCAGTTCGTTTTTCGCCTGAAACGGGACAGGACGCGATTCAGTCCGCGTTACGACGCGCGGAGCCCCGCGATCTTGGTTTTGTGGTTCGTCCGGTTCGGCAGGAGGCGTTGCAGGCGGCGGAACAGGCCATGGACTTCCGGGAACTGTTTGTCGGAATGGCTTTCGTCCTGATGATCTCGGCCTTAATCCTGACGGGACTTCTGGCGTCACTGGGTGTGGCGAATCGGCGTGAGGAAGTGGGCGTGCTCAGGGCGTCAGGCTTTGGAGCGCGCCGAATTGCCTGGCTGTGGCTGGCGGAATCGTTGCCCCCCCTGGCGATGGGCGCCGCCGGTGGCGTTGTGGCAGGCGTCGGGGGCGCGTGGCTCCTGGTGTGGGCGTTGAACCGGTTCTGGAACGCCGCCGTGGCCTCGTCCCCGATTCCCTTCACGGTCGGAGTGAAGGCCTGCGCGGTGGCCGGGGTATTGTCGCTGGGATTGTCGCTTCTGACGGTGCGCTGGGGAGTACGCAGCACGGTCCGGGTTCAGGTTCGTGACCTGCTCGGAGGAGAGGCGGAGGAAGACGTTCCGGACGTGGGTCGCAGGTGGGAGATTGGAAACCTGGCGATTGCCCTGGGCGCCGCCCTGCTGGCGGCGGCGTTACTGGTGTTGTCTGGCCGTGTTTCGAGTTCAGAGGCGTCGGGCATTTTCTTTGGCGCGGGGCTGCTATTGATGGTGTCGTTATTGTGTTTGGCAAGGCTGGCGGTGAACGGGTTTTCCCGGTCAGGCGGAGGACGCCTGGCGGCGGGGCCGATTCGGGCGGGCCTGCTCAACGTGGCGCGGCACCGCCGCCGCAGTCTGCTGGTCATGATTCTGCTTTCAACCGGGTGTTTTCTCACGGTCGGTATTCTGGCCATGAAGCAGGATCCGGCGGCCGATACGGCGCCGTCCTGGTCGGGCGGCGGCGGCTACGGATTCCTGGTCGAGGTGGCCATTCCCCTGCCGGGCGACAAGGGTGGCGAGGTGATTCGGAAGTCGTTGGAGGCCGGGGCCGACGCGCTGGCTTTTCGTGTGAGGGAAGGCGATGAGGCGGGATGCCTGAATCTCAACCGCGCCACGCAACCGCGTGTGCTTGGGGTGTCCCCCGAGTCCGCCAAGGCCGCGAGGGCGTTTGAAAAACCGGCGACAGGGGCCGGGGAAGACTCGGTCTGGTTCCTGTTAAAACGGACGCTGGACGACGGCGCCATCCCGGCGCTGGCGGGCGATCTGACCACGGTCGAATACGGACTCCAGGCGAAGATCGGGGAGAAGGACGGCAGTGTGTATGAGTTTGCCGGCGATAACGGCAGGGTTTGGCGTCTGCGCCTGGTCGGCGCGTTGCCGGTGCGCACCGGAGTTTTGCAGGGAAGTCTGATCATCGACGAAGCGGTATTGACGCGCATGGCGCCCTCCTCGCCCGGGGCTGGTTTGTGGTTGGTTCGCAGTTCCCTGCCGGAGTCGGCGGCGGCGGCGCGACTTCGTGCGGGATTGGGCCGGTATGGGGGCACGGTGGCACCTGTTCGTGATCGTCTGCGCCTGCTCGGGGCGGTGGAATCGACCTATCTGGACATGTTCCTGGTGCTCGGAGGGCTGGGGGTGGTGCTGGGTGCGGTGGGGGTCGGTCTGGTCGTCTTGCGCAATGCGGCGGCGCGGCGCGGCGAGTTGGCGGTGTTGCGCGCCGTGGGAGTGCCGTCCCGGAAGGTGCTCGCGTATCTGGCGGCGGAATATGTGTATGTTGTTTTGGCGGGACTGGTGGCGGGGGCGGTTCCCGCGCTATTGGCCGTGCGGCCGGCCATGAACAATCTGGGCCAGCAGATGCCGGTTGGCGCCATGGCGTGGCTCATCGCCGCGATGTTTGCCTCAGGTCTTCTTGGCACATTCGCTGCCGTTATCGCCGCCTCGCGTATGCATCTCATGGAGGCCCTGCGGGGAGAGTAAGGCCTCGAGACCCTGGCAGATTCCAAGGCGCTATTTTCCCTGCGCCACCTCCAGGGCGATCAGGGAATAGGAGGTTACCAGGACGTCATTGGCCTCCCAGAACCGGTTATTCTGGTTGACCCAATATCCGTGGCCGGTTTTTGAATCCACTTTCTGGAGACCGATCAGTTTCTTGACGAGCGCATCACGCCAGAATATCGGATCCTTGCCCTTCACCGGGATCGTTTCGCGTCCGAAGGCGGCCAGCGATTTGCTGAGGATATTGTAGAAGTAGAACAGGCCTTCATCCTTCATGCCGGGGTTTTCCTCCAGACTCCAATGCCTGGCTGCCCAGTCGAAGGCGGATAACACCCGCGGGTCGTCTTTCTTCACATCCGAATAGATCAGACTCAACAATCCCGCATAAGTCATGCTGCCATAGGAACGGAAGACCACGACGCCTTCCTTGTTGGTCGTCGTGCCGGCCTTGCTATCATCCGGGCGATAGGCGAACCCCCCGGCATTATTGGTTCCCGTTGCCTCCTTGTTCTGCACGCGGTCAAGGAAGCGCTTGGCGGCTTCCCAATCCAGATCGACATGGCCCTCGGACTTGCTGCGGAGATCCTCGACACCCTGGGTGAGTCGCATGGCCTCGTAGGCAATGACGGAGTCGCTCAAATCGGTATAGGCCCGGCCGGTGCCCTGATCGTAGCCCATGCCGCCCTCATACATGTCGTTGCCAAAATGCTGACCTGCGGCGACGAATTTGCGGGCCTTGAGAATGGCGGGCGTGTCCTGCGGGTTGTTCAGGGCATGCAGGGCCACCATGCACAGGGCGGTGTTGTAATTGCTCAAGCCGCCGCCTTTGCCGGGAATCTTGCGGTAGATGCCGCCATCTGCCTGGATGCAGGTTCTGATAAACGCGGCGGCCTTGGCTGTGATTTCAGCTTTCCGGGGGTGGTCGCTCATGGAAAAGGCCCAGAGCGGCAGGGCGGTGAGGGCGGGGAAATTGCCTTCCGACCATGATCCATCGTCCTTTTGCCTGGCCGCCAGCCAGTCCAGACCCCGTGTGGCGGCGGCAGCGGCTTCCTTGGCCGTCGAGAGGTCTATCGTCCCGCCCACCGCTTGTTTTATTACCAGGGCCGTGGGTTGTTCCGGGGCGGGCTCTGCAAACGACCCGGTGGCAAGGCAGATCAGTCCGAATGTAATGAGCGACTTACGATGTTTCATATTAGGATTCCTTCTTTATCTGAAATGTGACAAGTATATACTCCCTGAAGCGAGTCTCAAATACATAAACGGTGGAGTGGTGAAAATGGTTCGGTTGAACGGAAAGTGGACGCCGGAGTTGCAATGGGGTGCTGGCGGCGAAAGACTCACATAATGGCTGTTGGAAATGAAAATAATGACGGATCACGACTTCCTCCCTGGATCCGGACGCGATATTTCGGAAGTGGCTCGCAAGATGTTGTGAATGAACTGCTTGCGGATCAGTCGTTGCATACAGTCTGCCAGGGGGCGCATTGCCCGAACCAGCATGAATGCTTCAGTCGCGGGGTGGCCACCTTTATGATTTTGGGCGATGTCTGCACGCGGAATTGCCGTTTTTGCGCAGTCACAACCGGGGAACCCGGCGTCGTGGATTCCGACGAGCCGCGCCGGGTGGCCGAGGCGGCGGCCCGGTTGAAACTCCGGCATGTGGTCATCACCAGTGTGACCCGTGACGATCTTCCCGATGGCGGGGCCGGGCACTTCGCCGCCACCATCAGACGGTTGCATGAACGGATTTCCGGTGTGACCGTTGAGGCATTGACTCCTGATTTCAAGGGGGTTCATGGGGATATTGATACGGTGCTCACGGCGGGGCCTGATGTTTTCAACCACAATCTGGAAACCGTCAGACGACTTCAGAAGGATATCCGGCCGGCGGCCGATTATGATCGATCACTGGCGGTTCTGGCGTATGTCGCGGAAGAAGCGGGCAGAGTGAACGATCATGGAATGGGAGATCTGAAACAGAACGGGCCGCGTCATACTCTTGTGAAATCAGGGTTGATGGTCGGGCTTGGGGAGACGGACGCGGAAATCATGGAGGCGATGAGCGATTTACGGGCGGCGGGGGTTGACCTGTTGACGATCGGCCAGTATCTGGCGCCCTCCGGGGGCCATGCTTCCGTTCATCGCTATGTTCCGCCCGCCCAATTTGACGACTATGCCCGGCGCGGGCTGGCAATGGGGTTCAAAAACGTGGCTTCCGGGCCCCTGGTACGGTCATCGTATCGGGCGGATGCCCAGTACCACGGGGAGTCTTCCTGTGTTTGAATACGGCGCATATTGGCTGGCGGACTTCGTCAGCCGGACGATTCCCCGGCACGTTGCCTATTGGTTTGCCCTGAGAATTTCGGATCTCTATTACTTTTTCGAGCGCAGGGGGAGGGGGGCGGTCATGGCCAATTTGAAGCAGGTCATGGCCTTCAAGGGGTGGAATCCCACGGAGCGGGAACTCCGGCTGACGGCGCGAACAACATTTCAATTTTTTGGGAAATATCTCGTGGATTTTTTCCGGTTTCAGCGCCTGGACGAAGCGGATATCCGGCGTCTAGTGGCGATTGAACATCCCGAATACATCGAGCAGGCCTATCGGGCGGGAAAGGGCGTCATCGCCGTGACCGCCCATCTCGGCAATTGGGAAATCGGAGGGGCGGTGCTGGCGGGGTTGGGATATCCGATCAATGTTGTCGCCTTGCGGCAACCGTCGGACAAATTGAATGATTTTTTTCAGAAGCATCGCCGGAAGCGGGGTATGGTGGTGATGCCGCTCGGGGCGTCGGTCAAGCGGTTGATCAGAGCCTTGAGACAGAATGAGTTTGTCGCCCTTCTCGCGGATCGGGATTACTCCGATCACAAGGACTTCACCATGTTGTGCGGGGCGCCGGCCTGTCTTCCGCGCGGCGCCGCCTGGCTGGCGGAGAAGACCGGCGCGGTGATCCTGCCCGGATTTGTCCTGCGAAAAGAGGATGACACCTTTCTCATGAAGATGTATCCGCTGATCGTGCCCGTGCCCGGAATGACCCAGGATGAAATCCAGGGGAAGATTAGTCATGTTCTAGAAGAGGCCATCAGCGCCTATCCGCATCAGTGGTTCATGTTCCAGAAAGTGTGGGATGGCCACAGTTACGGAGCCGGAAGGATAGAACACTTGCCTCCTGTGGTATAAAGAGAGTCATGAAAGAGACCATCAACAAACGGGGTTGTGTGATTGTGCCGGCATACCGGGAGGGGGGGCGGATCGGTTTGGTCGTGGCCGGGATTCTTCCCTATATGCCGTCCGTGATGGTTATCGATGACGGATCCCCCGATGATACGGCCCGCGAGGCCGAACAGGCCGGAGCCATAGTGATTCGTCATGACATTAACCGCGGGAAAGGGGCGGCGTTGGAGACGGGATTCCAGGCGGCCCGGGAACGTGGTTTTGACTTTGTGATCACGATGGACGGGGATGGTCAACATGCCGTCTCCGATCTTTCCCGTTTTCTGGAAACCCAGGCCCGTGGCAACTATCCGGTTCTGGTGGGGAACCGGATGGTGGATGCGCGCTCGATGCCGCTGGTACGCAGAGTGGTCAACCGGACAATGAGTTGGCTGTTAAGCCGGGAGATGGGGCAGCGGGTACCGGATACCCAATGCGGGTACAGACTCTATCATCTGTCGGTGATTCCCGAACGAACCTCCGCATCCCATCACTTTGCCGCCGAATCAGAAATACTGCTGGAGTTGAGCGGGCAGGGGGTTCGGATCGGGAGTGTTCCCGTGGCGACGATTTACGGCACCGAAACGAGTAAAATCCGTCCGGTCAGGGATGCGATTCGGTTTCTTGCCATGTTGCGCCAGTACCGGAAGCGCCGGAAAGTCAGATCGGGTTAAGGCGCGGGAACCGGTTTCGTGAATTCGCAGGGCGGCGGGGTCATGGATTCGAGAAACGCCCTGCGCTCAGAAGGCGTGGCCTTTTCCCAAAGTCGTTTCAATTCCTTCGAGATATCCGTATTGGGCGCTATGACAAGATTGATGGGTTGGATGGGCGGAGGGATGGACTCGGGAACAGGAGAAGGGGTGTTGACGGGCATGTCTTTCTGTAAGACCGGCGTCACGGGAGGGGGCGGGCGCCGGGTCGCACATCCTGCGACGACGGTCAAGAGAGAGGCCGACAAGATCCATCGGATCAATGGGCGTGCCGACTGGAGCGGGTTCAGTTGCTTCCACAGTGCGATGGACTGACTGTTCATAGCGAACGACAGTAGTGAATTGCTGTGTTTTTTTCAAGTTTCAAGCGAAGACAGTTTGAAACGAAGACCGAGGGCGTGTGTGACCAGTTGAGTCGCGGGTTGAAATCCCCCCCTGAAATGATCCATCGTGCCGAGTTTCCCTTCTTTGATCAATTTAGGCCGGCGTTGACAAGGATCAATTGCTGACATGAATAGTCTGGTGGTACGGCGCCGTCGGTGCCATACTGTGGCCGTGACGAATTCAATGAGAAGCGGGTCTCCCGCCTTAAACCGTGCATTATGCTACGGGCGCTTTCCGGCTGAGCAAATGCCAATGCAGAATTGGAACCATTATGAATAGTCAGGAAGCCTTTCTCCGCCGCAAGGAGGCAGAGATGAAGACCGGGCAGGAGGATCTTGCCCGCGCCTTGTCGAAGACCCTTGTTTTGCGTCCCTTCCGAGGGTATTGCAAGTGTGGTATGATGTTGACGGAGCAGGATAAGAACCCCAACGTTCAAACCTATCGCTGTCCTCATTGCGGAAAATCAGGCCCGCTGGCGCCGATTGCCGTCGTTGCTTCAAAATCATGACCCAACCGGAAGACGGCGCTTCTGCGCGTCCTTGAAGTAGCTCGATTTGAACCGATCAAATGTTCAGGCGTGATTTCAGAAAGCCTTTGAATTCGTCGTGGATGGCGCTGTTGGTGGCCATGTGGAAGATTTGATGCGGACTGGGCTCGGACAGGGTCTCGCTTCGTCCCCCGGCCATCTCGACGATCAGGCTGCCGGCGGCGACATCCCAGGTGTAGACGCCCGTTTCAAAATACCCTTCGGCCTGACCGGATGCGACCCGGCACAAATCCAGCGCGGCGGCGCCCATGACGCGCGCCTTTTGGACCGTGTCCGCAATATCCCGGAAGAGCGCCAGTCGGGGCATGTTTGTTGTTAACTTCTGGTCAAGCCCTGTCAGGATCATCGATTCCTTCATGGTCTCGACTCCGGAAACCGAGATGGGCTGGCCGTTACAGTGAGACCGTTCTCCCCGTGCGGCGGTGAACAGTTCATTGAATGATGGCGCGAACACGGCGCCCGCCAGGGATTGTCCATGATGGGTGACGGCGACCGAGCAACACCACCAGGGCATTCCGTGGGTGAAATTGACAGTGCCGTCAATGGGATCAATGATCCACATGAAAGGGGATTCGTGAGGGTTGCAGGCAGGTTGTCCTTTGTCGGCGCTTTCCTCAGACAGAATCGCGTGCCGGGGATAAGCCTCTCGCACAATCCCTTCAGCGATGGCCTGGCATTCCAGGTCGAGTTTCAACTTCACGTCGTGCGCGGCCACCAGAACCGTTTCCGATTTCCGGTGACGGTTATTCAGGGCATGAAGACCGGCGGTGCGCGCGGCTTTAACGGCGGTTTCCAGGAGAACAGACGGCGCGACTTCTGCGGGGAGGGTCATGACTTGTTATTTCACCGGAATCACGATTTTCCGGCTGTTGGCCTGCATTTCCTTGCTCTGTTCATATTCCGAAAACTTCATCGAGACAGTCCGGGAGATGCCGCTTTCCTGCATGGTTACGCCGTAAATCACGTCAGCGGCGGCGATGGTTCGCCGGTTATGCGTGATGACAATGAATTGGGACTGTTTGAGAAAGTCGGCCAGAACATTGACAAAACGGCCGATATTCGACTCGTCCAGGGCGGCGTCCAGTTCGTCCAGAAGACAGAATGGACTGGGTTTGATCAAATAGATGGAAAACAGGAGCGCGACGGCGGTCATGGTGCGCTCGCCACCCGATAGGAGCGAGACGCTTTGCAGGCGTTTTCCCGGGGGGCGGGCAATGATGTCGATTCCGCTTTCCAGCACGTCGTCCTCGGTCACCATGACCAGTTTCGCCGACCCGCCGTTGAACAGCCGTTCGAACATAATCTGGAAATTCTCGTTAATCTTCGCGAAGGTGGCGGTGAAGAGTTCCGAGGTTGTGACATTGATTTTCTTGATCATTTCCATGAGTTGATTCTTGGCGTTGATCAGATCCTGTTGCTGGCCGGTCAGGAAGGCGTAGCGTTCTTCCAGTTCCTGATATTCCTCGATGGCCACCAGGTTGACCGGGCCCATGGCCTCGATCTTGGCGCGCGCCTCGGTGATCAGTTGCTCATAATTCAGCGTGGTGTCAGCGGCTTGCCCTTCCACTTCAGGGGCGGGGGTGTTGATGACCTCATCAAGGGTCAGCCCCCATTCGGCGGTGACGCGATCGGCGAGGTTCTGCCTTCGCATCTTATGCTCGGCGTTGTTAACCTCCAGTTTGGAGCGTTGCTCGCGGATTTCATCCATGGTTTTGCGTTTGGAGGCCAGGTCGGATTCCAGAACGGATAATTCTTTCACCTTGCCACTGCGCTGGTGTTTGAGCCGTTCCAGTTTTTCCGAAAGGGTGGCGGCATTCGCCTGAAGGGCGGAGAGTTGGCCTTCGGCTTCGGTCGTGGCCTGGGTCAGTTGTTCGATGGTCTTCTCGTACTGGATCAGGCCCTCGGATCGTGATTTGACAACGGCATCGAGTTCGGTGAGGCGGTGTTGGATCGGGCCGATTTGCGACTCCATGTGCTCGGCCTTCTGCCGAACCTCGGAGAAGAGAAGGCGCGCCTCGGTGGCGCTGGCCTGGAGGGCCGCCCGTCTCCCTTCCATATCCTGAAGGGAATGAGTGAGGGTCTCCAATC
>Ga0194063_10001916_pt1 | contig 13196 bp, 7 predicted proteins | sample SepL3720m_MetaG_FD_155459 | JGI IMG/M metagenome (GOLD analysis project Ga0194063, IMG submission 155459) | Anoxic zone freshwater microbial communities from boreal shield lake in IISD Experimental Lakes Area, Ontario, Canada - Sep2016-L373-20m | ecosystem: Environmental > Aquatic > Freshwater >... | reverse complement strand
GCCGACTCCAACGCCAACTCCAACGCCTACACCAACTCCAACGCCTACACCAACTCCAACGCCTACACCAACTCCAACTCCGACACCGACACCGACTCAGACACCGACGCCTACGCCTACGCCAACACCAACGCCAACACTTACACCAAAGCCGACACTCAAGCCTACACCATCGCCCAAGCCAATAATTCATGTCTTAAGTATTAAGCTGAATAAAAAGATTATGACAATATATAAGGGGAAAAGTTATAAATTAGTCGCAACAATTATGCCGGTAAACGCTACAAATAAAAAGTTGGTATGGAAATCGTCCAACATTAGAATAATATATGTCAGTACAAATGGAGTTGTTAAAGCAATTAAAAAAGGTGTCGCATACATTACGGTCACTACTGATGACGGTAAAAAGACTGCGAAGTGCACAGTGACGGTGAAGTAGCTAAATTAAATCCTATTAATTTTTACTCGACTTTGGAGTTCATTAACCGAAATTCCCTCTGGGAAATCGGAAGTCAACTCCAATTTTTTGAGCGTAATCGTTTTTGAATCGGATAAGAGAGTTTTTACACAACATTTACTTTGTTATTTGTGACTCCCTCTGTTAAAATTAAATTGAAAGAAAGATTAGTTTAATTTATATATGGGGGATTTAACAATGAATTTTAAAGGGGTTTTATTAAAGATTACGGCGGTTTTAGTTATAGTTGCATTTTCTATTGGATTATATAATGTTCAAGGGCAGCCTGCGTTGGCGACATCAAATTTGCGCACCGTTGTATCTAACCTTGGTGGCAATATTGAGGGACTTGCTGACTGGGCAAGCGCAAAGATGTTTGCGGATGTTTTTAAAACCTCTAGAGTCTGGGGATCTGTAGCTTCACCTTGGGATGCTAGCGCTAAGGTGGATAGTTTGGGTTGGCCTACTCAGGATGCTGGGACAGTTTTGATGTCGGGAATTAAAAACGCAGCCGGAACTTATAAGCTTAGTTTCGAATGTTCCAACTCTGCCGTTGTAGTTTCTCCATCTAACTGCGCGTTTACATTGCAAAATCGCACATATATCAATGGCATTTTGAGCGCAGATCTGATATTTTCAGGTACGGATATGATGATGACCTTTTCAAATACTAACGGCGGTGTACGCAACGTAAAATTGATGCGCCCCGGTCATACAGTATCTGATACATTTACAAATGAATTTTTAACTCTCATCCAACCATTTTCCACATTGAGATATATGGATTATCTTGCTACTAATGGACAGGAAGCTTCTGGCGTTGCACCTTATTATAATGCAACCCCTATTGAGTGGACTGACCGCAAATTGCCAAATCATGCATCGCAGGCTGCGACTTTTGGGCGGGCAATGGGCGGGGCATACGAGTATATCGTTGAGCTGAGTAATCTCACTGGAAAAGATGCGTGGATTAACATTCCGTACGGGGCTTCAATAGACTATATTCAAAAGTTAGCTGCGTTTTTTAAGTTGAAACTTAACCCTGGGATTAATGTATATGTTGAGCTTAGTAATGAAGTTTGGAACTGGCAGTTTGCTCAGGCACAATTTAATAACGCGTTAGCGGGTCAAGATGCAGAAGCGTTCAACTATTACTTAAAATATGCTAAGCAGACAGTCTCAGTGGCCAACATTTTCAAAAATGTTTATGGACAAGCGGCGATGAACAACAACGTGCGCGTCGTAATGGCTTGGCAACAAGGGTCAACTTCTCAAGTAAAAGAAATGCTGACTTTAATTAAGACAAAATTTGGCAATCCTAATGAACTTATTTATGCGGTTGCCGTTGCACCATATTTTGCAGAGCCTTTGCCTGAGAATTGCACCTCTATTAAAGCAATTCAAGATGAATTTATAGTGAATTCTGATAGTTCTGTTACTTGGAAGAAGGCAATGATGAAGATGATGATGCCTTTCAACTTGAAAGGTGGATTTGTAGCCTATGAAGGAGGCCCTCATCACCAAGGTCAAGTTAATACAAACTTAGATATTCGAAATGCCGCGCATCGTGATGCTGGGATGACAGACATAGTAATTCATGATTTAAAGAACAACTGGATGGACTTAGGCGCAGGACTTTTTTGCTACTTTACTATTTCGGGTGGCTATTCTGTCTACGGAGCTTGGGGTTTGACTGAAGACCCGACAGACTTAAACACACCAAAATATAAAGCAATTAAGGCTTTATACAACAACTATAATGACGTTGTGTTGCCTCCGATTCCAACCACCGACCCTTCAGGTGTTGAGAATAATAGTTTCGAATCTACGGTCAATAATGGCATGGAATACTGGGGAAATTGGGGAAATTCATGCTATGTAGTGAATCCTGAGCTTCAGACCCTAGGCTTTTCCGCTAAAGCAGGTCAAAATGTTTTACTCATTCCTGGCGGACAAATCTGGGATGTCATGTGTAGTCAGGATTACGATCTTGAAGCTGGAGGGACTTATGTATTGACATATTATGTGCGTGGAGGGACTCCTGCTAACGGAAGTGGCACAGTCATTGTTTTAGCAAAAGGACAATGGGGAGAAGATGATCCAAGTTATCTCACCAGCAATACCAATGAATTGCAGGCTGATGGATGGATTAAAGTAGTGAAGACTTATACAAATGTACCAAGTACAAAAAAATATCTTTCGATCCGCGGGAACGCTGACATGAAAGTGATGTATATTGACAATATTTCGGTTAAAAGAACTGATGTTGTTTTAACACCAACACCAACTCCAACACCTACGCCAACACCAACTTCGACTCCTACAGCTACGCCAACACCGACTCCAACGCTGACGCCAACACCGACAGCTACGCCAACACCGACTCCAACGCCGACACCGACTCCTCATATTGATTTACCTACCCCAATTCCAGTAACGCTTAGTATTAGCAAATCTGTAGCTTCCTTAAAAGTTCCTCAGATACTTCAATTATCAGCAAAAGTTACAGCGACTAATGATTCATATAAAACAGTAACTTGGAAATCTAGCAACACAAAAATTGCTACAGTTTCTACAACTGGTAAAGTAACAGCAAAAGGACCAGGAGTTGCAATAATTACTGTTTCTACAGTTAATCCGATTGTCAGTTTCAAACAAGCAACCTGCAAAGTGACTGTTACCCAATCCGTTACTGGCGTGAAGCTTAACAAAACTTCTATATCACTCGCCAAAGGCAAAAGTTTCAAGCTCATTCCGACCATCAACCCAGCCAACGCAAGCAACAAAAAAGTGATTTGGAAATCAAGCAACAACGCGATTGCAACTGTTAGTTCAATCGGAACTGTTAAGGGCATAAAGAAGGGTGTATGTTATATTTCTGTCGTCACTTTAGACGGCCTCAAGACTGCGAAGTGCAAGGTCGTAGTAAATAATATTTAAAGGAGTGTTTGAAATGGGAGATAAGAGCATAAAAAACAAAGAAGTAAAAAAGAAAAAGAAGGTTATTGCAACTGCAACTTCTACAACCGTTGAAATAAAATCTGTTGTAACTCAGCCAGAAGTTATTACAAAGGCAAAAAAAGAAAAGTGAGTTGGGTGTTGTTTTATGGACAGAAATTATAAAGAAGTTTATCTTGCCGGAGGCTGCTTTTGGGGCGTAGAGGCCTATTTTGCACAAATAAATGGAGTGATAGAGACGTCGGTCGGATACGCAAATGGGAAAACTTTAAATCCAACTTATATGGATCTAAATAGTTCTGGTCATTCTGAAACAGTTTATATTAAATATGACCCTCAAATAATTAGTCTTTCAAGAATTTTGGACTATTTCTTTAATATTATTGATCCGATTAGCAAAAACAAACAAGGCAATGATATGGGAGCACAATATAGGACTGGAATTTATTATTCAGACACTAACGATATAGAGGTTATTTCTGAATATATAAAAGTTGAGCAGAAAAAATATTCTAAGCCAATTCAGGTAGAAGTTTTGCCATTAGAGAATTATGGTTTGGCAGAAGAGTATCACCAAGAATATCTGTCGAAAAACCCGAGGGGGTATTGTCATATCGATTTAAAGAGTTTGCCTAAGGACAATGAAAAAGAGACTCTGAAAGAAAAGTTGACTGATATTCAGTATAAGGTTACTCAACAAAGCGCGACCGAACCGCCTTTTCAGAATGAATATTGGGATAATCATAAAAAAGGAATATATGTTGATGTTGTTTCTGGTGAGCCGCTTTTTGTATCAAGTGATAAATTTGACAGCGGATGCGGGTGGCCTAGTTTTTCACGACCAATTAATGAGGAGTTAATAGTTAAAAAGACTGATAATACTTTAGGAATGGCAAGAGTAGAGGTTCGAAGCGCCAAGGGTAATTCACATCTAGGGCATGTATTTAACGATGGGCCAAAGGAAACAGGTGGACAAAGATACTGTATTAATAGCGCATCTTTAAAATTTATACCTCTAGAGGAAATGGAGCAAAACGACCTCGGAAAATATATTTCACTTATAAAGTGACGAAGCAACTAATTTTGCAATGCAAGTTGAATAGCGTTTTGTAGCATTTGTTTATAGGCATTTGATCCAGCAGATGTTGGATGTACTCCATCTCTAACGAAAAACTCATCATGATTAGCACTTATCGAATACCAATCAGCTAAAATTGTATTTGGATATATGGAGATTACTTCTTTTAGTTTTTGGTTAAAATCAGATACCCATCCGCGAGGGCTGCGAGTAGAGCAAAAAATAATTTTATGCTCGCTACCAATTTCGTTTATAACATCAATTAATGTTGATTTTGAGCAGGTTCCATTTGTTCCGAGTTCGATTATTACTATGTCACCTAGATTCGATTCTCGCTTTATTTCTTGGATTTTATCTTGTAAGTTATATATTTGAAAGGCAACTTTATCGTTGAAATCCATATTTGGATAACTATCCGTTAGATAAGGTTCAATATTTATCATAATTGAATCACCAATGACTGTGATTTTTTTATCTGAAAGCACTCCCGGTTCTAATTGAACTGGTTCTGGCGTTTCTTTCTGCTGAGGGTTTGGTGATGTTTTGGGTTTAGGTGTTTTTGTTGCATGTTTTTTTGGTTTTTTTTCGCTAATTTGAGCTAAAGAGTCTGTTTCGGCTGGCCGGGCGTTAACCACTCCAAAAATCGTGATTATTGCGAACACTATTATCGCACCATATTTAATACTCGAACCGATAGGATGGTTTTTCTTAACTTTTCCATATCGAATTGGATTCGTAACAAAGAAATATACTAACCAAGCTAATAGAAGCGTTAATGCAATCTGCAAAAATGACAGTCCTAAATTTATGCCATTGGTATTAACTTCGGGAGAAGTAAGAACAATAACAGGAAATTGAAATAGATATATTTCATAAGAAAATTTTCCAATATAGCTTAGAGGTGGGATGCCAAAAAACTTCGAAATCAATGTGGCGCGATTGACGGCAGATATGATTAGAAGCACGCAAAAAAATGAAAACAGCAGCATTCCGCCTTTGTATAAAAAATCACCATACTGATTGGAGAAAATTGCGAAGACCAAAAAGGCAGTAATCCCAATAATTCCGACGATATTCATTGCAATCAGCCTTGCCCCTGCGAGCTTTATTGATTGGAGTCGAATGCTTGGCAAAATAAATGCAGTTGCAGCGCCTATCAACAACGAAAAAATACGCGTATCTGTGCCAAAATATGAGCGACTTGGATCAGCGGCAACATAAAGAACAGACATTGCGCCAGCAGAAATTAGTGCGCCCAATAAAATGACACCTACTAATATTCTTTTATGATTTCGAAATATTTTTAGGCCTATTAGCAACAACAATGGCCAAATTATGTAAAACTGCTCTTCTACGGCTAATGACCACAAATGATTTAAAAGTGGAGCTGTATCGAAGCTTTGGAAATACGAAACCTGATGAAATATATTCCACCAGTTACTATAGTAAAAGATAGCCGGAATCAAGTCAGGAATCAATTTCCCCATCAATTCTGGTCTGAATATGGTTATAAATCCTCCAAGTAAAATTAAGAAGGTGAAAAGTCCGGGTAAAAGTCTTTTTGCGCGTCTTGCCCAAAAGTTACCGAGCGAAATTTTGTTCTTTACGTCCCATTCATTAAGCAATAAATCAGTTATTAAATATCCGGAAAGTACGAAGAAGAGCGTCACGCCTAAAAATCCGCCCGGCATAAATGGAAAATTCAGATGATAAAAGACGACTGCTACTACAGCAAGAGTTCTTAAACCATCTATGCCTGGCATATATTTTGCGTTGTTTGAACTCATAGATGCGAAAACCTACTCTCAACAATTACTGTAATTTTTTACAATCAAATATTACTAAATTTGATTTGAAACTGCAATCGTTTATTTATAATTTTTTATAAAGGCAAGTAACTTTCACCCATCAGGTACTTATCCACTTCTCGCGCGGCTAAACGTCCTTCGTTTATTGCCCAAACCACCAAACTCTGGCCGCGTCTCATGTCGCCAGCGGCAAAGACTCCGTCAACATTTGTTGCGAAAGCGCCATATGCAGCTTTGGCATTTGACATTTGGTCCTGCTCAACAGCGAAATCTTTGATTGCCGTATCTTCAGGGCCTAAGAAGCCCATGCATATTAGTACAAGTTCGGCTGGCCAAACTTTCAATGTTCCTTCAATTTCCACTGGAACAAAACGACCAGCATCATTTTTTTGCCATTCGATTTGGACGGTGTGTACTTCCTTGACGTTGCCGTTTTCATCGCCCACGATTTTCTTAGTTGAAATGCAGTAAGTTCTAGGATCAGAGCCGTAAAGCGCCTCGGCTTCTTCCTGCCCATAGTCTACTTTTAGGACTTTTGGCCATTCGGGCCAAGGGTTGTTTGGCTGACGAGTCAGAGGAGGTTGAGGCATAATTTCAAATTGCACAACGCTATTACATTTGTGACGGATTGATGTTCCGACGCAGTCGGTTCCTGTATCGCCACCGCCAATTACTATAACGTTTTTACCTTCTGCAGAAATAAAGTTGCCGTCTGAAAGGCCTGAATCTAAAAGGCTTTTAGTGTTTGCGTGAAGGAATTCCATTGCGAAATGAACCCCTTTATGGCTACGTCCTTCAACCTGAAGGTCGCGAGGCTTTGTTGCGCCCCCGCACATTACTACAGCATCATTTTCGCTTTTGAGTTGAGCAGCCGAAATGTCTTTGCCGACTTCAGTCGAGGTGACAAATTTGATGCCTTCAGCTTTCATAAGATCGACTCGACGTTGAACTACGCTCTTGTCTAACTTCATATTTGGAATTCCGTACATCATTAATCCACCGATGCGGTCGGAACGCTCATAAACTGTTACCTCGTGACCTGCAGAGTTCAATTGTGCCGCGCAAGCAAGACCCGAAGGACCAGACCCTACTACAGCAACTTTTTTCCCTGTGCGGGTTTCTGGCGGTTGCGGAGTAATCCATCCGTTTTCAAAAGCCTTGTCTATAATAGCGCACTCATTTTGTTTAATTGTTACAGGATTCTGATTTAATCCTACCGTGCACGATCCTTCGCAAGGAGCAGGGCATACGCGGCCTGTGAATTCAGGAAAGTTATTTGTCTTGTGTAGCCTTTTGATTGCCTCTTTCCAAAGCCCGCGATAAACTAAATCATTCCACTCAGGAATCAGATTATTAACAGGGCATCCAGAAGCCATTCCACTGATTAGTAATCCAGTGTGGCAAAACGGAATTCCGCAATCCATACAGCGAGCGCCCTGAGTCTTTCTTTCTTGCTCGTTCATATCGAGATGAAACTCGTTAAAATCTTTTATTCTTTCAGTTGGGGCACGGTCAAGCGCGACCTGCCTTTCAAATTCCATAAAACCTGTTGGCTTACCCATAAAAAACTTCCTCCATTATTAATTGCCGCTCACGCGTGACAAATCCTTGTTATTCGCATCAAATGCCGCCATTAAAGCTTCGTCGCCACTTAAACCTTCAGCGATTACCTGTTTGATTGACGTCAACATTCTCTTATAGTCATTTGGCATAACCTTTACGAATTTTGCAAGTGAGCAATTCCAGTTTGCCAAGACATTCTTCGCTGGTGTGCTGCCGGTGTATTCAAAATGCTTTTCGATCATGCCTTTTAGTTGTTCTATATCTTCGGCGTCTTCAACTTTTTCAAGGGAAATCATTTCGTAGTTGCAAAGGGAAGCAAAATCTCCCGACTCGTCGTAAACATAAGCGACTCCGCCAGACATTCCGGCCGCAAAGTTTCTTCCGGTCGGCCCAATAACTACAACACAACCACCTGTCATGTATTCACATGCGTGATCACCAACGCCTTCAACTACAGTGTTTACACCGCTGTTACGAACGCAGAATCGCTCGCCGGCAATCCCTCTGAAATATGCCTCTCCAGATGTTGCTCCAAATAATGAAACGTTTCCGATTAGGATATTATCTTCTGGGACAAAGGTTGCTTCTTTAGGTGGATAAACTATTAATTTTCCGCCAGAAAGCCCTTTGCCGGTGTAGTCGTTTGCATCGCCTTCAAGTGTAAGTGTCATGCCCTTTGGAACGAAAGCTCCGAAACTTTGGCCAGCTGAACCATTAAACTTTAATTTGATAGTGTCTTCAGGTAGACCCGCAGCGCCATATATTTTTGTCAAATCACTTCCAAGAACTGTTCCGACGACGCGGTTGGTGTTTTTAATCGGGAATTCGAGGTCGATTTTTTCACCTTTTTCAAGTGCAGGTTTGCATGCTTCAAGTAGCTGAGTAACATCTAAAGACTTCTCGATTTCGTGGTCTTGAGTCTCTGTGTGATAAGTCACTACGCCTTCAATTGCCTCAGGCTGATATAACAATGGAGACAAATCGATTCCTTTTGCCTTCCAGTGAGCTTTGGCTCTAGAAGCTTCAAGTACGTCTGTTCTGCCAATCATTTCGTCAATTGTCTTGAACCCTAGTTCTGCCATGTATTCGCGCATTTCCTCAGCTATGAATTTCATGAAGTTTACAACGTGTGCAGGATCGCCTGTGAACTTTTTGCGAAGTTCTGGATTTTGTGTCGCTACGCCAACAGGGCAAGTGTCCAAATTGCACACTCTCATCATAACGCAACCAAGCACGACCAATGGTGCTGTCGCAAAACCAAATTCGTCAGCGCCTAGAAGTGCTGCAATTACTACATCGCGGCCAGTCATAAGTTTTCCATCAGTTTCTACGGCTATTCTGCTGCGAAGGTTGTTCAAAACCAAAGTCTGATGCGTTTCGGCGAGGCCAAGCTCCCACGGAAGTCCAGCGTGCTTAAGGCTTGTCTTTGGAGAAGCTCCAGTTCCTCCGTCGTAACCAGAAATCAGTACGACATCAGCGCGACCTTTTGCAACTCCAGCAGCAATTGTTCCAACTCCAACTTCAGAAACAAGCTTAACGCTTATTCTTGCATCGCGATTCGCATTCTTTAAGTCATGGATTAATTCTGCCAAATCCTCGATTGAATAAATATCGTGATGAGGAGGAGGAGAAATAAGTCCAACGCCAGGCGTCGTGCCTCTGCATTTTGCTACCCACGGATAAACTTTGCGACCAGGCAACTGTCCGCCCTCTCCAGGCTTTGCGCCCTGAGCCATCTTTATTTGAATCTCGCGTGCGTTTACTAAATAATTGATATTTACTCCAAAACGACCTGATGCAACTTGCTTGATTGCGCTGCATTTGCTGTCGTTGTTTGCCATTGGCAAGAATCTTTCAGGATCCTCGCCGCCCTCGCCAGTATTGCTCTTTCCGCCAATACGGTTCATGGCTATCGCCATCGCCTCATGCGCTTCCTGGCTGATTGATCCGTAAGACATAGCTCCCGTCTTAAAACGTGTCACTATAGAATCAACCGATTCAACCTCGTCAATAGAAATTGATTTTTGGTCTTTAAAGGCAAGAAGGCCACGAAGTGTACACAACTTTTGAGTCTCTTTATCCAATAAATTTGAGTATTCCTTAAACTGCTTGAAATCGCCAGCTCTACATGCCAACTGAAGTTTGTGAATAGTTTCAGGATTAAACATATGATACTCGCCGTTTTTACGCCATTGGTGTTGACCGCCCTCTTCGAGAACGCCATCATCAATTGCCCTCTCGGCAAACGCATTCCTATGTCTCATTAGGGTCTCTTCAGTAATTACGTCGAGACCAATACCTTGAACTCTTGAAGGAGTACCTGTGAAATAAACATCTATTACGTCGTTATTAAGACCAATTGCCTCGAAAATCTGAGCGCCTTGATAACTCTGGATTGTGGAAATACCCATTTTTGAAAGTACTTTTGTAACGCCTTTGATAGCTGACTTGATGTATTTTTCAACTGCTTTTTCGTGAGTAATGTCAGTGAGCAGACCTTGTTGTATCATGTCATCAATAGTTTCAAAAGCGAGATATGGATTTACTGCCGAAGCGCCATAACCAACTAGAACAGAGAAGTGATGCACTTCGCGAGGTTCTCCAGACTCTAAGATTAGACTCACAAGAGTTCTGTTACCGTTGCGAATCAAATGATGATGTAAACTTGCGACGGCGAGTAAGGATGGGATAGCCGCAAAGTCTGCGTTTACGCCCATATCTGAAAGGATGATAATGTTGGCGCCATCAGCAATTTCCTTATCCGCGGCAACAAAGAGATTTTCTATAGCAGTTTCCATGCCCTTTAAACCTTCGGATGCATTGAACAGGATTGGAAGAGTTATCGTCTTGAAGGTTGAGTCGTCCAAATGACGGATTTTTGCAAGATCCTCGTTGCTAATGACTGGGTATGGTAGTTTCAATTGCTTGCAACTTTTTGGCTCGGGGTGAATTAGACTGCCCTCAGAACCCATGAAAGTTTCGGTTGCGGTAATTAGTTCCTCCCGAATTGCATCGATAGGTGGGTTAGTTACCTGAGCAAACAATTGCTTGAAATAGTTGTATAAAAGTTGAGATTTATCGGACAAAACGGCTAGCGGAGTATCAACGCCCATTGCGCCAATCGGATCCACGCCGTCTTTTGCCATCGGAGAAATCATAGTGCGAATATCTTCGTATGTGTAACCAAAAGCTTTTTGGCGAAGTAGCACAGTTTCGTGATCCGGTTCCGGAACATCTGCGCCTTTAGACAGTTGGCCTAGGGTGGTTAGGTTCTCATCGAGCCACTTTCTATATGGTTTTGCTGAAGCGATATCGTGCTTTAATTCATCGTCATCAATTATCCTTCCAGCAACTGTATCAATTACAAGCATTCTGCCCGGACGAAGGCGCTCTTTAATTAGAACGTTTTCCGGTGGGATATCAAGTACGCCAACTTCTGAAGAAAGAATAACCATTCCATCTTTGGTTACATAGTATCTTGAAGGTCTAAGACCGTTTCTGTCAAGAATCGCTGCAACAGTTGAGCCGTCGGTAAATGCCATCGCAGCAGGACCGTCCCATGGCTCCATCAAACAAGCGTGATATTCATAAAAAGCTTTCTTTTCATCGCTCATGGTTTCGTGTTTTGACCATGGCTCAGGAATCATCATCATAGCGGAGTGTGGAAGTGAACGTCCTGAAAGCATAAGGAACTCCATGCAATTGTCAAACATCGCAGAGTCGCTTCCGTCTTCATTAATAATAGGAAGAATTTTTTTAATATCTTCTCCGAAGTCTTCCGAACTTAAAAGAGACTCACGAGCATGCATCCAGTTGACGTTTCCGCGAAGGGTATTTATCTCACCATTGTGAATTGAGAAACGGTTTGGATGAGCACGTTCCCAACTTGGGAAAGTGTTTGTCGAATATCTTGAGTGAACAAGCGCTAATGCAGAATTATAATCCGTATCTTGCAAATCAGGGTAAAATTTTTCGACCTGGTCGGCAGTCAACATTCCTTTGAAGACAATAGTTCTGCAAGATAAGCTTGCAAAGTAGAAAAAGTCCTCGCCTTCAATGCCAGAATACCTGATTTCTCTTTCTGCAAGTTTTCTGATTACATATAATTTTCTCTCAAAAGAAAGTTCGTCTTTAATGTTGCTTCCTTTACCTATGAATATCTGTTTCACAACAGGCATTGCAGCAAGCGCGCTTTTTCCTAAAGAAGAATCATCGGTTGGCACATCTCTCCAACCCAAGAAGACTTGACCCTCTTGCTTGATTTTTGCTTCCAATTTTTTCTCGCAATCAGCCCTAAGCTCAGCATCCTGAGGCAAAAACACCATTCCAACGCCATACTCTCCGCGCTCGGGCAAAGAGAATCCGGCAACCTTGCAAGCTTTTGAAAAGAACGAATGGGAAATTTGAAGCAGTATACCAGCTCCGTCTCCAGTGTTTGATTCAGCACCGCTTCCACCTCTATGGGCTAGGTTAACTAGTATCGTCAGCGCCTGATGAACAATTTTATGTGATCTCTCACCTTTAATGTCGACAAGGAATCCAATTCCGCATGCGTCGCGCTCAAATCTTGGGTCATATAATCCCTGTTTTGGGGGTAATCCATTTAATTTCATTACGTATGTACCTCTTTCTGACTTCTATAAATTCGCGGAACACCTTTTGAAAACATTCCGACCTACATAATAACATGGAATATGCAAGAATTTCAATGCAAAATTTCATTTTATCTATGTGGTATAATGTTCGAAGGAGGTTATGCATGGACATATATATGGAAGCACTACAACTATGGCATTCATATGGAGTAAATTCGGTCGCAACACTCGAAAAACACCTTGCGAACTTTAGGATTTTATTTGCATATAAATTTGAAACTGAAAAAACTTGGCGCCGTGGGCTTGAGATGCAAAAACAAAGGTGATAATAATGCAGCGAAAACTATGTATGATTCTTTCAATAATATTTTTACTCACGTCTTTTGGTCTACTCCAGTCTAACGCGGCACCAGACAGGACTCCTCCCAAAGTTGTAAGCACAATACTTACTAATAACAAGGCAAATAATTCTACTTTTTCAAATGTCTCAATAAAATTTAGCGAGAAAGTATACAAAGGAAAGACTTTCGCTTATATTATTTTGAAAGATTCTCTGCAAAAAGTGGTTTCATGCAAGAAAATATTTAATTCAAATATTCTAACCCTTGATCCTTACGGGCAATTAAAATTTAATACGAAATACTTTCTGTATTTGCCGCCTAAAGTCGTGAAAGACGCAAGTGGCAACTTGATGATATACTCATATTCTTCATCTTTTACTACCCAAGCGAACCCGA
>Ga0194063_10001914_pt1 | contig 13202 bp, 9 predicted proteins | sample SepL3720m_MetaG_FD_155459 | JGI IMG/M metagenome (GOLD analysis project Ga0194063, IMG submission 155459) | Anoxic zone freshwater microbial communities from boreal shield lake in IISD Experimental Lakes Area, Ontario, Canada - Sep2016-L373-20m | ecosystem: Environmental > Aquatic > Freshwater >... | reverse complement strand
GCCTATGAATGGCGCAGGGCGTTTTCATGCGGAGGTCAGTCTCTAAACGGGCGGGCCGCCCGTTCTCCTTGGGCAGAATCTCAAAACTCGAGCGTATTTTAATGCGTTTGCCCTGTGTTGGGAGACTGTTGGGATTGCATCGCCCCGTCCTCTCAGGCTAAAATGCGCCGCATGTTGTGTACGATTCTTCCCCTGGCGCAGGCGGCGTCACCGACCGACACGCAGCAGATGATCGAGACGGGGCTGCGCTTCACGAGGACTATGGCGATTTACCTTGGGGTGGCGGGCGTCACGTATCTGATCCTGCTTTTCGGCGGGCGGATCCTGAAGCGCCGCCTCCGGATCCCGCTGAACTGGATCTACCACCTGTTCTGCATCCTGGCCGCGCTTTACCTGCCCACGCTATTAGACTTCATCCCTTTTCCGGGAGAACACCATATCGGCGCGGCTTTGACCATCGCGGCGGCTTTCGTGCTGGTCGGGCTCGTGAGGCATTACTTTTTCGATCAGATTCTCCGCAGGGGTGGGGGGGTGCAGGTCCCGAAATTTCTCGGGGAGTTTGTTTCGATCGCGATCATCGTGTCGTCGGTTCTCTTCGCCCTGCAGTTTTTCTACCGGATCCAGGTTCCCGGCCTTCTGGCGGGCGCGGGGATCCTGGGCATCGTTCTCGGCCTCGCGCTCCAGGATACGCTGGGGAACATTTTCAGCGGGTTCGCGATTTATTTTGGAGGCCAGTTCAAGGCGGGGGACTGGCTGCTCGTGGAAAAGCAGCGCGCGCAAATCGTCGAAATCAACTGGCGCTCGACCCGCCTCCGCACGACCGATGACGTCTGCCTCGACATCCCGAACAGCAGCATCACCAAGCAGATGGTCGTCAACTACAACTACCCGACGAGCATCCACGCGATCCGCATGGATATCGGCCTCGAATACGACGCCCCGCCGAGCCTCGTGAACAAAGTGCTGATCAAGGCGGCTCTCGACTGCCCGCTCGTCCTGCGCGATCCCGCGCCGGATGTATATCTGACGGAATTCGGCAGCTGGAGCGTCACCTACCAGCTCCGGTTCTGGCTGAACGACCATGTGAACTACAACCCGGCGAACAGCCAGATCCGGACAAACCTCTGGTATGCCCTGCGCCGCCACAACATCAAGATCCCCTATCCCATCCAGCAGGAAGTCTGGCTTGACAGGCCGAAGCCGCACAGCGAGGACCGCGACCTGATCCGGCGCTCGATCCAGAAAGCGGTTTTTGCCCCGGCTCTTTCCCCAGCGCAACTCGACGAAATTGTCGGGAACGCGAAGATCGTCCTGTTCGGCGAGGGCGAGAGCATCATCCGCCAGGACGACGTGGCGGCCGGCCCCATGTATGTGATCGTCAGCGGCCGCGCCGAAGTCTGGGTGGAATCCAACGGGCAGCGAACCTCGGTGGCGGTGCTCGGCCCGGATGCCTGTATCGGCGAAATCTCGGTGCTCACCGGCGAAAATCGCACGGCCACCATCCTCGCCCTCGAAGACTGCCTCGCGGTCGAGGTGGACAAGGAAATCCTCGCCCCGATCATCAGCGCGAGCCCGGAATTTCTGGAATCCTTGAGCGAACTCCTCGCCCGGCGTCGGATGTCAAACGAGGGGCTCGTTGCCGAGGCCGCCGGATCCGCCAACCAGGCGACAAAAAGCAGTTACAAAGCGGGATTCATGGGCAAGATCCGCCTCTTCTTCGAAGTGTAAAAACAGGCTCCCTTTGGGAGGAATCCAGTTTTTATATTTTTTGTGTTGACAGTCTGTTAATAACGACTACATTGATCGCGCTTTCAGCTTAATCCGTAAACAAAACACCGACCAGACAAACTGGAGGACGCCAGAAGGGTACTTCGAAGAATCAGGTCATAAAAACATGAAAACTAAATTAATGGCGGGACTGGTTCTATTTACAGCGGCAACCGGGTTTGCCGAAGGAGACAAGAATTTCGAAACCTGGTGGAACGGAAAATACGCGACCGGGAACTGGTTCGGCGTCCGCGACACGCTGGCCGAACGCGGTTTGAAGGTGAGCGGGGAAGCGAAGGTGGTCTATTTCGGGCAGGTCGCGGGAGGTCTCCCCAACCAACCCAAAAGCAACTGGCTGAATGAAGAGAAGATCAAATTCGTTTATGACTTTCAGCCGCTCTTTGGAATCAAGGGGCTGACGATCGAATCCAATTGGCGCTACCGTGGCGGGGGAAATCCGCAGTGGGCTGCAGGAACTCCGAGCAACTTTAATCCGACCACATACGCGAGCGGCACCGGGGTGCGGATCCTGACGCAGCAGATCGAGTATTCGACGCCGGACAAGATGTTCACCATCAATGCCGGCTGGGAGAACCCTTACGAGCAGTTCCTCCAGCAGCCGCTTTCGAAAATGTTCGAAAACAACTCGATCACTTCGAGCAAGGGCATCGGCGGAACTCCCGGGCCAGGGATAGCGGTCGTGAACAAAGCCTCCTCGGTCAACGCGGCTGGCATACCAACCAAGGGGTCGGTCTCATTCTACAAAACCAGCCCGGTTCCGTGGGGCAGCTCCTATGCATCCTGGGGTGCCACGCTCAAAATCAAGCCCACCAAGGAGACGTATATCCAGAGCGGGCTCTACCTCGCGATCTCCGGATCCGGAGGCATCTCCGACACCCAATACTCGGCCACTAATGTTTATCCTTACACCTCCGTGCCCCAAAGCTACATCGGAAGGTTCAAGCAATCCGGCCAGGTCGTCGGCGTGGTGGACGGGAACGGCAGGCTCATCTCAGGGGCGCGCCAGAATGTGGGCTGGGTGCCCGGCTCCACAAACAACCACGGCTTCAACTTTGCGGGCTCTCCGAAGTTCAATCCTAATACCGGAAACATCGGCAAGAGGCCATCAGCTCCGGTCAACGTGTCGTATGTCAACTCCAAAGGGCAGAAGGTTTCCGCTCCGGCCTACTACGCGGCGAGCCCTTACAATCAGGGAAGCGGCGGGAACTACAACCAGAACGGTCTCTACAACGTGAATGAGATCGGGTGGACCCCGAAATTCGGCAAGGACAAGCTCGAGGGCAAATACGCGATCGGCGGCTACATCTGGGGGCAGAAGAACACGTCCTACACGCCGACCGCATTCACGTCGTCCACGTTTCCCGCCACCTACAAGAAGACATCGGGAAAATCGAGCGCGACGTATCCGGGCAACTACACGGCCCCGACCTACACCTCCTACGCCGCAACCAGACCGGCCGCTTATCAAGAGAACCAGGTGACCTGGGGGCTTTATCTCCAGGCGGACCAGATGCTCTACCGGGTGAAGGAGCATGTGGACGCGCCGGCGCCGGACGGAAAATCGCTCGCACCTAAAGCCGTGACCGCGCCGGCAAAGCTCAGCGACAAGGGCCTTTATTTTTTCAGCGAGGCCACGTTCACGCCGCCCCAAAACAACCAGCTTCCCTTCTACTTCCAGCTCGGCCTGGTTTACAAGGGTCTCATCCCCCACCGCGACAACGACAGCGTCGGCGTGGCCATGAGCATGGGCATCTACAGCTCGTATTATAACAATTACATCGACTCGCAAAACAAGCAGCTGCAGAACCCCTCCGGCAGCGCCTACAACGCGACGGTTTACAACGGCCCGGCCGTGAAGCAGCCGGTGAACCCCGGCACAGGGACAAACGCGACGCCCTCGCCCGGCTCGACCGCGGTCGCCTACCAGAACTACTACGCTTACCAGCCACTGTTCACGTCCACCGAGGTCATCGAGGCCTTCTACAACGTGCAGCTCAACAAATGGGCGGCCATCAAGCCCTACGCCCAGCTCATCATCAACCCGGCGGGCAACAACTCGGTCGACAACGACCTGATCCTCGGCGTCAGCGCAAAAGTCACGTTCTGACGCGGACATCCGTCGGCGCATTCAATTTTTTTGAAATTTCCTTTGACCAAAAACTATAATTTGAATAACGATCGACGTAGTCGTGATTAAAGTGACAAAAATACAAACAATGAAAATACAAAAATACCTGTGGATTGCGGCGGTTTCGCTCGCGATCCTATCACCGGTCGCCCAAGCTGGGCAGACCGACAAAAAAGTCATCGTCAAGGGAGAGGCGCCGCCGGAAAAGGCCCCCCCCCTTCCGCTACACCAAATCGAAGGTAACGGCGGCGTGCTGACCACGCTCTCCGCCTACATCGTGAACCCGCCGCGAAACGGGGAGCCGGTCGGACGGCCGGCCATCGGAGGAGGCTTCATCAGCCTTGGAGACGGTCGGGCTCTTGTGCCGGTCACCGCGACGTGGAGTCCGTGGGAGCGCATCGAGCTCGGCTACGGGTTCGACTGGTATGCCTTGGGGAGCCTGACCGGAGCGATCCACAACGCGACCGGGATCAGCCTCGGGACGACATCGGTTACGCTGCACAACTTCAACGCGCGGTTCCAGTTCATCAAAGAAAACGACTGGGGCCAGAAGTGGATTCCGGCGATCACCGGCGGCGTGCACTACAAGGTCAACAGCGGGATCAGCTCGATTAACAATCAGCTGGGCGGAGCGCTGACGACGATCGGGCTCGGGTATAACCAGGGCGTGGATTTTACGCTGTATGCGTCGAAGCTGCTGACGTTTCTGCCGCGGCCGGTGCTCATCAACGTCGGCGGTCGCGCCACGCGCGGTGCGGAGCTCGGCCTGCTGGGCTTCTCGAGGGATTACAGCTTCCTCTTCGAGGGCAACGTCGCGATCTTCCTGACCGACTGGCTGATCCTCGCGGGGGAATACCGCCAGCAGCCGCACAACTACACGCCGATTCCCGGCGTGGTCAACCAGTCGGGCGACTGGGCGACGGTTGATCTGGCCTGGATCGTGAACAAGCACCTCACGATCGCCGGCGGCTACGGCTACTTCGGCAACGTCGGAGACCGGAACGCCCCTGGCGTCTGGGGCTTCACCGCAAAATACGAATTCTAAAAATTCGGGAGAGTAGCGTCTCCGGGGCCGGTGCCCGGAGGCGCATTCCCTCTCACAACCACAAAATATCATGTCCAAACAACACATTGAAACGCTCGCGCTCCATGCCGGGCAGGTGCCCGATCCGACCACCGGTTCGCGCGCGGTGCCGATCTACCAGACGACGTCCTACGTTTTTAAGAGCACCGAGCACGCCGCGAATCTTTTCGCGCTGAAGGAATTCGGGAACATCTACACGCGGCTCATGAACCCGACGACCGATGTTTTCGAGCAGCGGATCGCCGCGCTCGAGGGGGGCACCGGCGCTCTCGCGGTCGCGTCCGGCCAGGCGGCGACGACGTTCGCGCTGCTGGCCATCACGCAGGTCGGCGACGAGATCGTCGCGGCGAACAACCTGTATGGCGGCAGCTACCAGCTCCTTCACTACACGTTTCCGAAGCTCGGCCGAACGGTGAAGTTTGTGGATTCGAAAGATCCCGAGGCTTTCCGCAAGGCGATCACTCCGAAGACCCGCGCGATCTACGCGGAGACGGTCGGCAACCCGAAGCTCGATGTGCCGGATTTTGAAAAAATCTCGGCAATCGCGCACGAGGCGGGGATCCCGCTCGTGGTGGATAACACGGTCGGCGTCGGGCTCGTGAAGCCGATCGACCACGGCGCGGATATCGTCGTCCTGTCGGCAACGAAATACATCGGCGGGCACGGGACCTCGATCGGCGGAGTCATCGTGGATTCCGGCAAGTTCAAATGGAACAACGGGAAGTTCCCGGAGTTCACCGAACCCGACCCGAGCTACCACGGGCTCGTCTATTGGGATGCGCTCGGGGATTTTCCCGGGCTCGGGAACGTCGCGTTTATCCTCAAGGTCCGCGTCCAGCTCCTGCGCGACATTGGCGCGGCGATCAGCCCGTTCAATTCGTTCCAGTTCATCCAAGGGCTAGAAACCCTGCCGTTGAGGATCCAGCGCCACTCGGAAAACGCCCTCGCCGTGGCGAAATATCTGAAGGCCCATCCGTCGGTCGCGTGGGTCACGTATCCGGGGCTCGGGGACGATCCGAACCACAAGATCGCCGCAAAATACCTGAAGGGAGGATTCGGCGGAATCGTCGGATTCGGAATCAAGGGCGGACTCGAGGCGGGGAAAAAGTTCATCAACTCGGTGAAGCTCCTTTCCCACCTCGCCAACATCGGCGACGCCAAGAGCCTCGTCATCCATCCCGCGTCCACGACGCACCAGCAGCTGACTCCCTCGGAGCAGGAAGCCACGGGAGTGACGGCCGACTACATCCGCCTTTCGGTCGGCCTCGAGAACATCGCGGACATCACCGCCGATCTCGACCAGGCGCTGGCGGTGGCCACCGGAACCTGATGGACGCAGGATTCATGAAGACCGCAGAAATCGTTTCGGACGTCTGAGACAACATCCGGGCGCGGCCCTCTCGCGGGGCCGCTGCCCGTCTTCTCAAGTATGTCAGCCTTAGTTCAAGACGCGTCAGTTCTCGAGACAGCCTTGCACAACAGCTTTTAAGGGGTAAATTCCCGCGATGAAGATTCTGAAGCAACCCGCCGAAATCACTCTTTATTCGAGGCCGATCTGCGGCTGGTGCCAGGAGGCCAAGGAGTGGCTAGACGCGCGCGGTTGGAAATTCACCGTTTCCAACGTCGGCACGGACTTGGCCGCCCGACAAAAAGCTGTGGAGCTCAGCGGACAAACCTCCGTGCCGGTCATCGAAGTGGATGGCCTGTCGCTCGGAGACTTCGACGTTGACCAGCTCGAAGGGTTCCTGAAAAAACACGGCTACCTCGGGTGAGGAGCCGTCAATAAATAAAGGCAGCAACCTCGCTTGTTCTTTTTGGCCTCTGGCGGCGTTGCTCCTCAGTCGCAGAGTGCTTGGGCTATGCTCCTTCGTCGCGCCTTGCCAGAGGCCAAAAATCCTGCGCTATCCTGCCACCTTAATTTCTTGACGGCTCCTAAGGTCGCGTTTCGCCCGGGATACATTTTTTGACGCTGAGGGAAAGGAGGGCGCCTGCCTGGCCCTCTATGCGGCGCTGGAGGCTGCCGCAGACGTGGTCGCAGATGTCGAAGATCGACTTGTCGGCGATGTGGTAAATAACATTCAACCCCACCTTGCGCCGTCCGAGAATGCCGGCATCAGTCAGCGTCTGAAGCTGGCGCGATACGTTTGCCTGGGCCAGCCCGGTTGCGGCGACCAGTGCGGAGACATTTTTTTCGCCGTCTTCCAGGCCAAGGATCAGCTTGAGGCGGCTCGCTTCGCCGAGCAGCCGGAACCGGGCCGCGATCATCTCCAGCGCTTCCCTGGTCATTCCCGCACGCATCGATTGGTTTGCCATGCCGTCAATAAGCACTTCAAGGCTGACGTTTGGAAACTCCGGCCTTCAGCCATGCCCGGGCACTGCTGGAGCCGCAACAGGGGATCGGTGGTTTCATGAGCGGGGGCCGTTGGTTTTGCGGTAGGCCGCGTAGTAGAGGACCGGGACGGCCATGCGACTGATGAGCAGCGAGGCGATTTCACCGGCCATCAGGGATATGGCCAGCCCTTGGAAGATCGGGTCGAAGAGGATGACGCTCGCTCCCACAACGACCGCCATGGCGGTGAGGAGCATCGGGCGGAACCGCACGGCACCCGCATCGACAACAGCCTCGGCCAGCGGCATCCCTTCGCGGAGGCGAAGCTCGATGAAATCCACAAGGATGATCGAGTTGCGCACGACGATGCCGGCGCCGGCCATGAAGCCGATCATCGAGGTCGCGGTGAAGAACGCGCCGAGGAGCCCGTGCGCGGGCAGGATGCCGACCAGCGAGAAGGGGATCGCGGCCATCACGATCAGCGGCGTGACGAACGAGCGGAACCATCCGACCATCAGCACGTAAATCAGGACCAGCACGGCGGCAAAAGCCGTTCCGAGATCGCGGAAGACCTCGATGGTGATATGCCACTCGCCGTCCCACTTGAGCGAGGGGAGATCGCCGGTGAAGGGAAGGGTCGAATTGAAAATGTTGAGCTTCGCGCCGTTGCCGCCGAACTCGCGCGTGTCGAGTTTTGCGAGCGCGCTGTTCATTTTCAGGATGGCGTAAACCGGGCTTTCGATGGCGCCCGCCACATCGCCGATGACGTAGGTCACCGGCATCAGGTTTTTGTGGTAGATGCTCTTGTCGGCGATCGTTTTTTCGATCGACACCAGCTCGCGCAGAGGGACGAGCGGGGTTTCGCCGGATGCGCCGGGCTCGGGGAGGGCGTTCGCGTCGCCGGAGCGCACCCGGAGGGCGAGAAGTTCCTCGGGGGTCACGCGGGCGGAGCGGGGAAGCTCGATCGTGATATTCACGTCATCCTTTTCCCGCGGAAGGTGGAGCAGATCGATGGACCGGCCGCCCACCGCGATCTGGAGCGTCTGCGAGATCGTCTCGGCGCTGATGCCGTTGAGCGAGGCTTTCTCCTTGTCTATGACAAATTTTTCTTTCGGCTGGTCGGCTTCGACATACCAATCGACATCGACCACGCCGTCCACGTCTTTGAAAATCCCGCGCACCTTGTCCGCCATCTTGAGGCGGGATTCTTCGGTCGGCCCGTAGATTTCTGCGACCAGCGTTTGCAGGACCGGCGGTCCGGGCGGCACCTCGGCCACGGCGACCCGCGCGCCGAATTTCTCCGCGATCGCCGCGACGCGCGGGCGGATCCGCTTGGCGATGTCGTGGCTCTTCGCCTTGCGCTCGTCCTTGCCGACGAGGTTCACCTGGATGTCAGCGGTGTTCGCCCCGCCGCGCATGAAGTAGTGGCGCACGAGGCCATTGAAATTGAACGGGGAGGAGACCCCGGCATAAACCTGGTAATCTTTGATCTCCGGTTCGTCGCGGACGGCGGCGGCCATCTCCAGCGCGGCCTGGGTCGTGCGCTCCAGGGCGCTGCCTTCCGGCATGTTCAGGATGATCTGGAATTCGCTCTTGTTGTCGAACGGCAGCATTTTCACCTTCACGAACCCGATGCCGACCAGTGCCATCGAACCGAGCAGGAGCCCGACGATCGACGCGAGGAACGCCCACCGCCACCGGGCGCACGAAAGGAGCGGCCCCATGATCCGGCGGTAAAGCCTCGTGAAAAAATCCTCCTCGTGCTCGAAATGCGAATGCGATGCGGATGCTGCCCCGTCAGGGCAGGGCGCTTCTTTTTCCAGGACCCGGGGCGGCGCGGGCGCTTGCCCCGGGCTATTGGATGTTGCCCCTTCGGGGCTTGGGTCAGCGATATGTATTCCGGCTGGTTCCGCAGTGCCCTTCGCCCGTTTCAGAATCCGGATCGCGGCCCACGGGGTCACGATGAATGCGATGGCCAGCGAGAAGAACATGGCGGCGCTCGACCCGATCGGGATCGGGCGCATGTAAGGCCCCATGAGCCCGCCGACAAATGCCATTGGCAGCACCGCGGCGATCACGGCGAACGTCGCCAGGATCGTCGGGTTGCCGACCTCGTTGACTGCCTCGATGGCAACCTCCGCTCCGCTGCGGCCCCTGTTGTGCGGCAGGTGAAAATGGCGGACGATATTTTCGACAACGACGATGGCATCATCAACAAGGATGCCGATGGAGAAGATCAGCGCAAACAGCGTGATGCGGTTCAGGGTGTAGCCGTAAAGATAGAACACCAGCAGCGTCAGCGCGAGCGTGCAGGGGATCGCGATCCCCACGATGACCGACTCGCGCCAGCCGAGCGTCAGCAGGACCAGCACCGAAACGCCGACGACCGCGATCAGCATGTGGAAGAGAAGCTCGTTCGATTTCTCCGCGGCCGTCTCCGCGTAGTCGCGGGTAACGGACACCGTCACGTCCAGCGGGATGAGCGTGCCTTTCAGGGCGTCCATTTTTTTCAACACGCCGTCGGCGACGTCGATCGCGTTCACGCCCGGACGTTTCGCGACGGTGATCGTCACGGCCTGTTCTTCGGGGTTTGCCTTGTCGCCGTAGAAGACGTAGTTGGTGGCTTCCCCGGCTCCGTCCACGATGACGGCAACATCGCGAAGGTAGATCGGCGTTCCCTGGAACACGCCGACGACAACGTTGCCCACATCTTCCGCGCTTTGCAAAAATGCTCCGGTTTCGATGACGAGTTCGCGGTTTTCACTCGTGAGCCCCCCCGAGGTGAACTGCCGGTTGGCCTGTTGCAAAACAGGAATGAGCCCGGCCGGGGTCAGGCCGCGGGAGGCCAGTCGCGTGGGGTCGAGGAGGATGCGCAATTCGCGGCGCGCTCCGCCGAGGATCTTCGTTTCGGCGACCATCGGCACCTGCTTGATCGCGTCATCGACCTCCGCGGCGAGCCTCCGCAGCGTCAGATGGTCGTGGTTTTTGCTGTGCAGCGTCAGCGCCAGGATCGGCACATCGTCGATCGACCGCACCTTGATGAGCGGCTGGGAGACGCCGTGCGGAAGGAGGTCGAAGTTTGACTGCAGCTTCTGGTTGAGGCGGACGATGCTCTGCCCGGCATCCGAGCCGACGACGAACCGGACGATGACCAGGCTCTGGCCGGGGCTGGAGGTCGAGTAGATGTATTCCACGCCCGGAATTTCCCAGAGCAGCTTCTCCATCGGGCGCGTGACGCGTTCCTCGATTTCCTTCGAGCCGGTGCCGGGCATGGAAACGAGCACATCAATCATCGGGACCTTGATCTGCGGCTCCTCCTCGCGCGGCAGGAGCGCGACCGCCGCCACGCCGAGCAGCACCGAGGTGACCATGATCAGCGGCGTGAGCTTGGAATTGATGAATGCGCGGGCGATCCTCCCGGCGATGCCGATGGGCTCGCTCATGGCCGGACCTCGATGGGTTGTCCGTCAGCGAGGCCGGCAGCACCTTCGGTGATGACCTGTTCGCCGGCGCTGACGCCCGAAACGATTTCGATTTCCCCGCCAACCGGCTTTCCGGTTTTTACGATTCGCAGTTGCGCGTGCTTGTCGTTGCGGATGAAAACCAACTCCATCTGCCCGCGCCGCAGAATGGCAGACGCCGGCACGCGCAGGACGGAGGTTTCGGCCACAGGAACCGCAACGCGCCCGAACTGCCCGGTCCGCAGTCCCGGGGTGGCGGGAAGATCGAGTTTGACGAGGAGCGTGCGGCTGTTCGGATCGGCGGTGGGTGACATTTCCCGGACGACGCCTTCGAAGGCGTTTGGCCCGATGCGGACCATCAGCTTCGAGCCCAGGGCGACCCGGTCGATGATGGCCTCCGGCACGGCGGCCTCGAGGCGTAGCGCGGCAGGATCCTCCATCTCGACAAGCGGTTTTCCCGGGGTGGCAAGGTCGCCGACGTCGGCCAGTTTGCGAGTGATGACCCCGCTGAAAGGGGCGGTGACTTTTGCGTAGCCAAGCATCGTCTCCGCTTCGATGACCGCCGCGCCGGCGACCCTTGCTTTCGACTGGGCGCCTTCAAACTCCTGCTGGGTGATCACCCGCTTGGCCAGCAGGTCCGTGAAGCGCTTTAAATCCTTTTCCGCCTGCTCCCGGACCGGGGTTGCCTGATCGAGCCTGGCCTGGATCTCGCGCACATCAAGCTGGGCGAGAAGCTCGCTGGCTTTGACCTGCTGGCCGGGCGTGACGAGCATCTTTTCGATGCGCCCGCTCACCTTGGACTCGATGACCGATCGCTGTTTCGAGTTCACGGTCGCGACAACTTCCTCGCTGGCGACATGGGGCTTGCTTTCGATTGTCTGAACGCTCACCTCAACAGCCGGCAGCTGTTCGCGGATCGAGTCAGCCTTCTTTCCGCAGCCGGCGACAGCAAGCGCGAGCGCCAATAGATAGGCAAGCGCCGTAAATTTTGATGGATTCATAATCGGCAAGTCAGAGGGAACGGTCGTCTGGCACATGGGTTGATTTCAATTCCGCGGGTGTCGGGACGCCGATCGGGTTCGCGGCTTGCCCCGGCGTTCTTTGTTGATTAAGTAACTATATGAGCACATTGTAATGTATCAACATGTTTTTTGCGCTATTTCAGAACGCCAATCCTTATCCCCTCCGGGGCCCTGAAGTTTTCATCCAGTGATTTCCCGCTGGTTCGCGGCGCGAAACCGGGTAAATTTGTAGTCCTGCAAATGAAAGAACGCACAACGGATCCCCGCATCAGGGCGCTGGCGGATGAGGTCGCCGCAGGCAAATCGGCGGAGCTGATTGCGGACCTCGTCGAGACCTCTCTCAAGCTGGGGACCGACCGCGCCAGCATCGCCGAACTCAAGCTCATGAGCCGGGCGCTGCGCGAAATGCGGTATGCCGCGCGCGTGTTTTCCAATTACCAGGGGATCCGCAAGGTTGCCGTCTTCGGGAGCGCCCGCACGAAGCCGGACGAGGAGGAATACAAGCTCGCAAAATCGTTCGCACAGAAAATTGTGGCCAAAGAGTTCATGGTCATCACCGGCGGCGGCGACGGGATCATGGGGGCGGCGCAGGCGGGCGCGGGCGCGGAAAACAGCTTCGGGCTCAACATCCGCCTGCCGTTCGAGCAGCGCGCGAACGAGACGATCCACGGCGACCCGAAGCTCATCAACTTCAACTATTTTTTCACCCGGAAGCTGAACTTCGCGAAGGAGACCAGCGCGTTTGTCCTGCTGCCCGGCGGATTCGGGACCCACGACGAGGGCTGCGAAATCCTGACCCTCATGCAGACCGGCAAGATGCCGATCGTGCCGGTGGTCATGCTCGACCGGCAGAACGGCCACTACTGGGAGACGTGGCGGCGGTTCATCGTGAACGACCTCCTCGCGCACGGCCTCGTCTCGCAGACCGACTTCCACCTCTTCCACATCACCCACGACGCGGACGATGCCGTGAACGTCATCACACGGTTTTACAAAAATTTCCAATCCTACCGGTGGGTGCGCGAAAAGATGGTCATCCGCATCCTGAAAAAGCTGACCCCCGCCGCGCTGGAGGACCTGAACAAGCGCTTCGCCAGCATCCTCACCGCAGACCGGATTGTGCAGACGACCCCGCTCCCCGAGGAGCGCGACGAACAGCAGCTCGCCGGGCTCCCCCGCATCGTGCTCACGCCGGACAAGCACGACTTTGGCTCGATCCGCCTTTTCCTCGACGCCATCAACAAAGCGGAAACCGAGCCGTGAACCGCCGCCGTTTCATCGCCGCGCTCGCCCTGGCCCCGGCCTCGGCCCTCACCGCAAAACCGAATGCCGACGTGGCCAAGGTCTTCGGGAAAATCCAGTTCGTGACCAGTTTCCCCGACTACAAGGT
>Ga0194063_10001913_pt1 | contig 13206 bp, 12 predicted proteins | sample SepL3720m_MetaG_FD_155459 | JGI IMG/M metagenome (GOLD analysis project Ga0194063, IMG submission 155459) | Anoxic zone freshwater microbial communities from boreal shield lake in IISD Experimental Lakes Area, Ontario, Canada - Sep2016-L373-20m | ecosystem: Environmental > Aquatic > Freshwater... | reverse complement strand
GAATTAAACATCCCATTTCAGTTGCTCGAAAAGTAATGGAAAAAACACCGCATGTAATTTTAGTAGGTAATGGAGCCCAGCAATTCGCCATTGAAAATGGATTCCCTCTAGAAAAAAATGAGTTATCGGAAGATGCCAAAAGAGCCTATAGTAATTGGTTGAAAAAAAACCAATACCAACCTGTCATTAATATTGAAGCCCGAAAGACAAATGGCCCATTTGCCCCTAATTTTTTTGAAGATGGTAATGCCAATCATGATACCATGGGCTTGGTGGCAATGGATACTAATAGTAATATCAGTGGCGCAGTAACTACCAGCGGAATGGCATTTAAAATACATGGAAGAGTTGGTGATTCGCCTATCATAGGTGCAGGACTTTTTGTTGACAATGAAATTGGTGCCGCAACTAGTAGTGGTGTTGGAGAAGAAGTAATTAGGATATGTGGAACGCACTTGGTTGTTGAATACATGCGATTAGGTTATAGCCCAGAGAAAGCTTGCAAGAAAGCAGTTGAAAGGATTGTGAAAAGAGATCCAGCTAAAGCAAAAACTTTACAGGTTGGCTTTTTGGCCATCAATAAAAAAGGAATACACGGAGCATATGCCATTCAAAAAGGATTTATCTACCGTGTAAAAAGCAATCAGGAAGACCAATTGCATGCATCCAAATATATGATCACTAACTAATGGAATTTAAACTCGAATTAATTGGATTTACCATCGAAGGTTGCTTATTAGCACAAGAATTTGGTGCTGATAGAATTGAATTGTGCGATAATCCCGGGGAAGGTGGCACTACCCCATCCTATGGGTTTATTAAAGCAGCCAGATCATTATTGAATATAGAATTGTATCCGATTATAAGACCTAGAGGAGGTGATTTTTTATACAGTGATGCTGAATTTGAAATAATGAAATCAGATGTACAGCTCAGTAAAAAACTTGGTTGTGATGGTATCGTTATTGGAATACTACAAACAGATGGAACAGTAGATATTGAAAGAATTAAAATATTGGTAGAATTAGCCTACCCAATGGGAGTTACCTTTCATCGGGCATTCGACAGAGTAGCGGATCCTCATAAGGCCTTAGAAGACATCATTGCAATTGGTTGCGAAAGAATTTTAACTTCCGGATTAGAGTCCTCCGCTCCAGATGGGAAGCAATTAATAGCATCCTTAATTAAACAAGCAGATAACCGCATCAGCATCATGCCTGGAAGTGGTGTCAGGGCCGACAATATAATTGATCTCGCAAAAACTACTGGCGCTACTGAATTTCATAGTTCGGCCAGGATTTTTCAGTCAAGTAAAATGACCTATTTAAATCCAAACCTTAAGGAACATTTATCCGCTGCAACTGTTGATGTGGAAGAAATAAAGAATATGATTGCCAATTTAAAATCATTGTAAATGAAAAAGGGTATTTACTTTTTTATTTTATTACAGTTGTTCTATCATACTTCTTTTTCACAATCCGTCAGTATGAATCTTTTTGACAATTGGCAATTTAGTCAAGAAGGAGAAAACAATTGGCATGACACCCAAATTCCCGGAAGCATTTATACAGATTTATTTTACAACAAACTTATTCCAGACCCCTATTTTAGAGATAATGAAAAAAAAGTACAATGGGTTGATAGCGTTAATTGGCAATACAAAAGAACTTTTTCAATTGACTCCACCTATTTGTCTTTAGAACATATTGAATTATTATTCGAGGGTTTGGATACTTATGCCAGTGTTTATGTAAATAATCATTTAGTACTTGAGGCAGATAATATGTTCAGACCATGGTCGGTTGACATTAAACCATATATACAATCCAAAAACAATATTTTATCTATACACTTTAAATCCGCTCTTGCAAATGTTGATAGTCTGGCAAAACAAAATCGTTTAGTACTGCCTGACAACAATAGAGTATATGTAAGAAAAGCACAATTTCAGTTTGGGTGGGATTGGGGACCGAAATTAATTGGTGCAGGCATTTGGAAAAAAATATCCATTGAGGCCTGGAGTGGAAATAAAAAAGCTGAAGCCCCTTCAACAATTGCACCAATGGCAAAATTGATTCAGCAGCATGACAGTATTGGTCAATCATTTTATTTTGAAATTAATGGTAAGCCAGTCTTTGCAAAAGGAGCAAACTGGATACCGGGAGATGCTTTTTTACGGCATACTACTAAATCCTATTATTCAAAAATATTGAGGCTTGCCAAAAAAGCAAACATGAATATGTTACGTGTTTGGGGCGGCGGCATTTATGAAGCAGATGAATTTTATGACATTTGCGATGAACTGGGCATCATGGTATGGCAGGATTTTATGTTTGCTGGAGGAATGTATCCAGGAGATGCACATTTCATGGAAAACGTAAAAGCAGAAGTAAAACATCAAGTAGAAAGATTAAGAAAGCATCCTTGCGTTGTTTTATGGTGTGGTAATAATGAAATAGATGAAGCCTGGCATAACTGGGGATGGCAAAATCAATTTAATCTACATGGTGCTGATAGTGTAGAAATCTGGAACAATTATAAGAAGCTATTTGAAGATAGTATCCGAACATGGGTAAATGAATTTGATGGACAAAGACCCTATGTTGCTAGCTCTCCAACTTATGGTTGGGGAAGAAAAGAAAGTATGCAAATGGGCGATAGTCATTACTGGGGGGTTTGGTGGGGACTAGAAGATTGGGAAGTTTTTGAAAATAAAACTGGGCGATTTGTAAGTGAGTACGGCATGCAATCCATGCCTAATTGGAATACCATAAAATCCTATACCAATTCATCAGATCGGCATCAAAATAGCAAAGTAATAGAAGCACATCAAAAGGCTGGCAATGGCTTCGAAAAAATAAATCATTATTTAACAAGGTATTTTACAGATTCAGCTACATTAAAAAAAATATCACTAGAAGATTATAGTTACTTGAGCCAATGCATGCAATATTATATTTTCAAAAATAGTATCGCAATCCATAGAAGCAAATCACCCACCACCATGGGTAGTTTATTATGGCAATTAAACGATTGCTGGCCAGTCACCAGCTGGAGTATCATCGATTACAGCATCACCCCAAAAGCAAGCTGGTATGCAATTAAGGAAGCTTATCGCGACGACCAACTACCTATAAAAGATAGCATTATTCCTAAAGCAATACAATTGGAGAAGTCTACAATTAAATATAAAATTAAAGGGAATGAACTCATTTTAACCAGTACCATAGACGCACATTATGTGGAGCTTTCAATCCTAGGAAATACTGCCTTATTTTCAGAGAACTACTTTACGCTTTATAAAAACAAAAGTAAACACATACATATTGAACCGCTTTCAAAGGAAAAGTCATCTTTAAATAAGTTGAAAATTAAATCATTGGCAGATGTCTTACAATGATTTCATGTATTTCGAATAAATGAAAAATCAGCCAAATTCAATTTAAAAATATCTTTAAGGTCAGCTCCACTGAATTTGAAAAACCAAAAACAAGTAAAAGCTGTACATAGAAAATAGCCAATTGAACTGATAGTGGCAGCTGCATAAATTCCCCAAACCGGAATAAACAAATAATCTAAAATTGCAATAGAGATAAGTGCAATCAAATTGCCCACTATCGGATACCATAATTTTTTAATGCCATCTAGATAAGCAGACAAAACTGTCATCACAGTAAGAAACAATATACCTGGCAATAGCAATAACAGGGGTAAATACATTTTACCAAAAGCATTACCAAACAAGAAAGGGAATATCCAATAACCACCAGCAATCAATGCCAAGGCTATTAAAATATAAATAGTTAAAAATATTCGCAAACTCCGCAATGTTGCTGCAAGCATAAAATGACTTTCCTCACTGGCAGTATATGGAAATATAACTGTAGCAGCCATTGAAGGAAGTAATAACAGCATTTGCCCTATTTTGCTAACCTGAATATAATTACTAAATGCAATTGCATCACAATACTTTTCTGTGAAGTAGTAATCAATTCGCAGTACCAAGAAGTAAATAAGATTACCTAAAAATACCATTAATGAAAATTTCAATATTTTAACGCCTAAACCAGGATGCCAAAGACTGTTCTGTAAAGTAACGGAAGGGAAAACGAAAAAATGTAAAATTAATAGAATGGCTTGCAAAAGAATTGAAGCAATATAGATTTCAATAAAATGTACCTGGGTGAAGGCAGAACCAGCACTGGTATTAAATAGACAATAACAAAGCCAACTTACAAAAACAAGGTTAACAATAACAGGAATTAAATTGACGGCAATATATTTTTTTTGCGCAGTAAATATGGCTGTAAAATAGTTGATGGCCATATATCCTACTACAAAAAGCGTTGCTATACCAATGGGAAATGAAATAGGAAGTACTGAAAAAACAAGCCAACTAAGAAGGCTTTGAATAATTAATAAAAAAAAGACCGCAATGCTAATCTTCTTGATCTGTCCCGGATATTTATTGGCATAATAGGTAATCCCATTTTCTATACAAAGTCCGATTAATAAATTAACCAATGCTAAAATACTAATAGTATAAAAAAAATGACCGCTATCTGCAACACCCAATAATCTTACAATCAATAAATTGATTGCGAAATTGCAAATAGTATTAATAGTCTTGAGTAATATTGTATGTGATAATGCTTTTTTAAATTTCATATTTCTCTTTTTTGAGTTGCGAGAAATACAAAAGACCGGCAAATACCATCCAATTGCTATAATTGATTCGCATTAAAAAATAATCAGCAATAAAAAATAGTAAAAAAGCCACCATTAACCATTTGTCATATTTTTTTGTAAAAAATCCAATTATAAATGCCAATTCCGCAATAGTGCCAAGTAAATACAGCACATATGAATAATAGGAATGTTGAACTAAGAAATATACCAATTGTGAAAACCAATTACTTGGATTCCCTGCTAAATATTGTTTATGTTGCAAGAGGAGGATGCCACTCATTTGGTCTGCATTAAAAATGGCTCCCGTTCTTATTTTCCATATTCCAGCTGTAAAAAATATCAATAAAAAAACAATTCTTATGGAATGGAAGCTGAAATAATATCCCTTTGCTGTATTGGGATAAAAAACAAATGGAACATAAAACCAAGCTATATAAAGATCGAGGCTAATATAGGTGAAGGAAGCCATAAAAATACCATAGCACATATTAAATAGAATCGTTACTACCACTACCCACTTAGTATAATATTTTTCTTTCAACACTGCAAATGCCAACAATATAGGTAGCAAACAATAAATAACATCAAAAGAAACGCGTAACCAAAAATACTTCAATAGCATTCCTTGCAAATTGGTTAGCATTAAAATATTGCGAGTAAAATCTAATCTATTAACAAATAGAACTGGATTAACCTTACTGAGTGTTAACCCATAATAAAAATACCAGCCAAAGCTTAGCATAAAGCAAAGCAAATAGAACAATACATATTGTTTTTTATGGTTAAGGCTCAGATACAAATTGATATTTTTTTTGTGGAGTAGCAACAGGATTTAATTGGTTCATTTGCCAAACATAAGACTGCGTATAAATTTCACAAGAATGAATTTCCTTGTTTAATATATCTGAAAGCAGATGATTAAACCACCGGGCATATTGAATGCTATCTGCAACTGGGGTGTATTTTTCCTCCTCCATCAACTTTCCTATAATCAATGTAGACAGGACTCGCTTCATGGTATTAAAAACAATCACATTGTTAGATTTATACTTCCCATAAAAATCAAGTGAGTATTGTAATTTATCTCTTTCCGCCATTGATAAACTTGTAAAATCCACGAAAGACTCCCCTGTTTTTATCTTATAAACCCACTGTGTATCTTGAAGCGGATATTTACCACTGTACATTCCATATACATTAATGGGAAAGGCTACAGCACCCCATTTTATATTTAAAAAAACAAAAACTATAATAAAAGCAACCAGCAAAATTGCTCCTTTGGGGCGATATGTATAGAATTCTTTAAGAAACATGACATTGAGTTCAACTCTAAATTAATTCAAATTTTGGAGGATTGCTAAAGAGTTTTAGCCAACATTATTACAATCAGCCAACAAAATGACAGCGGTTCTGTTACAAGTATATATGCCAAAAACTTACATTTGTTGTAAACTTTATTCAACATGGCCATTTTACGTAAAATAAATAGCAAGGCTAAAACAGAAAGTAACTCGGGATTTGGAGTTAATGCAGCAGACTATGGAGGCAGGTTTATCAACAAGAATGGGCAACCAAATTTAGAAAAACAAGGCATCGGCTATTTCGAACGAATTAGTTGGTTTCATACAATGTTGTCTATGCCAAGATGGAAATTCTTCTCATTGATTTTCCTATTTTTTGTCCTTATTAATTTATTATTTGCAATTGCCTATTTTGCTATTGGGGTAGAGCACTTAAGTGGTATGGTTACCCATTCTGCTTGGGAGCAATTTGGGGAAGCTTATTTTTTTAGTGCGCAAACATTTACAACAGTTGGCTATGGAAGGGTTAATCCAACCGGTTTTATTACCAGTGCCCTTTCTTCCTTCGAAGCACTTATTGGTTTATTAAGTTTTGCCGTAGTAACTGGTTTATTGTATGGGCGATTCAGTAGACCAAAAGCCTATTTGAAGTTTTCAAAAAATGCAATTATCGCTCCATTTAAAAATGGATTGGCCTTGATGATGAGGGTAGCTCCATATAAAAATACCAGTCTAACTGATGCAGAAGCCAAATTAACAGCAGGAATGATGTTGGAGGAAAATGGTCAGCGAACCAATAAGTTTTTTAGCATGGAATTAGAATTTGAAAAAGTGAATGCATTAACTCTTAGCTGGACCATTGTTCATCCAATTACTGAAAATAGCCCGCTCTATAAATTTACAAAAGATGATTTCTCCAATGGCACAGGCGAAATCCTTGTATATGTAAAAGCTTTTGACGACATGTTTAGTAATACGGTTGTAGCCCGTACTTCTTATACATTTAAGGAAATTGTATTCGGCGTTAAATTTATTCCAATGTACCATAAGAGCAAACAGGAAAACTCAACCATCCTTGATTTGGATAAACTAAATAGTTTTGTTGAAGTAGATATCGGATCACAATTATCCACCATTAGCAATGCTGCTAATGCATAGGTTTTTCGATACGCAAACGATGAATCAATATAAACCCATCTCGTTTGAAATAAAACAGCCACAATAAAATTAGTATAGGCAAATTAGCCAACAACATAAACAATCGCAATCCGGTAGCAATATAGATGGCGAATAGCAGCATCAACAAAACGACACCAATTATCAATTGAATATTGTCAATTCTGCTCTCCACTTCATAAAAATAAACACCTTGTTGAGGCCTTATTTTTATTGTTCTACTATGCTGAAAACCATTGGTTACAGATAAGGTCAATTCCGTTTGATCACAAGGTATTTGGAGTGGCTTTTTCTCTTGTAACTCATAAATAGCCATCTGATTGACTATCACGTGTAGTGGCAGTAATTTCAGCAATAGATGTGGGTGCCTCAATATAATCAAATTACTATCTGGCATGATTGGCTAACGTATGAAAAGCATCATAAGTATCTACCAAGTGTTATAAAAAACAAAACAAAAAGGGCAGGAAAACCTGCCCTTTATTCTTAAATAATAAAAAATTAATCTTCTGTAGTTAAACTAGCCTTTAAATATTCACGGTTCATTCTAGCAATATTTGCTACTGAAATACCTTTCGGACATTCTGCTTCGCAGGCATAGGTATTGGTACAATTACCAAATCCCTCTTTATCCATTTGGGCAACCATATTCAATACCCTTGATTCCTTTTCAGGTGCGCCTTGGGGCAATAGTGCCAATTGAGAAACTTTTGCACTTACAAACAACATCGCACTACTGTTTTTACAAGTAGCCACACAAGCGCCGCATCCAATGCAGGAAGCAGCCATAAATGCATCATCTGCGTCCTTTTTATCAATCGGTATTGCATTGGCGTCAACTGCATTTCCTGTGTTAACACTAATATATCCACCCGCTTGTATAATTCTATCAAAAGCAGAACGATCTACCATTAAATCCTTGATTACAGGGAATGCCTTACTTCTCCAAGGTTCTACAACAATGGTGTCGCCATCTTTGAATGCACGCATATGCAATTGACAAGTAGTGTTTTTATCCCATGGACCATGTGCCCTACCATTAATATGCATACTGCACATGCCGCAAATGCCTTCTCTACAATCATGATCAAAAGCAATGGGGTCTTTACCATTGGTAATCAATTGCTCATTCAGCACATCAAACATTTCAAGAAACGACATCTCAGAGGAAATGTCTTTTACCTGATAGGTTTCTAATTTGCCGGCATCATTGCTGTTTTTTTGTTTCCACACTTTTAAAGTGAGGTTCATGTGATAGTGTTCCATATTTAATTAAATACGTTTATAATTTTTATACTCAAATGGTCTCCAACCAAATGTCTTCCATAAAAAATAATACAAGCGATGTTTATTATTCTTAAAATTTTTCTTCTTTTCGTTGATGGCAGGCTCCCAATCCGCTTTATCTAATAGTGATTTCATCACCACAGGATGCGAACCATTGAATCGAGTAACCGAATCAATATTGGAATAATCAAACTCCGCAGAAGCCTCTTTATTATATCCTGTCACCCATTGCTCCTGGGCATTGTCATCATTCCAGTTTTTTCCAAAATCAATGAACTTTTGCTTCATCTTGATCGGATTACGCACCCAACCATAGTGAAATATGAAAGCATCAATCAATTTAACTTTTAATTTTCTACCATCTGACCATCTAAATCCTTGAGCATCTAAATGACTTCTGATTGCTTTATTATTTCTAATCACTCTTATCTCTTTACTATACCACTTTCTTCCATCACCTATATATTGATAACTTCCATAAAAATGATGATAGTTAAAAAGCAAGCCTTCTACCCTATTATCATTCTTATATTTTTCCATGGCAGCAAGTATAACAGGATAAAAATCTTCCTGTAATACCTCGTCAGCCTGAATATAAAAAAGCCAATCACTATCAACAGCAGTTGCATCGAGTGCTTTATTCGTTTCTACTGCCAATACTTTTCCACCTTCTCTTAAATTTTCATCCCATACCGAATGAATAATTTTTATTTTAGGTGACCCAATACTTTTTATCAATTCGGTTGTTTCGTCTTCTGAATTACCGAGACAAACAATCATTTCATCCACTATGGGCAATAAGGATTGAATAGATTCCAAAACCGGATAACTATATTTAACTGCATTTTTTACAAAAGTAAATCCGGATATTTTCATCGCTCCAACATTATTTATAACTCCTTTGCGTTGGCTTTACAATTTCAAAAGTCAATGCTTCCTTATTCAAATTCCAATCACTTTCTCCTTTGTATTCCCATGCAGCTACATAGCTATAATTTTCATCGTCGCGTTTTGCTTCCCCCTCTTCTGTTTGAGATTCTTCTCTGAAATGGCCACCACAACTTTCATTTCTGTCCAATGCATCCTTACACATCAATTCTCCCAACTCAATAAAGTCAGCAACCCTTCCTGCTTTGTCTAATTCAGGATTCATTTCATCTATGTCGCCAGGAATTTTGACGTCAGACCAAAATTCTTTTTTTAATTGTTGAATTTCCACAATGGCTTCTCTCAGTCCTTTTTCATTGCGTGCCATACCACATTTATCCCACATAATTTTTCCCAAACGCTTATGGAAACTTTCTACTGTTTGACTTCCCTTAATACGCATCAATTTGTTAATACGATCACGCACTGCATTTTCAGTTTCTTCAAATGCCGCATGAGAAGTAGGGAGCGAAGGATTGCGAATTTCATCGGCCAAATAATTTCCCAATGTGTAAGGGATCACAAAATATCCGTCAGCCAATCCTTGCATCAAAGCACTTGCTCCCAAGCGGTTGGCTCCATGATCACTAAAATTGGCTTCGCCCAATGCATATAAACCTTGCACGGTGGTTTGTAATTCATAATCTACCCAAAGTCCACCCATGGTATAATGTACCGCAGGATAAATCCTCATTGGCATTTCATATGGATTTTCACCTGTTATTTTCTCATACATTTCAAAAAGATTGCCATACTTTTCTTCTACTACTTTCTTACCCATGGCAATAATGCTAGCCTCCTCTACATTACTCAATCCTTGTTTACCCACCTCAATTTTTCCATATCTTTTGATGGCATCAGCAAAATCAAGATAAACTGCCATCTTAGTAGTGCCTACTCCATATCCTTCATCACAACGTTCTTTTGCGGCTCTTGAAGCCACATCACGAGGCACCAAGTTTCCAAATGCAGGGTATCTTCTTTCAAGGTAATAGTCTCTTTCTTCTTCAGGAATATCTACTGCTTTTCTTGTTTCCCCTTTTTGTTTAGGCACCCATATTCTTCCATCATTCCGCAAAGATTCACTCATTAAAGTCAGTTTACTTTGATGGTCACCACTAACAGGAATACAAGTAGGATGTATTTGAGTAAAGCAAGGGTTACCAAAGAATGCTCCCTTTTTATGTGCCTTCCAAGCAGCGGTAACATTGCTTCCCATGGCATTGGTAGATAAGTAAAAAACATTTCCATAACCACCAGTACATAACAGTACTGCGTGTCCGAAATGCCTTTCTAACTTTCCAGTTACCAAATCGCGTGCAATAATTCCGCGTGCTTTGCCATCAACCATCACAACATCCAGCATTTCATGCCGATTGTATTGTGTTACATTGCCTAAAGCAATTTGCCTTTCCAATGCACTATAAGCTCCTAATAATAATTGCTGACCTGTTTGGCCTGCAGCATAAAATGTACGTTGAACCTGTGTTCCACCAAAACTACGGTTACTCAATAATCCACCATATTCTCTTGCAAATGGTACCCCTTGTGCTACGCAATGATCGATGATTGCAGCACTTACCTCAGATAAGCGATGTACATTGGCCTCTCTAGCACGATAATCACCACCCTTCACTGTATCGTAAAACAAACGAAATACAGAATCCCCATCATTTTGATAATTTTTTGCGGCATTAATTCCCCCTTGGGCAGCAATACTATGGGCTCGGCGAGGACTATCCTGAAAACAGAAAGCTTTCACATTATAGCCTAATTCGCCTAGTGAAGCAGCCGCAGAAGCACCTGCCAGACCAGTACCAATTACAATCACTTCCAATTTGCGTTTATTGGCAGGATTGACCAATTTTACATGACCCTTATAATCGGTCCACTTTTCATTCATTTCACCTGCGGGAATCTTTGCATTTAAATCCATTGTAATGTGTATTTTATGTAAGCAGCATTAAATTTCAAAAAGAATACATGAATAATCTTGAACAACAGTCATTTTATTATTCCAACCATTTCAAATAAAAAGCAATTGGCATCAAGGCAAACAATAAACAAACAACCACACAATAAAAAATGCCGATACTTTTTATAATGGGCGTATATTTTTTATGATTAATACCAAAGGTTTGAAAGGCACTTTGAAAGCCATGCAACAAATGCCAGAATAATGAAATTACTCCAATCAGATAAATTACTACCACCCACCATTTGCTGAATTCTTCTTTCATTTCTTCAAAAAGATTATGGGGCTGATCGCCACTGTACAAGGCAATTTTTGTATCAATAAAAAATTTAGAAATATGAATGACAAGAAAAAAAAGTAAGAGGGTTCCCAATAATCCCATTGACCTACTATACCAACGGCTATTTTCATTGGCGGCACTCACTTTATAATTAATGGGTCTTGCCCCGCTGTTCTGCTTCCACAACAAAAGCCCCTGCAGGATATGCACCAAGAGCCCAGCAAACAAGCCAATTTCCACAATACGCAGAATCCAATTATGACTCATAAAATGGGCCGCAGTATTATAAGCTTCTCCTTGATCATTTACAAAAATGCAGGCATTTACGCCCACATGTACAATCAAAAAACTTATTAAAAAAAGGCCGGTTAGCCCCATGATGAATTTCTTACCCAATGAAGAAATGAATAACTGTTTCCAGGTCATAAGTAGTGTTTGAGAATTGTTATTGTACAACAAAAATACGCCACGAATGTTGCTTAAAAAAAGAAATTTCAGTTTTCCAGCATTTAGTCCAGCAACCTTAGTAATTGATTGTCCAACTGCTGAAAGACCATTTCGGGCTTAAGGGTGCGCCATTGAGGAAATTCTATCAGATTAATATAATTGGTCAGTCGGCTTTTTTTGAAATCATATTGAGAGGCTGGTGGCAAACCCAACAAAGCAACCCAGCCCCCTTCTTCCACAATTTGCTCCCGCCATTCTTCATAATAATCAGCATCACTACTATGAAAATTCAATACATTTTCTGCAATTAATATGAACTTTACAATACCCAACTTATATAACTTGTCGGTGATTTCCCTTCTTAAAGTCATGATGTCATTTTCGATTGCATCGTTCCATTCTCCAATAAGTTCGAGAATAGCATACTGGAGTTCATAGTCTACAAAAAGTATTTTCATATATAATGTCCGACTACCAAATTCGTCCCATTGTGGATGGATATAATAATTATAGACAGTCAACGAAAATTCAAATTCGCTGTAGGTTCTGCCAAAAAAAGGACTCCGCTCGTCTTCCTCTGCTGCGTATAGATGGCGCCAATTGTAATAAGGTTCTATATCCTGCACAAAGATTATTTTAACAAAAATTGAATAATATCAGCAAATAAAAAAATAAAAAAAGCCTGCAACTTTCGTTACAGGCTCTTGGTACTAAACCCAATATTTTATTGAACTACGATTCTTTCGGTAACAATTGTTTGGCCAGCTGCATCGGTAATTTTCACCAAATACATTCCTTTAGCCATTTGAGAGGAAAGCTTAATTGTCTCTACCTGTCCTTTTCCAACAGCCTGTATTGATTTAGACAAAATATTCCTACCAGATAAGTCAGTAATGACAATTTGATATTTTCCAGTTGCTATACCATCCAATGAAACTTTACATTCATTGGCTGTTACAGGATTAGGGAATACCCTTCCTTCCACCATGGGTGCCAATATTGGTAGTGATGCAGTTCCAATGCTTTTGGCAATATTGGCTTCTTTTTGTAACAGAAGATTTCCATTGGCTAAATCGGATGCATTATACAGCTTATCGGACCCTTCGATATAAATGGCCTTTAAA
>Ga0194063_10001912_pt1 | contig 13208 bp, 11 predicted proteins | sample SepL3720m_MetaG_FD_155459 | JGI IMG/M metagenome (GOLD analysis project Ga0194063, IMG submission 155459) | Anoxic zone freshwater microbial communities from boreal shield lake in IISD Experimental Lakes Area, Ontario, Canada - Sep2016-L373-20m | ecosystem: Environmental > Aquatic > Freshwater... | reverse complement strand
CACTGTCCGCAGGACAGTCTTTTGAATGCTCCCCCCGAACGCCTGCCGCGGCGAGCGGTGCGGGGGTTGGGGGCGCACAGCCCCCATCAAACCTGTTCGTTTCATCCATTTGAAACGTCGAAGCGCCTTCATATAGATAAATCTCAAACGCAAGATTGCAGTCAAACCTTGATTCTGTAGGCGGATTCAAGTTCAATGGAGCTTGCCTCCTAAGCTGCGGAGAGTGTCATGAATCTCAATAAAGTCAAGGTGTTGGTTTTTGAAATCGAAATGTTATGGAGAATAACTCGCGATACAAGTCGCGTGCAAAAGCCCGCTGGTTTTTGCAGCCCTACGGAAGGAGACTCTGAAATAATCCCCCATGCGCCTTGGATTATTTAAGAGACTCCTTTTCCGCTCCCATCTGCGGCCATGGCCTCCGCCGATTCAGCCGCCAGCCTCACAGATTGCCCAGGCACCCTCAATCAGGAGGCTCTGCTAGCTTCATCTATGGAGGACATCGTCGCCCAGAATCATTTTTCGATTCCCACCCCCTCCCTTATTGGCGCGACAGACTCTCCTGAAACATGAGAGACTGTCGCCTTGCAGGTTCCGCCAATTTCACCAGATCGGCCAGCAGGCAACTTTCTGAATTTGTGCGAAGCTCACAAAATCAGGAAGTTGCCTGCTCGCCGGACAAGTCATCGCCCTGCGGTCGATTGGAATTTCCTATCATGAGATTGTTCCTGGCTTTCTGGCAGCTGCCGCTTTGTCCCTGATTACCTTTTGCTCGGCATCAAATTGCAAAACGCGGTCAAGGAGAGTTTCCCCAACTGCCAGTGGGGGAATGCGGCCGGAATTTATCCGAATCTGAAAATATTCCATCAAATTCTCCCTTCGATCAGTTTCGCGCTTTTGAGCTTCTGGATTTATCAAGCGGCTCAAATCCAAACGCATGAACCCACGAACATCAGTCCAATCTTTGTCTGTAAACTCCTCACCTTTGATGATGCAGCCTTCCTTCACGCCCTGAAGAAACCGGGATTCTGCGTAAAATGCCTTCCGCTGTTTCTTCCGTTTGTCTTTAGTGCGTTGCTTTGCTGCCTTAATTTCTGATTCTTTCTCGATGATAATCTCTGCCAACCAATCGCGCTCCCATTGTTCAGGGCAGCAGAAAGGAGCATCGCAACAGATCTTCACTGCAATCTTCCAGCGGGCTTTCAGATCTTTTAATTGTAGTAACCGGAAAATATTCTTAATTTCAGATTCCAGCTGCCAAGTAATTTCCCCTGTATAAACTTCACGTGGTGGAAGCGAGGGGTTGTTCTTATCGGCAACCCAAGGTGAAGTAGGAACATTCGGGATTACGGCGGCAACTGGGGGGATTGTTTGGGAAATCTCTGAGTTGACTACTTCAATTTTGGAAATATTTTGTGATTTGGTGGATAATGTGTCCTTGTCGTTGAGCAAGGAGGGTGTGGTAGCTGGTATGCGTGATTGGGTGGTTGATGTACTACTACTTGATGTCGCTACGTGGGCCATACATATACTATTTGCATTTACTTCATTGATTGGGTTAATTAGTTCATTCAGCTTATCAGTAAATCTCCACGCCGATTTAGCATAAATCCCACTCCTCACCAAATACCCATCCGTTACCAACATGCCAAGTATCCTTTTCAAATGCCTAGTCGATGTGACCCCAGCCTTGTGCTTGAGTAAATCAAGTTCATATGTCTTGAACTTTTTCGCACTTGAAAAAGCTGCAAGTATCAATTCTCTCACATTTTCAACTAACTCCGGTCTTGCCGGACGGACGGCTAGACCACTGCTGAATTTATCAAATGACCGTTTTAGATCCTTTCTCAAATATTTTCGGGATACTGCCGCCAGGGACAACCGGCGAATCTTCCGAAATTGATCCCAACAAACAAAAGCGCGAACACACTCTTGCTGGTTGAATCCCATGTCGTAGAGAATATTTAAACTCCATGCGCGATGAGCATACAGCGCCCAGGTGCGTTGCTGAGCCTTTTGCTTGTTCGTAACGCTGTCGGTCAGGAACGAGTAGTAAATCACCTGATCGGCATCGTTTGAGACAAACTCACCGTCGCCAGCCGTCACCGCCCAAAATTCAAAGTATTTTTTAAAACTCTTACGCAACTCCTTTTCCTTGCAATGAGTCCACCCATGCGTTGCCACTTGCTCGCAGGAATCCTCAAATGAAACTCCCTGCCGCCTCAAGCTGTGCATCAGCTTCATAGCCTGACCGAATTCAGCATATTTTTCACCCATTGAAATCTTGATCGGGCGTGGGACTGCATTTGGTGTAATATCTGAGGGCACCGCTGGCAGAACTGCGCGAGCTGGAGCAGTGGCAGTCCGTTTTTTTGCAGCAGCTGGACGACGAACAATTATTGGAATCTTTAGCCCCAGGCGCTTTATGCAAGCATCAAGTTTTTCCTCAACCTCAGGAGCAAAAAACCTCACCCTTCTCTCTGCCCTGCTGGCGTAGCCAGGGATCCTGTAGGCATGTCCCTCGTGGTCATATGGGGCGCCGTCCTTGAAATTGAAATGGTGGGCGTCGTATGTCAACCCAGTCTGAGCAGCTAGAAACTCCCCCAAGATCGCCAGCATCAGCGAGTCGCGGGACCAACGACCAGACGGACGAATAAAAATCTGTAGACCGTTCGCCCAGCAGATCATGGCCCCAGGCATTAGCCGAGCGATCATCTCAGCAATTTCCTCTGTTGCGACCGTGCCAGGACAGTCAAGATCCACGACACGCCAGAAAATCTTTCCGACACCCTTTTCCTTCTGGCTATACTTAAAAACTCCCTTTGAGTTTCTTACTCGCCGTTGAATCCCAGGCGTAGCGAAATGTTTCGTTTTTGGAAATTCCGCAATGTAAGCTGGTATCTGGCAAATCTGCTTGGGCATGGTTGCGCCATCAGTATGCGGTATCCTCACACGTGTAACGGCATGCTTTGACCTTGCATGACCGTAGATCATTTCAAACACCTCTGGCTCAGTAAGCTCGTAGTGATCACCCAGATACCAACGAAGCTCGCCGCCTTCAGTGGTAGAGGATGCTGCCGGTTCAATCTCAATAGCTGAAGCGTTCAAGTGTCAATGCTGACGCTTTCAGTTCTGCTAGATTGCAATAAAGATGTATTTTGATATGTCAGGCGCATACTATATTTAAAGAATAGCAGATTAATCTCAAAAAATCAACAATTAAGTAGTAATAGTGCTATAATTGTTTAGGTGGTATTGGAGTCACCTATCAGGCATACTCTATTCCAGGTGATAGCCCGGCGTCCCAAGTTGGAAAAGCCGGGTTTGTCATGTAGTGTTAAAGTCGGACTTTGTAACAAGTTAAGTGCTATTTTGGTATTTTCTTGCTTGAGTGTGGACGTGGCCGCTATCCAGATTTCTTCCCTACCGGGAGTAGGCGCAGTTAAAATGATTTACCACTGCTTCTTTGTGTAGCTAATAGGAGGCGACATAAGTTGTAATATCGTGTTGTAACTGACTGATATTCAGGCTGGTGGGAATGCAGTTTCATTCCTGTGCCTTGTTAACTATTTACATTTTCGCGTATAAATAGGTGTTCATCTGTGTAAAAATAGCGCGCAAAGTATGATTTCTGGCAAAATAACGTCAAATAATGTGAATAATGCTTATGTTTATATATTTTATTAAATATATCTAAGATCTATTTACTTTGCTAGTAGATTTTGCTAGAATACTTGTATATGACTACAATATGCCACACCGAGACGCTAGGCGACATTCGACTTGCCTCAGAACAAGACTTAGAAGGATTCCTCTATACATACAGCTACGAGCTTATCAAAGCTGACTTTACCGTATGGAAATATGGGGATGTTAAGAAATCAGGATTCACAGGAAACGTTTTAAGTCAAACCTGCTCATGTTCTAAGCAAAATAAGAACGGGGAAGCCTGCATGCACTTGCCAGCAATTAATAAGATGTTGGTAGACGGACTAATTTAACTGAGAAATCATTATGAGAATTAAAAGTATTAAAATTAAGTATGACGTCGATGGCGATGATGGCCATCCGGCTCAACCTGTTCTGTATGGATATGTTTTTATCCCAGATGTGTGTATTGGGCAAATTGAGGTATCCGACAGCGGAGAATGGTTTTGGATGGATGACAAGGAGGAAGACCCATTGATAATTCAATTCTTGGACTCTCTGACAAAGGAACAGAATGCCATATTTTTTGAGGAAATTAAAAGGCAGAATCAGGAGTATATTCTGAATCCCTATTGAATAATATGAAAGGTGATTACAAAAAGGAGTTGTGGTACATGGCAAAGGTGGGAACTCTTAACAAACTGCCAACGACGCTGTTACTAGAAAAGAATCTGATGATTAGAGATAATAGAGGCAGGACTTCCTTCCACTATGCCGCAGAATATGGAAATCTGAAGCAGTTGCCAAAGGATTCGCTTACAGAAATGGCTTTCACCGTGAAAGACAAAAATAGGACTACGCCATTGCATCACATCTTTGCAATCTGGAATGGCCTCGATCTTATACCTAATCAAATCCTGACTGCGGAGAACTTACTTATCAAAGAGCGCATAGGCTACACGCCATTGGAATATTTAATGATGCGTGACGGGTTGGACTTGCTTCTAGGAATTGATCTTCCTGAAAGTATTAAAGATATTGTTGGACCTGATTGGTGGGATAAGACTCAGAGTGTGATAAGTGCAAAGAAGACGGTCAAGGTGGTTGAACCGGATATATGCGATATTGAGTTGTTTTAAACTGAAGCGGTTAATGGACAGCAGTGCCTATTTAATATCCTGATTATTACATTCGCATTTTCTGGCTTGGAGGGGCAATCTCTATGTTCATCGAAAATTGAAACTCTTCGAAGCTTGTACAGATTATGCCTTCATTTGTTACGGCTGTTACCGCAACACCCCCGAAAGGACTCGACGAGTCCGACTGTTTTTTGTAGTCTAATAGTGTATTGATGTAATCGATGAAGGAATTTAAGCTCGTTCCTGATTCTAAAATGCATTCTGGATTGACGTCGGATTCTGAAAAGTACCTTTTGGCCTTGAGTTCTAACGTTTTATTGCATTCGAATCCATAAACAAGAAAGTGATGCCCATCTTTGTTTCCTAGTATAGCCTTTGCTTCCGCATAGTTATCGTACTTCGCCTTTTCATCTGAGATAGATTGCTTGTCTTTCTTGAACTCAATCAGCACCCACCGATTCTGTGGGTTTTTCAAGATAGTATCACCTGCGCGTTCATGATTTCCGTCCAGCGGTGCAATCATGGTATTTGGATCAATTGATCTCAAAATGTATAAGTACTCTACCGATTTCTCCCACCAAGTTATTGTGTTTCTTGTGCCCATTAAAGGATTAGAGTCAAGCGCTATCGCATAAACTTGTTAGTAATCAATCTGCAAATTAGACGGTCCCGCAGTTGAGCTGTATCTTTAAGTCCTCTTCCTCTTTTGGAGTAAGCTCTCGTGATACTTGATGAAACATAACTATTAAGAACTTTTTCAACTGTGAAAGCGCTTTTTCTGTGAAGATCTGCCCTTCGTTTATGCGGATTAATTGCGTAGTGACCGACAGTATGTATTGAGTAGGGTTGGAGTAATCTCGTAATTCATCCCAAAAATCAAAGCAGTGTTCTTTTGTGTGTTTTTCTTTCAGTGCGTCATCGCACCTTCCTTTGCAGCAGCAGTAAACCTTGTCAATAATCTTAATGTTTGAATCTTCCCACATCACAAGCATACTCATGTCAATATTTTCGGGTTTTAGTAGATCTTTCCCACAATGCTCGCAGAGTAGTTGCGCGTTTTCGAAATACAACTGTGGTTTTTTTGGGTTGGCAACAGACCATTGTCTGTATGACTCTGGGAAATAGCGACTAAAGAGCTTGATGCCCTTCATTGTTCTTAATAATGTTCCCTCTATCTTTTCTCTGTCAAAAACTATATGCTCGTATTGATGTTTTATTTCGTCTAATCTAGTAATTAGTGAGGAAGAGGCAATTGTTGAGTAAAAGCATACAACTCCGTGCGCCTTAGCAGCCGCAAGGCGATCACTGATATTCGCCTCATTATCAACTCCGATCGATTTTCCGCAGTGAACATAGTGCTTGCAACTCACAAGCCAGCGCAATTTGGTTTCTCCTCCCGTTCCTACTCGTTTTTCCTGTAGAATCATGTCGCGGCCGCCGTCTGCTCCTCGCCCTGGGCCTTGAAGAATTTCAAACCCATATTCTTCTAAAAAGTCTCTTGCAAATAGCTCGAAGGTATCTTGCTCCCCGCTTGAAGTGTTAGCTTGGGGAATTTCTTTAAAATTTACAATTGGCATTATGGCAGCCATGACAACCTCTTTTTTTATTTAGAGTCAATGTATATTTATTGAAAGCTAAAAACTATTTTCCGCCTCACGCTCCAGCCCCATCACGTCAAAATCCTCCATCCACCTGACCAGCCCTCGCGCCACTAGCACCAGACCCCGGCGAAATATCTTTCCCGCCAAACTTTTGAAAAACTGTATTCTTTCACCAGTCCGGCGATCAGATCCAATTGCCTGTTCCCGTGCTCCACCTGCCCGCTGGTGCCTTTGCAGATCGACGCCTGACACATTGCCCATCTTGGAGTTTTCATGCCCTCCAGTGCCTTGCTGTCGCGACTTTTCCAGCACCAAATCAGACGCCAAATCCCGCTCGCCCAAAGATTTAATATGATCCTGCAAGGACGCCCTGTCCGCAGTCAAAATGGTGCAGCTTGTCCTTGCGCGAGAAATAGAGACATAGAATTCTTTTTGAGATGTTGCCGCCTTGCAGCTCGCATCGCTCACAATCACATGGTCCACTGTTTTGCCTTGGCTCCCGTATGAGCTGACAGCGTACCCAAGTTGGAACATTTTGAAATCGGCAGGCAGTTCAAATTTCTGCCCATAGCCATCCATCACCAACAGTCCCCCGTGTGGGCCAGCTCTCAGGATGGTGACGATTTGCCCGTTGGCCAGTTTTTTAGTCCGACCGATTTTGCAGTTTGCCTTGAGCTGAATTTTATCGCCACCGCACAAATCCAGATTTCTTTGCTCACAGATTGTCAACCGGCCCAGATCCTCATGGGGCACTTTTTGTTCCTGACCGGCGATCATCAGGACAACTCCGCCGTTGTTGCCCTCTCTCAGGAATTGGCCGGGTGTTCCGGCAAGATGCCTGCCGACCTTCCGGTTCAGCAGCACAACGGCATTTTCAGGATATGAGCGGGATTTTTCCTTTTGTGCATTTGTCAGATCCAGGGCACGCAGGGTTTCCCGGTTTGTCTGGATTGATGGATTCAATTTTCCCGATTCGATCAATTTTTCTCTGACAGCCAGGTTGAGCGCGTCAACTTCTGCATTTGTTTGGCTGACCAGGAGGACAGTTCCGCCAGAGTGCATTTTCTCAAGATACAGACTGGCAGCATCGGCGGTTCTACCTGCAAGCGTGGTGTCCCTGATGCTTCCCAAACTTTCAAGGAGTTCCCATGCCCTCGCGGTATCGCCCAGTTCGGCAGCAGCGACCGCCTGTTTGTACTTTTCAACTGTTTGCCGCTGGATTGCAAATTCCCCAGACAATTCGGACGTGTGAGGGCTGGCATATTTTTGGATGGCTTGCAGTGCGGAGCTTCTGGCAATCGACCCATGCTGTTTTGAGTCGCCCGATAAAATGATCCTTGCCCCCGCAGTTTTGACTATTGCAAGCAGTGTGCCCATGTCCTCACCGCCGACTTGGCCGGCCTCGTCGCAGATCAGAACAGAATTTGAATCAAGCTCGACCGTGCCTGATAAAAATGAAGAGACGGTTTGAGCTGTGAACCCGTCTTTTTGAAGGTCCATGATTTGCTGGTTTTGAGGGGCGAGTACCATCACATTTTTCCCGCTGGCCACAAGAGCATCGCGGACATGCCGGAGAGTGTAGCTTTTCCCAGTGCCCGCGCCGCCGCGAAAAACTGAACAAAAATCCCGACTTGCCAGCAGCTTTTCTGCCGCCTGTTTCTGCAAGGGATTCAGAGCTGAAGCTGAGGGGAGGAGACCGGGTGCGAGCGCGGGATACTGCCCTTTGCCTTCATCGACGGTACGGAGGATGCACGCCTCTGTTTCCAAAGCTCTTTCCGTTGTCAGCCGATCCCCGTCCACTTCTCTCAACAGGGAGGGGGCGGATGCAAAAGCCGATTTCAATGCAGCCAGGGTAAAATTGCCCCCTCTGGCAAATCTGAGACAAGAGGATAAGAAATCTGTGGACCTGACAACAGCACTTCGCTCGAAAAGATGTCTCTCAGCCCAGGCGACTGCTTGACCGGGTGTCGAGGTGGATTGTGACAATACCGGCGACACCGCCAGACTGGCAACTTCAGCCTTGGTCATTTGGCCCAGCCATGCCGTGCGTAAGGAGTCAGCTGATTGTGAGCCTTGTTTTCTGATACGCTGATCGTGAGCCGCCATATCTTGAATCTTTTCATGGGATGAGTGGGCACCTTGATTTTCGAGTTCGGCAGTTTTTGCCAGGATTGCTTTACGGCGTTTTGAAAACCGGGCGCATACCGTGTCAGGTATGTGGTCGAGCTCCCAGCCCTTGGAGTTTTCCCGAATCTGATAGCCAAGTTGCTTCAGCTGGCGGCACAGTTCGTGATCATAAACGGACTCAATATATTTCTGAGCGCGAAACATCAGTACAGGTTGTAATGCCTTCCACTGGTCATCGTCCTTTGTGGCATTGAAGCAAAGCAGATGGCTATGCAGCAAAGGATCAGGGGTGCCGCCTTCTTCCGTGGTTCTACTCGTTTCGTGCGTAAATTCTGCCATTATCAAATTGCTAGTTTTTCGGTCTTGCCCATTGAGACTGTCTAGTTTTGATCGGACGCGAGTACATGCGAATGTTTCAAGCTCACGAGCTGTAATAGCTACAGCATTGGCATGGGCTTGCTTGATTCGATCATCTCCAGCTACTAAGGCAGCAATGGAGATTGATTTAGGCGGACAGATCGTAAAATCGAAAAAGACTCTCCTGTTCGCAACATCGCCCTCACGCATCGTATTCATGCGTTTTGTCAACTTCGATCCATCAGGTTTGAGACCGTGGCAGAGGTTTAAGAAATCTGCCTCAGCTACTTTTTCTGATAATCCAAGCACCCCTGCACCAAGCCCATGCCAGCGCCCAGGTGTTTGACCGCCGCTTTGGTAATAATCGCCACTGTTCAAATGTTCGCGAAAATACGATTTTGCACTTCCAAGATTTGTTTGAGTTTTGATGCTGATCATATTGACCTCTTTTGATTAGGTGAACCGCCAAACAAATCTGGAAATAACTCGCATTGGATAAAAGGAAGAATGCTTTGTTGCGGCGTCTTGTGATTCTTATGCGGTTTAGAAGGTGCAGTGTTGCACGCTCCAAGATCATCAGTGCGATACGAGCTGTAAAAGGGGAATGTCAGATTTACGGCTGGAATAATTCCTGTCTGGTCTGGTTTGACAGATTCGATTGAATCGTGGATTACTAAATCATCAAGAGTGTCGTTGTCTGTCAGCTGAGATACTTCATAAGCTGCAAAATAATCAGGATCGGAAGAGGCAAGGTGCGGGTTTAATAGTTCGGCACGATCAAGAATAACCATTGATTTATCGTGAAAATAGCTCCACATAGATAAACCGAGGGATTCGGCGAATAGTTCACCCGCATCAGGGCTTGTTAAGAACCATCTAATTTCTGCCAGTGGTTTTGAAACTGGAATTACATTGCTGATTGGTTTGCCATGTTGTCTGTATATTGCATACCGTTTTACCTCTTGAAGAAGATTTAGTAAAACGGCAATAGCCAGTCTCTGCGGAGGGTCTAGCTCCTTTAACATTTGCTGTATGGATCGAGGTTTTATTAACGACCTTGCAGTCGAATGGCTGGACTCATTTATTAACTTGATATTATCTTTTGTCTTCATATCCTATTATAACAGATTTGACATAGATATGTAAGCAGGTGAGGGAATATGTTTCAGACTATTTTTGGATGGACACATCACCCCTTACCACGGGTAACGTGTCATGCACTTGCTTCGCAAGCGCATGCCTTCACTACATTAATGTGCATTATTCCGCCAGTTCGTGCATTTCACAACGTAAACAAATGTAAGTAAATGTTCCGATATGTAAGTTAATGTACGCATTTCGGCAGTTTGGCAGCCGATCTGCTACAATAGGATATGAGCATCTCACTTAAAACAATCCAATCGCGGCCCTTTCAATCTCAGCTAATACCATTTTTCCAAGTAATCCGTAGCTTGAGGAAGCGTAGAAAATCGTGGCAAGAAATAGCCGACTACCTAAAACTTCAAGGCACTCCAACATCGGCGAGTGCAATACTGCAGTTTTACAAGAGGCACAGCAAGCGACCCGCGCCGATTGGAATGATTGATCCTACGCCCGGTTTAATAACAAATCCAAGTTGGTTCAAAGCGGCGTCGACCAACGATGATTTGGATCTGAGCTTTTCAGATCCATTGGATGCATTTGTTAAACTTCCACCTCAAGAATAATCGTATGAAAAAAATCCACTTAAACCCACAGAGCAAAGGAAGCTTAGGAAAATCCTTTGAAACAGAATGTCGCGTCAGCTTCTTGGATGCAATTGGCGTCGGTTGGCATGGCTACGACCTGGACGACAGGCACAGCACTTTCAGGGACCGCCATCCCGACCGAGTTGAACTGTTCTCCTTGGAAGATGGTGCCAAGGATGCAATCCTCCGGTTGTTGGCGAGTGCCATGAACCGGCCAGAACCGGTAGTCCTGATTGATTGTCGCGCCCAGGCGGATTTGCTGATCCGGGAGGCGTTCGATTCACTTGGGATATTCAACCGTGCCAAGGCGGCCGGTTGCCAGTTTGTCCTGTCCCTGTTCCCCAGCGACGACAACGAAAGCTTGAAGAATCTCGGGGAAATCGCCCGGTGGGGAGCAGGCAGGGCAATCTACGTCATTGTCAGAAATCCGACCAAGGCAAAGGCGCATATTTTTGATGCATCCCCGATGCGGACCAGTTTGATTTCGAAATTGGATGCACACGAGATCTTCATCCCCGAGGTGACAACAACGAGCATTCAGGCTTTGGAAAGATTGGAGCGGGATCAAAAACGAGCGTTCACCTTTGCGGAGTTCGCCGATGGCATTTCAGGTGTAGATCCACTTATCACCGGAGAGTTCGCCTTTCTGCTGTCGCGGATGGCGCGCCAATACATTGATCTTGCTGCGATGCTTCTTCCACAGTCTGAGCTTGGAAAGGTGCCAAGACCGAAAGGCAAAACACTTCCCTCTGAGAAGCCAACAATTGATTTTTCACTATAACAATATGGATGCTCCTTTAATCCCAGAAGACGAACCCATTCAAGTTGATGATGTCCTGTTGGAAGGACTCACCCAGGCAGAACGTGAAAGGGTGATCACAGCTCATAGCCGGATGGCCGATTGCGACAAATCATTTCCCGGGTCACTGGCAATAGTCCTGTGCAATGCAGCTAGAGTCATGGCGGAAATCTTTGTTAAAAATAATGTTGTGCTAAAAAACGCACCAGAATTGATTTCTGATGCGTGCCAAAGTGTGAATGCTGCCAATCGCGAGAACAACGATATCGCGCACGAATCTAAAGGAATACTTCTCAAAGTCGATGCGGCTGCCGCCAGCCTAGCGGACGAGATAAAAGTTATTAAAATCGATCAGGCATGGCAGCACCGCTGGATGGTTGGATTTGCTGCAGCGTGTTTGCTGTGTGCTGCATGGTCAACAATGGAATGTCGCATCAGTGAGCGCGTAGCTGCTGGAATTCAAACTGATCGGTTTGCGCTTCTGGCAAATGCACAATTACTATTAGATGCCCAAAAGATCATTCTGGAACGAGGCAGACTAAATTCAGAACTGCAACAATTTCAGACGAGGTGGAAATCCCTGCAGGATGCATGGAAGGTCCAGGCGACACCGGAGCTGATTCAAACTCGGGAAAAACTGGAGGGCGAATACACTGCCCTGAAGCAAAAGGCTCAAGACCTAATCACCAAAGAGGAGCGCGCATATGGCAAATGAGAAAATAGTAAAATGGGAACTGGATGATGTACTGCTCACCCTGCACGCGAGGGATGAAGATATCAACATCACCGTGGGTCAAACCTGCGAGGGAATCATGGTCATGGGTGCATCTGGATCAGGCAAAACATCAGGCCCGTTAAACACAATCCAACTGGCACAAATGCGCAAAGGATTTGGAATGCTCAATCTATGCGTGAAAAAAGATGAGTGTGAACGGGTCTGTAAATTGGCGAAACTGGCTGGGAGAGGCAAAGACGTAAGAATAATGAGGCTGGGCGGTGATGTCAGATTCAATTTTCTCGATTCATTGAGGGATGGCGGGGCAGATGCTGTTACCTCCGCATTCCGCCAGATAAACCAGGCATTGCTGGGCCAGGTCGAGGAGAACGAATGGACTATGGCATCACAGCAGCATTTATCAAATCTCGTCAAACTATTCCTGCTCGCGGGAAAAAAGCTTGAAGTGTCGGAACTCCGGCTGGCCGCTGATAACTTGGAGACGCACAAACAGCTCCTTAACCAGGCTGAGCAGCGCGTGAATTATGACACGCCCGATGCCCACACCCTGAAAATGGTTGCAGCGTACTTCGCGCAAGAGTGGAAGGGTATGGGTGAAAAGACCAAAGGCTCGATAATTATGTCGCTGACTCCGACCATGAATCCATTTTCGGACGGCCCGATGCGCGAGCTTTTTTGTAAAGACTCAAACTTCAACCCGAAAATGCTTCGCGATGGCACAATCTTGATCGTTGATATTCCGTGTGTCGATGAAATGGGTGTTTATGGGATCTCAGCGGGCGTGATCATGAAATACATGGTTCAAAGGATGATCGCCGGTTATTACGGAAATGGAAAAACAAAAGCCGACAATACTACAAGACCAGTTTGCATTGTTTGCGATGAATGCCATTACTTGACAACAACGACAGATTCAGAATTTGTGACGACTTCACGTTCCATGCGTGGAAGTCTGTTTGGTTCTTCCGCAGAATTTGGGTTAACGTCCAATGGTGGGTAGCTTGCGCCGTGGCAACGTTCGTGGCTTGCTCCTCACCTCCGTCAAGCGGGCGGGCGGCATAAAATTCGGGCCGTTTG
>Ga0194063_10001911_pt1 | contig 13210 bp, 14 predicted proteins | sample SepL3720m_MetaG_FD_155459 | JGI IMG/M metagenome (GOLD analysis project Ga0194063, IMG submission 155459) | Anoxic zone freshwater microbial communities from boreal shield lake in IISD Experimental Lakes Area, Ontario, Canada - Sep2016-L373-20m | ecosystem: Environmental > Aquatic > Freshwater... | reverse complement strand
CAGTGGACATCTTAGAGTTTTTTAAAAGAGGTTACCTTCATAATGGAGAAAAGATGAAATATTAACTTTGGAGCATTATATCAAGTTAAAGAGGTATGTTTAGACCCATTTGTTGAAACTTAAGCCTTTAAGCTTTTAGCTGCCTCATCACTTCGTAGCTTACAATAGCTGCCGATACAATCACGTTCAGGCTCTTATTTATCCCCCACATGGGTATTTCAGCGATATGCGTAGCGAGCTTCAATGTATCAGGAAGCACTCCATATGTCTCATTTCCTACGATAATCGCTGTGGGAGTAGTATAGTGTATATTAGTATAGGGAACTGAAGTTTTGTCTTGCTCCACGGCGACTATTTGTAACTTGTAACTTGTAGCTTGTAGCTTTTTGTTTAATAAGTTTTGAGTTCCAAGTTTCAAGTTGCAAGAAGCCTTTATATCTTCTATAGCCTCCGCCACGCTCGGACAGTATGCCCAGGGCACGACTTTGTAGGTGCCAATCGATGCCTTCTCTATTCGCGTATGGGGAGGCTTTTCCATTTGTCCACAGAGATAGAGCTTTTCCACGTTGAGCCCGTCTGCAAGGCGAAATAGTCCGCCGATGTTGTAGGTGTCATAGACATTTTCCAGTATAAGATAGAGAGGGTTGCGATCTTTGAGAGTAGCCTCCTTGCCTTCGGCTTCTGAGGCTGTGCGCATTTGTTGAGCATTGAGTTTCATATAGTATTCAATCTGCCACTAATCTTATTAAATGTCATTGCGAGCGAAACATATTACAGCGAAGCAATCTTCTTGTTGAGATTGCCGCGTCGCCTAGTTTACCCTGATCGTGTCTGAAGGGCTCCTCGCAATGACATATATGTGTGAGCCCTGAGTGGGAATCGGACCCACACTCTAGCCCTTACCAAGGGCTTGTTTTACCACTAAACTATCAGGGCGAATGAGCTTAAAGCTAAAAGTTTAAAGTTGAAAGCATGCATTATTATTGAATTTTTAGCTTTCAGCTTTTAGCTTTAATCTTTAATCTTTTAGCTTTAATCTTTTAGCTTTTTAGCTTTTAGCTTTTAGCTTTAATCTTTTAGCTTTTTAGCTTTTAGCTTTTAGCTTTTAGCTTTAAGCTATTGATTCGTTATTATACAATGCAAACCATTTTATGTGAAGCGAAGCTTTCAACTTTTAGTTTTCAGCCTTGAGTTTTCGGCTTTTAACTTTAAACTTTAATCTTTCAGCTTTTAGCTGTAATCTTTTAGCTTTCATAACCTATAGTTGACATTTGGCAGGACTTATAGTATACTTCCACTACTTATGAAAAAAACATTTGTGGCTTTTCTAACCGCGCTCGCTTTCACGACTCTTTTGTCGCAAACTGCATTTGCTCAATACGGGCAATATGGACAGTATGGACAACCCTCCCCTGCAGAATCTATTCTTATCGATAAACAGGTGGGAAAGCCCTTAATTAAGACTATCACCAAAGGTGGAGTAACGAGCGCATCTACAGTTCAATACGTTGATAACCTTACCCCAAGCGACGTACGCTTTCAGCCTGGTATGGATATTATGTATAAGATCCGTGTAAAAAACACCTCAAATGTGGTGATGAATAACGTGATGGTTATTGATAAAATCCCTGCCTATATCGATGCTATTGAAGGACCTGGAGTATATGATGCAAATAGCCGAGTAATCAGCTTTGACTCAGGTACTTTCAAGGCTGATGAAGAGAAGACGTTTTACTTTAAGATGCAGTGGTTTGCCCAAAACCTGCTTCCCGCAGACAAAGGACTTATCTGTGTAAGCAACTATGCAAAAGCAAGCTCGCTTAATGCCTCAGACGAGGATACTGCCCAGGCTTGTGTTGAAAAGCAGGTAGTAGGCGTAAAAGCTGCTCCTAAAGCAGGCCCTGAGATGACTATCTTCTTAGTGGCTGGCCAGCTTGGCTTATTTGGCCTTGGCTTGAAGCTAAAGAAAAAGGCACAAAAGTCACGATTTACGATATAAAGCATTATCATTTGCTTTCAAACATATCCCCTGCCGACTGGTGGGGGATTTTGTTTTGGGTACAGCCACTCTAACCTACGCTTTGCCCGCCAAAAGCGAAGTTTCGACTGCGTGGACGTAGACCACGAGGCGAACCTGAGCGATGGAGGAAGGGTTGGAGAGATGCTCCGCCTTATTAACCTACGAGGGTTGGAGAGATACTCCAACCTCGTAGGTTACGTGTCGGCGGATGTAGAAGGGCGGAATGACTGAAATCGCTAACCATGAAGTATGAAGTGATACTTCATGGTTTAATCATCTACGAAAGAGCTGTATTAGGAGAAGGGATTGTTTTATGATACTTTTGAGGGTGCCAATGGGCAGCTCTTTTGAGTGAAAAGGCACGGTTACATGTGCTTTTGTGGCTGGGTTAATATATTGTCTATGGCTACCGACAGTATGATTGAGAATAAATCCATGTTTAATAAGGAGTTTTTCGACTTCTTTCGGCTTGAGAGGCACGATTTTAGGCATGATTAAAAAGCGAATTTGATGTTTTTAGGCATGGAGACGATTGTTTGACTCATATAGGCATCTTCCGCATCTGGTGCAGGCACAAACTCCCCAGACTTTGCAAGCCCCTGAATGTGGCATTCAATAGCCTCATGAATATGCTCTTTAGCCTCCTCGACGGATTTTCCAAAATCAGAGATATTGAGCGTTGGACAATAGGAAACATACAAAGAAGATCCATCCTTCTGTGGCTCCTTTTCGATGATTATGCGGTAGTTGAGAACTTTGTTTTCCATTGAGAATAGTATACCATACCACTCTGTTTGAGAGATTGGTAGATGTCGATGTACTAAATAGGCATGAATCGTGCCTAGCCTCCAGCCTACTTTAACCTTAATCTTTCGGCTTTTAGCTTTTAACTTTGAGCTTTTAGCTCAATAGTATATTGTAGTAGGTCATTGTTTATTCTCTGTGGATAAGATAGTAAATGACGTCCCAATGCAGACTCTCGTGAATATAGCCTCTGATTGTATACATATTATAGGTTACACATCTACTTGACAAATGCTAAGACCTATGCTATACTATGGGCTGTTGAATTAGAAGTTACCACGAAGAATATATTAAAGCCGCAAGGAAAAGATATAAGAAAGCGTGGATTTTTTTTGCAGGAACAAGATTGATCTTAGAGAAAAACTGACTTAACCGATTTCAACTGATTTCAACCGATCTCAGCTGATCTCAGCCAGCTTTTCCTTAGGATCGCAAGATCTTAAGACAAGATTTCAGACTGTTTGGAAGAGAAAGCAAATGCTGTTTTCACCCTACAAACAATTTGGAATCAATCCCGACTTAGTCGGGATGTGAAGAGAAGATGTTATCTCAAAAGCTGAGATTTCATTTCTTCTCCTCGCTCTTTGAAAACTTGGGTTTAGAATCCGCCTCGAATAATATCGAGATACGGAAATGTATTGGTTTTAGCAATAAAGCCGATACAACTTACTTGTACTAGATTTACTATGTTCCGTTAGATTTGAATACGAAGGTGTGGAGATAGGAGACGAATTTGAAGGACAAAGGTATATGGAGTTGTTTTTTTAGTGATGATTTGATGGTTGGCTTGTATTCACCCGATTCATGGTGATTCATCGCAAGATGGAGGTCCACAACATGCAGAGAAATATTTTCTCTATAGGTTGTGGATTAATACCGAGCCACCCCGCTCAGGGAGATCGAGCATCGCTTGGGGCGGCCAAAGCAACATGGCCTGCTGCCCCGAAAGTACCATCATTTTTAGGACCCATGATCGGGTCCAAATAGCTCGGGAGGGCTATTATGAACACAAAAATCAACCCCAGCAATACCTATTTCAAATCCTTCATCAACGGCCTTGTCGTTTTGATGCTGGTATTCGCCGCCCTGGCGAATGTCGTTTCCCCCGCTGCCGCCCAGGCTGTTACCCCGAAAGATTTGGGGAATATCGTCGTTGACGGCTCCTCCAACCCATGGCCCACTGTTAACCCCTTCCCCGCTGCGAAGGCCGCTGAAGTTGTAAAATGCCAGCCCGCGCCCGGTACTTATGACGCTGATGGTGTTTCGCACTTCTTCGATTTGACCAGCACTGAAGGCTACAAGGCTATGACCGCTTTTTGTTTGACCGGTGTGGTTTGGTTCAAAGACATGGCGCCTGATGGTGCCAAGTTTGAGAACACTGCAGCCGCTGTCCCCGTGCCCGCTGCCCCCGTTTCCAGCCCTGCCACGTGCTCCACTCTGCCCACCCGGGACGAACGGTTGAATTGCGCCACTAAGGCGTATTTTAACTCTGCAAACTCCGGGGGCACGAAATTGGACAGCACCAAAGCTATGCTGACCTCGATGGGTATTACCTGGTCCGAGTTGAAGATTTCGGACCCCTTCCAACCTGACGCCAAAGTCACTGCTGATGGCCCGCAATTGTGGGGCGCTTTGGTTCTCGCGAAGGATCTCAAAGTGACTGGGAATAGCTGTATTGTCACTGATGTGCCCTCCAGAATTAAAACCTCTGGTTGGTCGTTTGTTGACTCACGCTATACTCAGCCCGTTACTCACGCTGGAAATGCTGAGACAGTCAACGCAATGGTCGAAGTTGCAATCCACTTGGATTGCACGGATTGGCCCGAAATTGTTTCCGCCATGACCGCTGACCCCACCAAGGTTGACCCGGCCAAGGCCGACCCCACCAAGGTTGACCCGGCTAACACGCCAGAAAAAAATGCTGAGGCACTTAGCATCATTGATGAGTTAATCGCCCTGCTTAAGAAGCTGGCCTTGACTCTGTCCAAGTAAGTTCTCTAACCCAAGAATAGGGCTCGATCGCATCCGAGAGGAATGCGCGAGATAACTGGTTATCAAAATGTTGCGGCCCAAAAGCCCCCACTAGATGCCAGTGAAGAGGTTATTGAATTGTTGTGCTGATTCTTTTCAGCACTGTCATCTCCATGACAAAAAACAATCCACTAACCCCCCTTCTCTTCCTAAACTTATAACCCAAAAGGGTTACCGGTTGAGGAAGACGGTTAAACACAGTTTAACCGTTACTACAAAAACACATTATGGAATACACACAACTCTATGAATCATTCAATACACCAGACGTTCAGCTTGTAGTATCAGGCTGGCCTTCGCGTGCTCCTGGTACTCAGGGCTATCATGGTGATGCTGCCTTTACTCGTGAAACACTTCTTTCTTTGGTAAAAACAAAACATATGCGGTTTGTGGTGATTGCCGAAACCAATCACGACAACCGACCAGAACTCGTCGGAGATGGTAATATCTTGGTCTTGCGAGTAATTAACCATGACAAGTTTCATGTATATCCTACTATTCTTACCTGGCTTAATAGATTTCCTGCAATCAAACATGTTACCGTGCACTCAAATTTTACCTACTCAGGAATTGCCCATTTTATCCTTCTTGTGCCCTTTTTGGCCCTCATTAAACTAACGGGGAGAAAATTAAGCCTCGTAGCACATAATGTGGTAGATTCTATCGACTTTCTCGCAAAACAAATAAACATTACTAATAAACTGCTCGTAGCTGTTTTAAATAGCGGAGTACGCTTTTACAACAATACATTAGGAATGATACTTGATCATGTGATTGTGCTTGACATACAAGGAAAAAAAATTATGCAGAGCTATGTTCCAGCTAATAAGATTGTATATAATCCTCATTTTGTTAAGCCACGAAATACCACAATTACTATGAATGAGGCAAAACAATCACTCGGCATTTCTTCAAATACTAAGGTGTTATTGTGCTTTGGGTTCATTAGTTATTACAAAGGGTCTGATATTCTTGCTGAGCTTTTCAAAAAAAGTAATAAAAATAAAAATTTTCATCTCATCTTTGCTGGTGGTCCATCTCCATCTCTTTCACATACGAAGCACTACCAAGAGTTTTTTGACCGATTCGAAAAGATGGTATCAAAAGTTAAAAATATAACCTATACAGGATTCATCCCTACAAATAAGGTTGGAATGTACTTTGCAGCTGCCGACCTTGTAGTACTTCCCTATAGAGGACTTATGGGAGGATCTGGAGCATTTTCTTATGCTGTAGGATATGGTAAACCAGCAATTATCAGCACGCCAATGCACGAATTAACGGAAAATCCAGATATTAATCGTGTGTTATGTGAAAATAAATTACAATCGAAGGATATTGAATTTAATTTGACTAAAAATGGCTTTAATGATGTATTAAAGATAGCTGAGAATAAAACACTCTTAAATACATTAACTCAAGTATCTGAAGAAATACGAACTGTACGTAACATTGATGTAATCACAAATCAATTGTATGATGAAGTATATGCCCCCGATTACCACGCCCAATTCATCTCACGACCCGCATTCGCTGGGCTCCACTCATAAAAAAAGCGGGCTAAATTTGCTTTTTCTTTCTATTCTCCTCGGAATATGGTTCATTATTGCTGCAATGAATTTCCCAAAAGATGCATTCCTCACTGGTTGGGATAACCTTCATCCTGAGTTTAATATAGCCGAAAGCCTGAAACGAGCAGTGTTTGGCGTGTGGCAGGAACATCAAGGTCTTGGACATGTTGGCGGGCATGGATATGCAGCCGTGCTCCCTCATACGATTATGATTGCTATATTGGGGATTTTCTTTTCCCTCAATCTTGTACGTGTCATATTCACATTGCTTACACTACTTGCTGGAGCGTTGGGATGCTATTTCTTAATTCGACTCCTTCTTCGCAGTAAAAATTTACCTATTCAGTTAGTTGTAGCATTATTAGGTGCTGTATTCTATATGGTAAATTTTGCGACTATTCAGCAATTTTATATACAACTTGAAGCTTTTATTATTCATTTTGCGGTATTGCCTTGGTTATTATATCTAACCCTATCAATGCTCCATTCTTGGACGAAAAAAAAAGTAGTTCTATTTGCTTTTATAAGCTTTATTGGGTCTACACAGGGCTTTATTCCGCCATTATTTGTAATATATTTTATTTCACTTTCATCACTTCTATTTTTTTATTTATTAAGTAATAGAACGATACAGTCTTTTCAAAAGGCGCTTATCATCGGTCTCATTACTTTTTGCGTCAATTCATATTGGCTCCTTCCTGCACTGCAATACACTCTAACAGGTAGCTCTGCATTTTTGAACTCAACAAATAATAGGTTGTCTACTCAGGGATGGGTTGATACGAATGATAGTTACGGCACTATCGACAACTTGTCAATCTTGAGAGGATTTCCCTCTCAGTCAATCGATAGTGAAACAATTTCTGGGACAAAATATATATTCCAGCCATGGCTCAATCATTTAAACTCACCCCTTGTGGGTGGAATTGGAATGGGGATATTTTTGATAATTTGCCTTGGAGTCATTGTTTTTATTAAAAATCAGAAACCAAGATATCATATTGCATTTGTGATCCTTATTTTTTTTATGTTTTCATTGCTAGCAACTCAAGTACCCATACTTTCCTCCGTGTCAAAATTTATCCAACAACTTCCCCTTTTCAAGCAAGCATTTAGAGCCGGTTTTACCAAGGTTTCAATAGCATTGGCTTTATATTATGCAGTTTTCTTTGCCTATGGAGCATGTTTTTTTATTGAACTTTTACACAAGATGTTTAGACGATTCGATAAAGTAAACGTGGTTTCCTTTGTGGGAGGTGGACTATTACTTTGCTTTGTATTGTATTTTTCTTTTCCTATTTTTCAAGGACATTTGTTTTATAAGAAAGCGAGTATTGCAATTCCCCCTGCGTATTTTGAACTATTTTCATTTTTTGATGGTCAGCAGAATACCGATAGAATTGCATTATTACCTCAAGGAACTCATTGGGGTTGGGACACATATAAATGGGGATATACCGGGTCTGGATTTATGTGGTTTGGGCTTCCTCAACCTATCCTTGAGCGGGCATTTGATGTATGGAGCAGTGTAAGTGAAAATTATTATTGGGAGTTAACTCAGGTGCTTTTTTCTTCAAATGTTGTCCAACTGGATAATATTATCGATAAATATCAAATAAAATGGGTAATTATTGACGAAAGCTTCATCCCTTTCTACGGAACAAAGTATCCTATTTCAGCAGACAAAACAATTGCCTTAATCACTTCTTCTCCCCGATTTAAATTGGAAAAAAAGATATCACTTCCTCATGGTCAGTCGATATATATTTATAAAACTCAACTAAAACAAGCTGATAATACCCACATTTCAATTTATAAAAACATCTCTACAACATCTCAGCCGTTTTCATGGACAACCCACGATTTGTTATATGAAAAAACCCAAGGATATAAAACACAAAATACACCTTCAATACATTCTCTCAATTTTCCTTTTGGTTCACTTTTCAGTACAAGAGACCAAAGCGAATTGAGCTTTGCCGTTAAGGAAAATAGTGATTCATTTACTATTTCTACAAATATTTCTAACAGTAATAGATTGTTAACGATTCCTCCATATTCTCTAAGGGGACTTGATTTAGAGCCTATAATGCAAGATGTATCAAAGTATGCTTCTCCTTCCTATTTTATATCTATTGATAATCAGCAAGTCCAAGAAATTGAAAATAGTAAGACGCTTCCCACTAGTGTGAAGCTTTATGGAAATGAAAAGAGACTTGCTGTGACAATCCCAAAATTGCAATACTATTCAAGTTATAACAGTGATAAACCTGGAGCCATTCAGCCAAACATTGCACAATGTAGTGATCCAAACAAAAATGCAAAAGTGGTATTTAATACCCAGAAAATTCAGGGGGGATTTGTCACAAATCTTGAAAATATATCTAGTAGCACTTGTTATGATCTCTTTATTCCTAATGCAAGTCAGAAATATGGATATATATTGATGGTTGAATCTAAAAACATCGAGGGAAATCCACTTCTATTTACACTTATTAATGGAACGACAAGAAGAAATGATGTGGAAACTTATCTGCCAGCTAAAAATATAATGAATACTTCTACTATTATTATTCCTCCTAAGGCTCTTGATGGGCTGGGATACAGCCTCCGTTTTTCAAATATATCAATCAGCAATCGAAAATCAATAAATAATTTAGGAAAAATCATCTTATATCCAATTCCGTATGATTTTATTACATCAATAAAAACTTCTTCTCAAAATACTGTATCTACATCATCTGTAGTTCAATCAAATTTATTTTCCGTAGAACATTCTAGCTCTTTCTTGTATAAGATACAAATTCCTACATATAATATACAAGGCTCGGATCCTACTATCACACTCAATCAAGGTTTTGATGAAGGTTGGAAGGCTTATGAAATGAATGAAGAACCTAACTGGCTTCAGTCAAATTTTCCTTTCCTCTTTGGGACAGAATTAAAGGAACATGTTTTGATAAATAATTGGGCGAATGGGTGGGCGCTCGATAGCTCAAAGCCAAAAGCTGAAAGCTTAAATAGACATATAGTCATACTATTCCTGCCGCAGTATTTGCAGTTTATTGGATTTGGACTACTTGGACTCACCTTCTTAGGAATCTTGTTGTATCGGCCTAAAAATGAAATTGACAGGAAGAAAGGAGTATAGTATAGTAGAGATAGATCGGGATGGCTATCCATCTCACGGTACTCAATCCGTAGTTAAATAGCCCTCGGTTCGCCTATTTAGGCGGATACCCGGAGCACGGCAACCTGTGCTGCAAGTATGTGAGCTGGTGATGTTTTTCCTACATAGCCAAACTCAATGATATATCTGCCATTCTTTCTAAGTGTTTTTGTATACTCTAAAATCTGATTTCTTATCATATCTTCATGGCCTTGATATTCTACGTCAATAATTATTTTTGTTTTTGGCTTAGCCTTGGTAAGAAGAATTGCAATAAGAGCAGAAAATGTTTGATAAATAAACATGCGGGGACGGGCATTATTGCGAAAAAGGGATTGAAGTGTTCTTTTGACTTTTTTGGACAGGATAACTGAATAGTGAATCGAATTAGAGAGAGCAATTATTGTATCAAGATTTGTTTGTTCAATCTTTCCTGATTGATCAATCTCTACGATCATGGTATTAGTATAGCAAGTGATAAATATATGAATTGAGCAAATTGCAGTTTGTAGAATTTGGATTGCTGGGGGCTACATTTATTGGAATCCTCTTTTGGAAGAACCCTTCGGCAAGCTCAAGGTAAAAAAAAGAAAGATTACCCTCATTTTGTTACTCTCTAGATTGTCTCAACGGCCTCTATCTAACCTCGCAGGTTAGAGTGGCTGGGCTCTCAGTCGAAACTTCGCTATTGGCGGGCAAGGCGTGGGGTAGATACGGCCCTTCTGATTGATTCCACCATTTTATGCTATACTAGCTGTATGAAACAAATATCCGAACAAATTGTGCCTATTTTGCTCAAATATGGAGTCAAGAGAGCCGCGTTATTTGGCTCATATGCACGAGGCGATTATGATGAAAAAAGTGATGTAGATATACTTATTGAGCCCCCTGCAGGAATGGGGCTTGAATTTATTGGATTAAAACTGCATCTTGAAGATACGCTTCATAAAAGAGTTGATTTAGTAAGCTACAATGGTATCAGTAAATATTTGAAGAAATATATTCTTGCAGGACAAATATCCATACTATGAGAGAAAAACTTGACAATATTGCCTATATTCATCACATTGCAGATAGAGTTGAAAAGATTACTGAGTATGCGAAGAATCATACTCAAGAAGAATTTATTAATAACGAGTGGGATCAGGCGGCTTTAATGCGTCATCTTGAAATAGTTGGTGAAGCAGCAAATAATCTTGAAAGTGAATTTCGCGCAAAATACCCCGAGGTGCAATGGAGAAAAATTATTGATTTACGAAATGTGTTAATACACAACTATCTTGAAGTTGATATTGAGATTATGTGGAGCATCGTTTCTCATGATATTCCGCTCCTTAAGAGAGAAATTGATGCAATACTTTTATCTCCATAGTTCTCGCTTTCCTCTTTGGCACTGAATTAACTAACCATGTTTTAGTTAACAACTGGAGTAATGGTTGGAATCTAAAACAAGTTAAACCAGTTGAATCGGTCGGAGCCGGTTTAACCGGTTCAACCAATTTAACCGATTCAACCCTTCGACAAGCTCAGGGTAAAACCCATATAGTAATTGTCTTCTTGCCGCCCTCCGTCGCTCAAATTCGTTTCGAGGCTTACAGCCAAGCAAACGAAATTTCGCTCTGGAAGGGTGAACAGTATTTGCAGTTTATTGGATTTGGACTTCTTGGGCTGACGTTTATCGGAGCCCTGTTCTGGAAGAATATAAAAACCTAAAATTTAAGCATTGCTAAACTCATCTCTACTCACTCCACTTTCTCGGAGAATTGCAGAAAGAGTACCCTTTTTGAGATCTTTCAAATGATGAGGAATTACGGCGCGTCGGTTTGTTTTCGGATGAAGCAGAATCAAATGACTTCCTGATTGGCGGTCAATGACAAATCCTAGTTTTTCGTATTTTTTAATTACCTCTTTTGGCTTTATGACAGGTAATTTAGGCATAGGAGATAGGAAATTTTGAAGGAGTGATATTTATTTGTGAATAAAAAATATTGTCTTCTGTGGGAATCTCTTCATTATTCTCTACTAAACTTTCCACATACAATTCAATCGCTTCACCAATCATTTTTTTTGCTTCTTCTAGACTATCTCCATAGGAAACACAGCCTGGTAAAAGAGGAATAAAAACAGTATATCCGCCTTCAGGTTCTTTTTGAAAAACTGCCGTGTAATTGAGAACTTTCTGCTTCATATAGGGAGATTATAGACCTATAGAACCTCCATTTCAAACGGAAATGATTGGCCCACTCCTCCTTCCCTCTCAACACAAGAGCTATCTTTCAGCCTTTAGCTTTTAGCTTTTAGCTTTTAGCTTTTAGCTTTTAGCTACCAGCATATCTTGTATGGATGGGTAAAGAGAGGGGTATAACAAATAATTGAAGTTATGTGGTTGTTATTTTATCTAATTCTGCTTTGAGAAGAGGAATGTCTTTTTGCACCACATTCCAAATTTCGTCAATAGCAACATCGTCGTAGTCGTGAACAACAATATCCCTCATGCCCGCCATTTCCTTCCAAGGGATTTGAGGAAATGCACTCACAATTTCATCTGGAACATACTTTGTTGCTTCTCCAATTATTTCAATCCACCTTACCAAAGCTGCAAATAATACTTCGTCGTTCTCTAAATCCTCTCGAGTGGTTGAATGAGTAGCTCTGAGTATCTTTTCAATACACTCTTTTATATGGATAATTCTTTCAAAACCTTTACGTTTCATGGAAAAATAGCAACTTGTGATGATAGTATAGATTGTTTAGCATGATCTTTTATTCCGTGAAAATTAAGAACGTCTACTTTCCTCCCAAACTGCTCCTCAAGTGCAACTTTTACTCTGGCCCTATCCATCAGACTTGAACCATGTGGTAATTCAACAAGTATATCTATGTCACTCTGTTTATGGAATACTCCAGTAACAATAGAGCCAAACAAAGAGGCTCTTGAAACATGATATTTCTTTATTATAGGAATAATTTGGTCTTTTACAGCTTGGATATCCATAGGGAAATGATAAGCTTCTCCCAATATATTTTCAACTCTAAATAACTGGCCCGCCTTCATTTCTACTTCGGCGAGGTAAAAGCGAATGGGTGGAGACTCGACAGCTCAAAGCTAAAAGCTGAAAGCCAAAAGGCCAATTCAACAAATTCAACTAATTTAACCAATTCAACCCATATAGTAATTGTCTTTCTCCCTCAGTATTTGCAATATATCGGGTTTGGATTGCTGGGGATTACATTTATCGGAGTACTTTTCTGGAAAAAGAGGGATTAAACAACCTTTATGCCATATTTTAGTATTTCATGAACGAGTGGATTATATGTTTCCTTCATATCTTCTGAAGAAAAAGGATGTGGCTCTATGGAATCATCAATATTTCTCGTAAGATTCATTAATTTAACCTGCTCGGAGTGCATATCTTCACCAAATCGTGTCGAAACAACACATACATCAATATCGCTTCCTTTATGAGCTGTCTTCCGAGCCACAGAACCAAAAATATACATATCTTCAACAGAAATACCCTCTTTTTCTATTTCTGTTTTATATCGTTTGACTATTTGTATTGCCGTTTTAATATTCATTGATTATTTTTTAATAATAGATAGATGTTTTCACAT
>Ga0194063_10001910_pt1 | contig 13211 bp, 7 predicted proteins | sample SepL3720m_MetaG_FD_155459 | JGI IMG/M metagenome (GOLD analysis project Ga0194063, IMG submission 155459) | Anoxic zone freshwater microbial communities from boreal shield lake in IISD Experimental Lakes Area, Ontario, Canada - Sep2016-L373-20m | ecosystem: Environmental > Aquatic > Freshwater >... | reverse complement strand
CGCCTTCGCCGGTGATCAGCGCTTCCTCATCACCCTCCCCGCAGGAAGTCCTGCCACCTTCTTTACCGGTCGCTGCTTCAAGATCGAGATGCGTCTCCAGAGTGATCAGATGGATACCGAGGGAGCGGAGATCAACCTTCCGTACGATGTCACCAAGCTCGCTCCCTACAGCGATGCCTCCTGCACATCCGCTGCCACATCCGCCCTCATCACCGGTGGAGCCTTCCCGTCCTACCAGTACATCCGCAATACCATCACCGGAGGCACTGTCCGGGTCTCCGCCTTTATCGGCGTCAACGGGACACCCGTCAACACCGGCTCCGCTCCGGCGAACCAGCTCCTGGCCTTCCTCTATTTCAAAGTCCTCTCCGAGGGAACGGTGACTTTCGATCCTCCGTGGAGCGGCACCACCGACAGCAATATGACGCGTCCGAGTGGCGGAGGAGTGGATGAGCTCGACGGGGTTACCTCTCTCACGGTCACCCTCGCTGCGGATACCGATACCCCCGTTCTCTCCGGTGCCGTTCCCGCCGATGGAGCGACCGGAGTCTCTGTCAGCGGCACCAATCTCGGGCTCTCCCTCACTGACGGACACGCGGGAGTGAATGCTTCCAGTGTCACGATGACCTTAAACGGCATTGCCCAGAGCATCACCTGCACAGCTGCAACGGCAACGAACAGCAATCGCATGCCATCCTGCACGGTGACCAAAGCCCTCTCAATCCTGAAGTATGGGGCGTCCTACACCGTCACCGCCAACGGGCAGGACACCGCTTCTCCCGCTCCCCATGCGGTTGCCCCGCTCACGTGGTCCTTCAGGACGGAGGAGGATACCGATCCACCCTTCGCTGTCTCGGTCTCTCCTGCCAGCGCACAGTCAGGCGTCTCCACGACCACCCCGATCATTCTGGATATCAAAGATCTGAAGGGCGGAGTGAGTGGAACCGTCTCGGGCACCGGGGTCGTCCAGAGCTCCATCCGTGTGACGGTCACGCCTGCGGGAGGGAGTGCCGTGATCTACACCAACGACGGAGCCGGAGGCACCACGGCTTTCAGTGCCAGTGCCAATGCCGATCGTTCCAGTATTCGCGTCACCATTCCCGCCCCCATCACTCCCTACACCGAGAATCAGACGGTGACGATGGCCATCACTGCACAGGATGATGCCGGGAACGCCCTCAGTACGTCCTCCTTCTTCACGACCGTCGATACGCAGGTGCCGGATCTGAGCTTCTTCTCCCCGTCACAGGGAGCCACCGGCATCGACCCCGGCAGGAGCATTGTCTTCCGTGTCACCGATGCCGGAGCCGGGATTGATCTCAGTATTTCGACGGTGACTGTTGCCGGCATCGTCTACACCGGCAGCAGCTCTCCTCCGTTCGTCGTGACGGACAATGATCCCACCAACCCCGATCACGATCTTCTCATCACCGTCACACCTGCGACGTCCTTCCGTGGAGGACAAGTCGTTCCCGTCTCCATCAGCGTACGGGATGCCTCCTCTCCCATAGCCAATACTGCCACCGCCTCGTACAGCTTTACCATTGCCGACACCTGCACGACGTGCACCGTGGATCAGGAGTCACCGCAGCGCTTCCAGACTGATGCGCTCCTCAGTGACCGGATCGCCTTCCACGTGAAGGATGCGGGGGATGGGATTGACGGGAACAGTGTGCGATTGATGCTCATCGGTACGGGGAGTGCGGTGACCGGAAACATCACCGTGCTGACAGGCGGGACGTTGCGGTCGGATGGTATGGGGCTCACCGTTCTCGGATCGGCTGCAGATCTCACCGTCACACTGACACTCGCAGGAATCATGCAGGAGAATGTCCCCTATGCGGCGTTCATCGATGCCACGGATATCCACGGGAGAACGATGCCGACCGTCGCGTACACCTTCGTTCGATTGGGCGACAGGATCGTGATCACGGAAAGCACGAACAATCAGTCTGGGCAGAATATTCAGCAACAAAGCCAGAGCGAAAACAGACGTATCCGTATTTCCCAGATCATTCAGATCGCAGTCGAGCCGCATCCGGCTGCCGATCAGGGACGCCCCATTCCTGCTATCGATACGAAATCCCCCGTCACTGCAACGATTCCGACGAAACCCGTCTCCAGTGCGAAGACCATTTCTCAAGCGGGTGGAATGTGCGAGATGAATCAGTGTTTCATTCCTTTCGGATGGACACCGACGATTGCACTGGGGACGCTCATCGCACAGGATGTTTCTTCCTTCCTTGCACAATGGGAAGAGTATGCATGGAGTGGTATCGCGACGATGACGGGTGAAGGACAGCGCATCATCCTGTCTTGGATACAGTCCACAGAGAATACGTTTGCGATGGTTGCCACTCTTCTACAGGAGTCCGGTCGTCTCATTGCACTGTCTTTCACGGAGAGTGCGACCGCCTTCCGTTTGGGAATGGCGCAGTCCATGCAAATTGCAGGGCAGGGCCTGCGTGCAACCGGAGATCTCGCTTGGAATCTGACCATGGATTCGCTTGCCTCTGCAGAGAGCGGTATCGCATTCCTTCAGACGACCCTGGACCGGTCCGGAACACTGCTCGCCGGAGCCTTCGCAGAGCAGGACTTCGCCCTGCGCTCGGGCATGGATCAGGCGGCGCAGATTGCAGGGCTGGGCATGCATATGGTCGCGACGACTGCCGGAGATGGCGTGCATCTGATGGCATCTGGCATGGATCTGCTCGATCACAATCTGCAGGCGATGGCCCTTCAGTTGCGACAATCCGGAGGAGCATTCAGCGATCTGATCGCGAGTGGAGCAGACGCAGCACACGGCGGGCTCGTCGCCCTCCGGGATATCGGGCGTGGCGGAGTGACGGTGGCTGGGGAGGGGATTGGGGCACTACAGGAATTCACCGCTCTGGGAGTCGAAATGGCTGCGCAGGATGTCGCGACAGTGGTGAATGCTTCCCGCGCTGCCGGTACGCAATTCGCAGAGATGATCGTCGCTCTGGGCACGACGGCACAGGAGAATGTGCAGCAGCTGGCAGTCGTGAGTGGAGAGGGAGTATCCGCAGTGATCGATGGCTCAACGCAGGTCCTCGTCTGGAGTGGTGACACGGCGCAGTATGCCTTCAGCGTCCTTGCCGGCAATGCGCAGAGTGCCGGTGAGGGCATTGTGCAGGGAATACGCGGAGAGGCTGATGCGCTTGGACAGGGTATGGGTCAGCAAATGGCATTCGTCCAGGGTTCCATCGCCGATGCTTCAGCGCTGATCATCACTGCAGGGTCGCAGCTGTCCACAGCGGTTGCCGAGGGTACGTCCGTAGCATCCGATGTCTTGGTCCGTGGTGTTATCCTCGCCAATGATGTCGCCATTCGTGCCCGCTCCGCCGCCGGAACACTCATCGCTTCGTTCGATGTTCAATCACAGCTTCAGCAGTATCGTTCCACGCTCGCAGAACCACAGCAGCACTACAAGACGACGCTCGCGAAGAAGAACGGCCAGATTATCATTGCCGCTCTTCACCTCAGTATTATCGATGCGCAAGGTGAACCGTATGCGCGTACACCGGTAGTTCTCTTCTCCGATCCCAAGATCACCGTCACCGATGAAGGCGGTATCGCCACTTTCCACGATGTGCCGGTGGGAGAGCATACACTGGAGATCCAGACGAAGAGCGGCAAGACCGAGAGCCGCCTGATCACGCTCGAGCCTCCTTCTGGCATTGCCTTGGCGGAGCGGACGAATGTCGACGTCTCTCTTCCGGTCTCGCGCATCATCGTGAGTGAAGTGATCCATCCTGCGGCCCCGTGGATCGGAGAGCGTCTCCTCGTACCGTTCCTCGTGATCGCCGGCATCTTCTTCGGAGCGGCGATGGGTGTTTGGGGGGCGGTGTGGTGGTTGGAAAGGGAGCGGAATCGTGGGCGGCGTGGGAGTTCCGGGTGGCACGGGATAGGGCTGCATGGGGCACATTAGATTCATATGTTCTTTTTTTTCGGAGAGTAGTCAGAATAGTTCGAAGGGAGAGCTGAAGAGGTTTGGAAAAGGTTAGAGACCCCACTTCGTTCTTCGAACTTCGCGGGGCAGGGGCATGAAAGGTAAGGTTGAAAAGGCTTGAGAAATTGGTTTGGGGTCTCTCATTGCCAGTGGTATCCATCGATGATCTCATCGGCATCAAGAAACAATCGGATAGGGAAAAGGATGCTTTGGATGTTGCCACCCTGCTAGAATACAAAGGCCTATGAAGGACTATTCTTCATCCATCGATCGGGATCAACTGCGTCGGATCAAATATTCTACGACTCCTGAGCAACGGATGAATTGGCTGACCGATGCTGCAAAATTCGTCATGGAGAGCAGGAAGAACTGGAAGAAGCAACATCGGGATGCGAAGATTGGGTGATTCATTGCGTGCCTCAATCGATGTCACAAGTAGAGCAGGCACCTGTCCTGCCTGCCCCTCGTAGCTATGCGGAGTGGGGAGCTTGTCGAATGGATACCTGCCTGCGGGCAGCATCAGGAATTCTTTCCGTGAAAGGCCTCATCACTTCGACCCGCAGGGACGTATCCCTGCTCTCAAACAACATATAAGAGTCACTGCAGAGCAGGCATACCTGCCTGCGGGAAGCACCATGAATTCCTTCGATGAAAGGCCTCATCGCTTCGACCCGCAGGGACGTATCCCTGCTCTCAAAAAGAAAGGAAGTATCCCTGCTCTGATTTCCTTTGTATTCTTTTGACAGTCCTTTCGATTCCCCTACAATCTCTTCGAACATGATCTTCTCCTCGCTCTCTCTTCGTCGTCGTGCCATTGCCTCCACGGAGGCGAAGGCTCGTGCGTAAGGAAAAGTGAGCTTTCGACCCGACCCGTGGAGTCTTCCGACTTCGCGTTTTTTGTATACATGTTTCATTCCTCCCACTGCTTACCGCGCCGTACCAACCGTACCTCCTCCATGGAGGTGCCGGGCTGATGCGTGAGCATTGAGCCGTAGCACCGCCTCTATGGAGAAGCGATAGATGCGTGCTGCAGTGTTTCTTTTACTTCTCATACGGCTCCGCAATGAAAACATCATCAATTGTTCATGGAAGCTATCTTCAATAACGGCGTAGCTTCGCCGGTATTGTGTAATGGAGCATAGCTGCGAAAAATGTTGTTTATAAAGCGAAGCCGTATCATTCCTCTTTCTTCCCATGCAACCATCCTGTGTCACCGATGCAAAACTTGCTTCCCCGGATGCCATCGTCTGCAAAGATAGTGATGCGGCAGCATTCTATGTTCAGCTGCAAAATGATGCCGTTGAAGCAGGCCTTCCCGGTATTAATTTCAGAATACTTTCTCCCATTCAGAGCAAAACATTGAAGCAATTGGCGAGAGTGCTCAGAGAAAAGCCCTCATTCTCAGCGGAGGCCAGTGAGTTTCTTCTCTTCGAGAGCGTTTACTACGGCGTTCATGATTGTCCGCAGTGAGCATGTTGGCATCTTTGTACTTTTGGTTTTCATTTCCCCACTCTCCTCTATGGACACGAAAACTTCTTACCAGAAAATCGCTTCCCACGAAGCGAAGAAAGGCACGTTCAAAAAATGTCTCCTCCTGTACTCCGGCGGCCTCGATACCTCTGTGATGCTCAAGTGGATTCAGGACGAATACGATGCCGAGGTTATTGCACTCACTGTAGGCGTTGGTCAGCTGCACGAAGATTTGGAAGCAGCGCAACAGAAGGCACTGAAGTTTGGTGCCAAAGAAGCGTACATCGTCGACGCTTCCGATCGCTTCGCAGATGAGCTCCTCACGCGGGCCATCAAGGCGAATGCCGATTACCAGGGCGGCTACCATCTTTCCACTCCCCTCGGTCGAGTCACGCTCTCGCAGGTCGCCGTCGAGTACGCACACAAGACTGGAGCCACCGTCATCGCGCATGGCTCCACCGGCAAGGGCAACGATCAGGTGCGGTTCGAAAGCTACATCACGACGCTCGATCCTTCTCTCAAAATCATCGCTCCGGTGCGGGAGTGGGGGATGGGACGGGACGAGGAAATTGACTACGCACTCAAGCATGGCATTCCCGTGAAGCAGACCAAGGATTCGCCGTACTCCTACGACGACAACATGTGGGGATCGACGGGCGAAGGCGGCGAGATCGAAGATCCCAAGCTGGTTCCTCCCCTGGAAAAAATTCTGCAGGTCTGCACGCATCCCGAGAAGGCCCCCGATCAATCCGAGATCATCGAAATCGGCTTCCAGAAGGGGATTCCGGTGAGCTTCGGCGGCAAGGTCATGAGCATGAAAGAGATCGTGAAGGCGGCGAATGCTGCCGGGGCCAAACATGGAGTCGGGATTACGCATCTGATCGAAGACCGTTTGGTGGGCTTAAAAGTCAGAGGAATTTACGAGAGTCCCGGTGCGGAAATTTTGATTTGTGCTCACTACAATCTTGAGAAGTTGGTTTCGACCCGGACACTTAATGAATTCAAGAAGACCGTCGACGAGAAGTGGGCGTACCTCTGCTACGCGGCCCAATGGTTCGAGCCGACGATGCAGGCGATTCACGCTTTCCAGGATTCCGTGAACGAGGTTGTGACGGGAACGGTGAAAGTTCGGTTGTTCAAAGGTACAGCGACAGCGGTCGCCGTCGCATCGCCCCATTCGCTCTTCAATGCCGACCTCGCGACCTTCAATCGGAATGCCGCCTTCAACCAGAATGCCTCGCCGGGTTTCATCGAGATTTATAACTTGCCGCAGAAGACGGCGTACGCTGTTCATCAGCATTCATAGGAAGCTTTTGGCTCCTTTCCCATTTGTCGCAGTTCGACACGGCTCACTGTGACAAATGGGAAATAGCTCTCTTCATTCCTCATTCTCTCCCACTCTATGGCAACTCTCTGGAAAAAACCTTCGTCCGGCTCCCTTCATCCGCTCATCGCTTCCTACACCGTTGGCGAGGATCCGCTTTGGGACATTCAGCTCCTGCCGTATGACATATTCGCGAGCAAAGCCCATGCGAGGGGACTTTCGAAAATCGGCATCCTGAAGCCATCCGAGCTGAAGATTCTGCTTGCAGCTTTGGATGCGTTATCGAAGGAAGTTTCCAAGGGAAAGGTGACGATCAGCGTAGAGGATGAGGACTGTCACACGGTCATCGAACATTACCTCGTTGCGAAATGCGGTGAAGCCGGCAAGAAAATTCACACCGGCCGCAGCCGCAATGATCAGGTGCTCGTGGCGCTTCGGCTCTTGATGAAGGATCGGATGCAGATGATTCGGACGTCCACAGTGGACCTGGCGGAAATGTTTTTGGCGAGTGCCGAGAAGCACCGCGATGTGCCGTTCCCCGGGTACAGTCACACGCAGCAGGCGATGCTCAGCTCACTGGGTCACTACTTCGCAAGTTTCACGGAGAACCTTCTCGAAGATGTTGAATTCCTTGTGGGAGTGCTTCATCACATCGATCGCAATCCTCTCGGGAGTGCGGCAGGGTTCGGCGTCGCCCTGCCGCTGGACCGGGAAGGCACCACGAAGGAACTTGGGTTTGAGAGGATCCAATGCAATTCCCTCGCATGTCAGACGAGCCGTGGGAAGTTCGAGAGTGTCGTGATGGAAGGGTTGATGCAGGTAATGCTTACCCTTGGCAGGTTTGCACAGGACATGCTCTTCTTCACATCTCAGGAGTGTGAGTATTTCACTGTTCCTGATTATCTCGTCACGGGGTCCAGCATCATGCCGCAGAAGCGCAACCTCGACGGACTGGAGGTCCTCCGGGGAAATATCAGTGTCGTTCTGGGATATCAGCACTCCGTACAGGGGATCGCGAGCAAGCTCCTCTCCGGCTACAACCGTGATCTCATTCTCCTCAAGCGGCCGCTCCTCGAGAGTTTTCGGATTGTGCTCCAGAGCCTCGACGTTGCGAAGCTGTATCTCGCAGGTCTGAAGCCCAATTCTGACCACATCGCGTCGAAGATTTCTCCAGGCATCTTCCTCGCGGATATCGCGACAGCTTTAGCTTCTGAGAAGGGGATTCCTTTTCGGGATGCCTACGTTCTGGCTTCCCAAATTTCCCCGAAGGACATCGATCTGCAGGCGAATATTCGTTCGAAGATTTCTGCCGGGGCTCCGGGGAATCTTCAGCTGAAGCGGTATCGGACGTGGATGGGGAAGATGAGGAAGGATAACCAGTGATTGCATGACCAATGGCAGAGGAGTACAATTGTACTACTTTTGTCCCCCAAGCTCTCATGGCAACTTCACGTCTTCAGCAGCGTATCGACCCCGATCTCCGGAGGGATGCCGAGATGATTCTGAAGATTCAGAGAATCAAACCTTCACAGGCGATCTTTCTCTTCTACACCGAGGTGAAGCGTACCGGTGGCTTGCCGTTTTCTCCGTCCCGTGTTCAGCCTTCCGAAATTCCCAATGCACGGTTGCGCAAGGATTTAGAAGAGGCCAGGAAGGGGAAAGGGGTGAAGACGTTCGCGCATTCGAAGGCGCTTTTCGATTCTCTAAAAAAGCTCTGAGCCCTGCGCATAACCAAAACAACGAAGCGTTTCCGTCGTGATTATGCGAAATCGTGACTTATTCTGTACGGAGAATATAATGCGCGTTATGAGTCATCGCATGAGCAAACTTGTAGGAGAAATTTTCATATTATTCTTTGTTCTCTTTGTGTCCTTATCGGTGATCGCAGAGCATCATCTCTTTAGATTTGGGCTGGAAGGTCTAGAAAGAATGGAGATATTTCAAGGTGTTCTCTATGCGATAGGTATTGTGCTCGCGATCTCAGGTGCATTTTTTCTTTTTAAGATGGCAACAATAGAGCATCTATCGTGGATGGTGCTCTTTCCACTTAGTTGGATCACGCAGACGTATTTTGTCATCGTCCCTTTGTATTACTTTCTGATCTATCGAAGAGTGGTCAATGGAACTCTTATGGCGAAAGAGGGGGAAGCATATTTTGTACTACCGACGATTATCAATACGGATGCGGCGACCTACGCATATTATTGGTTCATCTTCGTTCCAATTGTTTTTCTTTTTTTGGGAGGATCTGTTTTTGCGAGTTGGCTCAATCTTCTCTATCCAATTATCTACCCCGTTCTTTTCCTTATTGTAATCATAGCAAGTGTGTATTGTGCCCTTACTTTGCGCAAAACGAATGCTTCATCGAAGACAGTCAATGTATTAATTTTCGGATGGACGCTGTATTGGTTATTTCTCTTCTTCTATGGGACGCGAAACGCTATAGAGCAGCTATGGATTACTCCCCGATTGTTACTCGATATTTCCTTGTTTTATTTTTTCTTCTGGGGGATATGGACGCAACAGGGATACTTAAGAAAATGGCAGATCGCTATAATTCTTGGAATCCCAACATTATTGTTCATTATAGGTTTTCTCTCTGGAGCACCTGGACTCTCTGCCCAGTGAAACCAATAGTGTATTTTTGAGCTTCACATTTTGACCATCGTCCATGGGCCGTCATTTCCTCCACCAATTCCTATCTTTCCGCTTCTAGGTCGCGTAGAATGAGCATTCATTTCTCTTATTCAGACATGCCTCCAGAACTCCTCCAGCAATCACCCGGCTTCCAGGGCCTTGGCATTGCGCCGCAGATTCTACAGATCCTCGCTGCCAAGAATTTCGTCACTCCGACCCCCATTCAGGCCAAGTCGATCCCGCAGGGGATTGAGGGGAAGGACATCGTGGGCATCGCGCAGACCGGAACCGGCAAGACCTTCGCCTTCGGAATCCCCATGCTCCAGCGCCTGTCTGCCGGCAAGGGCCGGGGGCTCATTATCGTTCCTACCCGCGAGCTCGCTTACCAAGTGGATGAATCTCTGAAGACCTTCGCTCCTGCTCTCGGGATCCGCATTGCTGTGCTCATCGGTGGTGCATCCATGTATCAGCAGCGCGAGATGATCCGTCGCAATCCCCAGATCGTCATCGCCACCCCGGGCCGCCTCAATGATCACCTGCTGCAGCGGACGATCACGCTCAAAGAAGTGAAGATCCTCGTCCTCGACGAAGCCGATCGCATGCTCGACATGGGATTCAAGCCGCAGATCGATCAGATCCTGCAGCACGTTCCCAAGGAACGGCAGACGATGCTCTTCTCCGCCACGATGCCCCAGGAAATTCTCAAGCTCATGAAGGCCGAGATGCGCCTGCCGCTCTCCATCGAAGTGGCCCCTTCCGGCACGACCGCCGCCGGGATCGAGCAGGAGCTCTTCATGGTGCAGAAAGCGGAGAAGCTTCCGCTCCTCGCCATGCTCCTCAAGGAGTACCGCGGGTCCATCCTCGTTTTTTCCCGCACCAAGCACGGTGCCAAGAAGATTACCCATGCCATTCGTTCGATGGGCTTCACGGCCGCCGAGATCCACGCCAACCGCTCGCTCGCCCAGCGCCGCGAAGCGCTCGAGGGATTCAAGCGCGGTGTGTACCGCATTCTCGTCGCCACCGATATCGCCGCACGCGGCATCGACGTCACGGGTATCGAGGTCGTCATCAATTACGATCTCCCCAATGATCCGCACGATTACGTGCACCGCATCGGCCGCACTGCGCGTGCCGGTCTCAAGGGTCGGGCGATTTCCTTCGCCACAGCAGAGCAGAAGCGGGACATCTCCGACATCGAGCGCCTCGTCCGTTCCACGCTCCGTCGCAAAGCGACCCCTGTCCTGCAGCGTCTCGCTCCCATCCCCGGGCTGCCCGAAGATCGCGACGAAACACCGCACTACGGTCAGAACCGTGGAGGGAATCGTTTCGGTGGTGGTGGAGGAGGCGGGAAGAGAAGGGGACGGTGGTGAGTACGATTTCCGTACTGGATCAGTGAGAGAAAAGCCTATAGAGTTTCGGGAGGATAGTCAGTGTTACTCTCATGTTTGTGTTTCCCTTGAAAAATCACCATCGATTATCCTTGGTTACAGTCGTTCTGTGCGTCGTCCTCGCAGCGGTGTCCATCGGCTTTTCCCGTTCCCGTTATATTCTCATTCCTGCGCATCCTGTCGCGATCCCCACCCCCTTCACCGCGTCTTCGGATTCACCCTTCGGTGGCGATCTTCTTTCTACCGGCACACCAGAACATCCCAGTTACGACGTCACCTTTGCAACTAACTCTTCGCAGGTCCTCTCCGATACCAGCATCTTCTCCATCATCATCCCCGATGATCCTACGATCTCCGACGGAGTTCCTCTGAGTGGCGCTTTCTCGGGCAATGGTATGTTCTACGGCTACCTCTATACCGATGCCAATGCTTCCGGGGAACTCGCCGGCGCTGTGGCCGCCGCCCCTGACTTTGCCCAAGGCAACAACGTTCCCTTCAAGGATCTCTTCTCGGGTACGTTCTTCGCTTCCGACGCCGAGAAGAATGATGCCGATGGACAGATATTCCTCACCAGCTACGAAACCACCCACTCCGCCTCCGGGAAGCTCATTCGCTTTCTCTCACTCAAAGATCTCACTTTAAAGAAGAACTCCCGCATGATCATCGTCACGAAGGATGCGACGACGACTCTCACTGTTCGCAATGTGACGTGGTGCGGGGACACTATTACGAATGGCACCGAGCAGTGCGAAGATGGCAACGCGATTGATGGCGATGGCTGCTCTTCAATGTGCGTCATCGAGTCCGGCTGGACATGCAGTGGGACACCATCGGTGTGTGCTCCTCGTTGTGGCAATGGTATTCTCGACGTTTTCCTGCGTAACGGAATCCGGGAGACCGACGAAGAGTGCGAAGCTCCATCCATCTCCTGCAGCGCAGATAAGATCTGTTATCACTGTGTGTGCTTACCGCCGGATCGCTGCCAGATTACCCTGCGCATGAGCTCGTATTCCCGGATCTTCTTCACCCCGAACGGCAGGAAAGCGTACGTGATGGGCTCTACTCCCATCGTCGCTGCCATCGATACGAGCATCGATACTGTCGTCGGAAAGGCGATCGTCGGGACGTTCTCCAGGGGTGATATCGCTTTGAGCCCCGACGGGTCTCGTGCGTACATGGTGAGTGATGGCAGCAACTCCGTTGCGGTTATCGAGACTGCCGGTGACACCGTCACGAAGACGATTGCAGTGGGCACCGATCCGCGTGCTATTGCCCTTACTCGGAATGGCAGGAAAGCGTTCGTCGTGAATACCCGCAGTAATACTGTCTCGGTCATCGATACGATGACCGGTTCGGTGACGAAAACGGTGGCGGTGGGTGGATTTCCCCTGGCGATCGCTCTGACACCCGATGGCAGGATGGCGTATGTGTTGAACTACGGTTCCGATTCGGTCTCGGTGATCGCCACAGCCAGCGGTAGTGTACAGGCAACGGTGCCCGTGGGGAGAGCACCGTATCGTCTGGTCTTCACTACCGACGGGGCGAAAGCATACGTCGTCAATCATGGAGGGAATACCATTTCCGTCATCGATACTGCGAGTATGAGAGTTATCACAACCGTGACGGTCGGCAGTCTCCCGGATGGCATCGCGATCACGCCCGACGGGACCAAAGTCTACGTCGTGAACACGAGCGCCGGCTCCGTCTCGGTCATCGCGACGGCTACGAATACGGTCACGAACACCCTCACGGTGCTCGGGAATCCTTATGCGATCGTCATCGCGGCGACGCCTGCAGGTACCAAGGCCTACGTCTCGTACCAGAATGGCGACTCCATCTCGGTGATCGCAACCGCGAGTGACACCGTCTCGATGGTGAAGGTTGGGAGCAATCCGATTGCTATCTCCGTTTCCCCGGACGGCAAGAAGGCATACGTGGCGAACTACGCGAGCGGTTTCCTCTCGGTGATCGATACTTCTACTGATATTTTGCTTCGCACCTGCGGATCGTTGGTACCATCTGCTTCATCCGCAGCATCCCTCTCCTCTTTACCTTCTTCATCCGTATCCTCTGTATATTCTTCTACCGTTTCCACGTCTTCTGTTTCATCTTCTGCTTTCCCCCCTTCTTCTTCCACTTCTCCCTGTGGTCCCTTCACGCCAGTTCCAGGATGCGCAGCAGGTCCATCAGTACCGCAATCCTGCATTGCGCTTTATGGCGAATCCTGTTCGTATTGTGATCCCCTGTGCAGGATGGAGAATATTGTTGGGCCTCATTGCGGAGATGGCATTCCTCAGATAGTGGATGGGGAGAAGTGTGATGCTGGCTTAAACAATGGGTTACCGGGGTATTGCGATGCCACCTGTCAGCAGATGCTTCCTCTTCCGGTGGCGTGCGATGCGGTGTTCAGCTCCGGGGGGGG
>Ga0194063_10001909_pt1 | contig 13211 bp, 11 predicted proteins | sample SepL3720m_MetaG_FD_155459 | JGI IMG/M metagenome (GOLD analysis project Ga0194063, IMG submission 155459) | Anoxic zone freshwater microbial communities from boreal shield lake in IISD Experimental Lakes Area, Ontario, Canada - Sep2016-L373-20m | ecosystem: Environmental > Aquatic > Freshwater... | reverse complement strand
CCCTCTGGTCCGTGCCGCTGTGCGGTTCGTGCTCATCGGGCGCCACTGCACCGTCCGAGCGGCCGGGTCGCAAGCGTAAAAAAGTGGCATCGCCGCAAAAGCCTGTCGTTACAGGAAAAGTTGCCTAATCAATTAGGCTCTCGTCATCAAAGATCGCAGCTTTCATGTCGCCCACTGGCCGGCTCGAGGGAAAAGACGATGCAGCGATCCAGCACGGCATCGCCCATGACACGACCGCCGGGCCAGACGACCGAGTCGCGGACGACTGCTCCCGCCGCGATCACGGCTCCCGGCCCGATGACAGAGCGTTCGACGACGGCCCCGGGTTCGACACAGGCATGCGGATGAATGGCGGGGCCGAGATCGAGTTCGCGGTGTGCCTGCAGATAGGATTCGCGGTCGCCGAGATCCAGCCAGACGCCCTCATCGAGCACCACTGCGCCCAGTTGGCCGATTTTTGCCAACTCCAGAAACGCCGGAATCACCGAGATTTTTTCATTCGACGGCAGCAAATCGAGAAAACTCGGGCTGACGCAGTAAATCCCGCAGAAGACATGCGAGCCTTCGGCACGATCCAGCATCTTGCGAATGTCGGTGACGCGGCCGCCAGTGGCATCGAGTGCGATGTGCTTCGCCGCCCCTGCAGAGCGCAGGGCCAGCGTCACCGGCAAGCCCGATGCCTCGTGCGCGGCGATGAGTGATTCCAATGGCAGTGTCGAAAAAATGTCGCCGTTGTGCACCAGCACCGCTTCTTCCCCCATCCATGCGGCGATGTTTTTAAGTCCACCACCCGTTTCCAACAGAATCGGTTCGTGAAACAACGACGTCTCGTTTGCTGGCCGGAAGTCATCCCACGCCTCCGGCAGATGGTGGGTATTGATCGCAAAGCGCGCGATCCCAGCCTTGGCACAGGCCTCCATCGCCCACTCCGCCAGCGGGCGGTGGAACAACGGCACCAGCGGCTTGGGCAGGCGCTGCGTCAACGGACGCAGGCGATTTCCCATTCCCGCACCGAGGATAAAGGCTTGGTTCACACAGTTTTTTTGAAGCATCGCCGCCGCTAGATCAAGCCGATACATCGCAGCCACTTACCAACTTTCCCGGTCGCGCTGGCTCGTTGAAACCGCCAAAGCCGTGTCCCAAAAATTTCAAATGCCTAAGAAAATGCAGCTCGTGATTTTACCATGGCTTCTATCTGGCAGTGCTTTGGCCCAGACTACCGCGGAGCCTTAACCCAACAAGAGCAGTAGAATGCTACCCGAGAATTGATCCTTCTGCGTCGAGAGTTCCGAGGCATCCGCATTTCCAATCCGTTCCAACCACCTTCAGTTAGAGGCGATAAATCAAGAAATCCGCGTGCATGCTCGCGCCCGATCCCGTACTCCTCGGGCGTGGAAGACGAAGACGGCCCCATCATTGATTTACACAGCGACACCTACTTCATGGGCCAAGCGCTGCGCGAAGCACGCAAAGCCTATGCCGCGCAGGAGGTCCCCATCGGTGCCGTGGTCGTGCGCGAAGGTCGGATCATCTCCCGCGCATGGAATCAGGTGGAAACCCTCAAGGACGCGACCGCCCATGCCGAAATGCTGGCCCTCACCGCCGCTCAGGAAGCACTCGGCGACTGGCGGCTGGAAAAGTGCACCCTCTACGTCACCAAAGAACCCTGCCCGATGTGTGCCGGAGCTATCGTCCACTGCCGGCCCGAGCGAGTCGTCTTCGGCTGCCCCGACCCCAAAGGCGGCGCGGCTGGCGGCTGGATCAACCTGCTCGAATCCAACCCACCGCTCAACCACCGCTGCGACATCACCCCCGGCGTACTCGGCGAGGAATGCCTCTACCTCATCCAAAGCTTCTTCCGCGAAGCCCGTGAACGCAAAAAGACCGAGCGGAATCTTGCGGAAGAATAAGCCTGTTTTGCCAGCGGCTTGGGTCGTTTATTTTTGCACCTCAGCCTCTTGAAGATCTTTGAGCGTTCTGCCGTCTTTAGTCCTCCACTCCACCCGCCCGTTGGCAGCACGGCCTTGGATGACTCCTGCGGCGGTGGATGGTGATGAGAAGACATAGTCTTGAGAGAAGGTATAGTCCGTGCCTGCTAGCTCCAAGACACCATTTGCGATTAAGGCCGATCGCAATTCCTTGAGGTAGGCGTGGCAAGAAGGGGTTTCGCTTCTGAAAGACCGGCTTCCAGCGATGACTACGAAACCATCGTGAGTCTCTAAACCCTCTGCCTTGATGCCTTTGCTAGTTATGAACAGGGACTTGGAGCCCTTCTGTCTTGGTGCGGCGGCGGAAAACACGCTCAGACCCAACACGGGAAAGCAGAGCATCATCTCAGAAAGGAACCCCTCAGCGTCCGCCGCATCAGCCTCGGTTAGTGAGGGCAAATTCGGAGCGTTCCCATTATCTAGAGCACAACGCTTTGCTCTTGCGGCTAGTGTGACCAAGCTTGATTCGATAAACTGAACGTGCGCCTTGTTGAGACTTTCGTCCTTGCTCGTAAAGGCGATCGCGCTCGTCCAGAAATCCTTTTTGGCAGCATGCTGTTCAAGGCGTGGCCGGATCGGATCGCCTTCGCCCACGTAAACGCGGGGCAAGCCCGACTCCTCGGGCGGGCCAATGAGCACATAAACCCCCGTACGAGCCAACTCACGGCGGGCCTTAGCCTCTCCCATCAGGGGTCGTGGGATCACAATGCCGATGCCGCTCCAATTCGATTTCTCAATGGTCCGAAGACCATCAGGATCGCCGCCGGGGAGAAAAATTTTGATCGAATAAGGTTTTTTCATACGAAATAGGAAGAGGGGCGTAGTTGCAGCCAATCTTGTAAGCCCTTATTTCACCCGAAGCACTGCTTGGTGGGAAGCTGGATTCTGAAGAAGTGTACAAATATTGGAAGAAATCGATGCTAAGATCCCAGGCTGCTCGGCTATGGGGATCATAGATGCGGATCAAACGAAGCCCGCGAACGTAAAAAAGACCGAGCGAAACCTCGTGGAGGAATAAGCAGACAAGGAAGCGACCGCTTGCCGCCCCGGATCAACCTTGCCCCAGTTCCTCGGTTGGATTCAACCCCTGTACGCCATAAAGCCGACAATCCGAAGATTGCCGGCTTTATGGGTTAAGGTTAGTAATGTGACACCTTGCAGCGCTGGCTTAATTCTAACTTTCCAGGGTAGGAATTAAGCAGCGTTTGCAGGTGGCGTCGGGGCCGTACGATTGGTCTTGCCAGTTGCGCGTTCGCTAGTGGGGGTGAACCCCATTGCACGATACAACGCACTGTTTTGACCGAACTGTGGATTGCCGCGTACGGCATTGATCACGAGACTGAGGGTATCGCGCAACTGGGCATCCGCCGCGTTACGTTCCCCGATCAAACTCGATATCAAGGCTTTTGCATCCGCAAGGTTCTCACGAACCGTCATCGCATTTTCCGTGGCAGCTATGAACTGCTCGAGGGTCATCCCCGCGAAGCTCTCAGTCGCTGCCCGCTGCCTCCACGCCGATACGAACAAGTCGCGACGCTCATCTACTTTTAAATTATTTAACATAATAAATTTCCTCCTTCCTAGCGTTAGTTGTTACACCGATGTCAAAAACTGCCACTCAGCAATCCCCTCTTTCGGTCCTATGTTTTCCTTTCGGTCCACAAAACAGATATTTACACAATCAGAACAAAGTTGCAAGCACAAAGTTTAAATAATGCTAAATTTGTTTATTATCGGAATAGCCAGCGACTATTTAGATGAGACGCTGTTGGTTTTAATGATCAATTCATCATTTCATGCATTCGCACACGTAACCCGACTCCGGCCTCATTCAACACATCAAACAGCATGCGCCGGCAAGCCGCAGAGCGCCCGTTCACGCGCAGTAAACATTCACGCCTTGATCCGGATACTTCTCCAGCACATGCTGGAAAAGCACCCCGCACTTCTGATCAAACAGCTCCACCGTGTATTTCTTCGGCAATCCGGTATCTAGCATCTTCGCGATCTCCAGTTGCACTGCTGCACGGGTGGTCCGCTTCGTGCGCCATGCCAGCACTAGCTTCTCGGTTTTCAGCTTCGCCAGCAGATCCTTGCAGACCTTCTTGATTTCGTCCGTTTCCTGCGGTGTCAGATCCGGGCCGGGACGCGTGAGGATGTCAAACACCGCCAGCTCCTCCTCGCTGATTTGTTCGCGCAAATGGCGCTGCTCCTCCTCGTTGAGATCCTTCGTGAAAGTCACCAGTTCCGCGAAGAGCTGCTCAATGTTCAGCGCGCCGCTGTTGTATTCCTCGATCATCTTCTGGAAGCGGTCGAGGTAGTCATGGCGGCTCGCATTCAGGCGGATCAGGTTGTCCAGCTTGCGCTCGATCAAGGCCCGCAGTTGCTGCGCCTCGACGTTTTTATGCGGCGTCTTCTCGAACTTCCGCATCAGCACCTCGAAGTCGATCTTGCTCAGATCAATTGTCCTTGCCGCTGCGCCCGGTTGGCTGTGTGTCTCAGCGACAATCGCGCCGTCCAGCACCCCAGAAATCGCACTCATCACCTCTGCGATGTTCACCGGGTCCTTGGTCGCTCGCACCGCTTTCGCCAGCTCGGCGATGACTTGCGCCTTGGGTGCCAACAAGGGAATCACCGGGTCCGGCATCACCGCCTTGTAAAGCCGCGCCACGTCGTTTGCCTGACCGAGAAACGAATCCACCACCTCGTCCGTGCGGATCAGTTGATTCACGGCCAGAACGAAAAACTCGCTCGTCGCTCCGGCGACTGCCTCCAGATCCACATTCTGTTTCCGGCAGAACTCCGCCGTCTGCTCCAGTGAGATCTTCAGCGCCGCCACCAGCTCCGACTTATCCTTCACCGGCATCTCGCCGGCGCTACCGGAGCCATAGACCGCCAAGGCCTTTTCCAGCTCTTGGAACACGTTCGCATAGTCCACGATCAGGCCGTTCACCTTCTCGCCACACACTCGGTTCGCGCGGGCGATCGTCTGCATTAGCGTGTGGCCGCGCATCGGCTTGTCCAGATAGAGTGTCGAACAGCTCGGCGCATCAAAGCCCGTCAGCCACATCGCACAGACAAACACCAAACGGAACTTATCCGCCGGATTCTTGAACTTCTCCTCCAGATCCTCCTCCATGATCCGCGCGCGATGCGGCAGGATGTCCAGGCCCTTCGCCCGCATCTCTGAAATCTCATTCTGCCCCGGCGACACCACCACCGCCATGTCCGTCTCCTGAAGATTGACCAGCCGCGCATGCAGCGCCGCGAAATCCGCATGCGTCCCCGCCATCCCGTCCAGCGCTTTCAACACCCGCGCGGTCTCCGCTTCCCACTCGGCGCGGACCTTCTCGTACATCCGCAGCGTTGTTAGCTTGTCGATCGAAACGACCATCGCCTTGCCCTGATAGCCGCGGTTCAGGAAATGGTGCACGATGTCCTTCGCCACCGAGTCCAGGCGGTCGTCGCGGGTGATCAGGTGATAGCGCTGGCCCAGCACTTTTTTCAGCTTCTCCTCCTGCGCGTCGTCCAGCCCTGCGTCCTCGATCGTTTGGTAAATCTCCTCGTTCAGCTCCGGATTGGTGATTTGCAGCTCCGGCGTCCGGTTCTCGTAGAACAACGGCACCGTCGCACCGTCCTCCACCGACTGCCGGAAATTATAAATGCTCACGTAATCGCCAAACACCTCGCGCGTCCGCTCCTCGCCCGTGATCAACGGCGTCCCGGTGAATGCCACAAACTTCGCATTCGGCAGCGCCGTTCGCATATTCATCGCCAGCGTGTCGTATTGGCTGCGGTGCGCCTCGTCCGTTAGCACGATGATGTCATCCCGCTCTGACAACACCGGATGCAACGTGCCCGGCTCCGTGCGGAACTTATGGATCAGCGTGAACACATAACGATGGTCCGCCCGCAGCAAATCGCGCAGGTGGCTTGCGCTCGTCGCTTGGCATAACTCCGACGCCGCACCACATGTCGCGAAAGTCCGGTAAATCTGCGTGTCCAACTCCGTCCGGTCGGTGATCACCACAAAAGTCCAGTTGCCCTTCAACTTCCGAAACACCTTCTCCGCAAAAAACACCATCGAATAACTCTTCCCCGATCCCTGCGTGTGCCAAAACACTCCTATTCGGTTCTTTGAACTCGAACCCTCACCCCCGGCCCCTCTCCCAGAGGTAGAGGGGAGTTCTTGGGCGATCTCCGTCAGCACTTTCTCTGTTTCATGAAGAACTGCTGCGTTCTTGAACCGAATCACGTTTAGACCTTGTGAACGCAAATAGGCGTCCCGCTTCTTGTCGTGAGCCTTTGCTTCATCCGACGCGTGGACTTCGCCATCGCATTCGACAACAAGTGCTGCCTCGTGGCAGTAGAAGTCGCAGATGTATTCTCCGAATTGATGCTGCCGCCGAAACTTAGCGCCTCCACATTGACGGTCTCTCAACAGTTCCCAAAGAAACTCCTCTGCTGGCGTCTGCTTCTCCCTCAACTCCCGCGCTCTTTTCAGCATCCCGGCCACCTGAAAGCCGCCGCGATAGTGCGTCACCTCTTCCTCCCTCTCCCCTTGGGAGAGGGCCGGGGTGAGGGTGCGCAGCAATGCCTCCACCGCCCGGTTCACCCCATGAAACTGATGATTTCTGGCCACCAACTTACCGGTACTGCCTTTGTCATCCACAAATCTTGTGAAATTCTCCACCAAATCCAGCAGTCGCCCCTTCTCGCAGGTCCCGCGCAACAAAGTCGCCAACGAAATCCCCGCCGCGTCATCTTCACTCGTCGCCTTTTTCCAATCGCCGAAATGCTCCCACTTCGCCGTCAGGCTGCCCAGTTTGCTCTGCACCCCGTTCGATACCAACAGCAGCGCGTTGTAGTGGAACAGCTGCGGGATCGTCTCCTTGTAATCGCAAAGATTTTTGTCAAAGCCCTCGCGCACGTTCACGCCCGGCTTCTTCAGCTCGATCAATACCAGCGGCAGACCATTCACAAAGCCCACCAAATCCGGCCGCTTCAAATACAACTCGCCCGCCACCCACAGCTGCGAGACCAGCAGAAAGTCGTTGTTCTCCGACACCTCCCAATCGATCACCCGCACCACTTCCACCCGCTGCCCGCCGCGCTCGCGATCCGGGAACTCCACTTTCACGCCCTGCCGCAGCAGCTTGTCGATCTCCCGGTTCGCCTCCACCAGACTCAGCGCCGTGCGATCCCGCGAAATCTCCTCCAGCGCCCCGTCGATCGCCTCCACCGGCAACTCCGGATTCAGTGCAAGGAGCGCCGACTTCAGTCGGCCCGTCAGCACCACCTCCCGCTTGCCCTCGCGCCCCAGCGAACTCCCTCCGACCCACTCGTCGTAACAATTCATCACGTCCCAACCCAGCTCATGCTGCATTAGCTGGATCGCCGGCTGCTCGACGAGATAGTCTTCGGTGTAGGTTCCTATTGTCATCAAATACCGGTCAAATATTTATTTCTCTGAAAATCAAATTGTTATGACGAATTCTGGCTTCTTTCGCTCCTTCGAATCAAACAAAAGCCCACTCGGCTCATTCGCCAAGCCCACAATCAAATACCCGTCAAAGAAAAATCCACTGTAAATCAATGACTCACGTTCATTTCGCGCTGCATTGGCCGTTTTCATCAATCAAATCAGGCCCAGTAGGGCATGTAGCGACGCAGCTTATTGGCAGCGTCTGGGTTCACAAGCCGGATACGACCGGCGTCCAATGCTTCATTGAGCAACCGGGACGCCTGAGCCGAATTTTGCTTCTCAATGCCAAAACGACTCCGGATCGACTCGTTGTTGGTGATCTCATTGTTCACGAAGCGCAAACAGCAGTGCTGATAGACCGCATGCACCCGCTCTTCGGGAGCCAGATCTTTCAAGGATTTGTAACGGGACAGCACAATGGTCGTATGACGACTGCCCAAGCGGCACCGATAAGGCGGAAGCTGGAAGACCTCAATGTGGCTGACCACCTCGTCGATGCCGTGGCCTCGCTCTTCGCAGATTCCAAGCTGGCGCATCGCATTCGCAAACCGCTCGTTGCGCGATTGGTTTTCATCGATGAAACGGTCCACCTCGAGGATCGGTAGGCCGGGATTGGTGATCTCCACCCGGTCGTCGAATATTTCCACCGTGATGCCGGTTCCGCGCTCGTTAAAGTCCTGATGAACAATCGCATTCCCCACCAATTCCCGGATCGCCTTCTTGGGGTATGCATGCGTGGTCTTTCTCAACGCGGCGGCAATCTCTTCACTGGCTGGCAATTGATCGAAGATATAATCAATGAGCCCCTCAAAACCCGCAGCATAACCCTTGGCTCCGGTCACGTCCTTGCCATCGCGGACCCGCGCCTTGCTTGTCCCTTCGTAAACAATCACCCGGACCGCCTTTCGTTTCAGGCCTTCAAATTGGTCGAGCTTCTTGGCGAAGAGCAACGCTCCCAGATTCGTGATGGTGTAGTCGCCATCACCGCCAAGAAGGAAGCCCTTCTGCACGAATGTCTGCAGCGCCTCTTTCCTCGTCGATGGAAAAGGCCGGTCTTTAAGGTCAAAATAGCTCTGGATATCCAGCAGAGTCACGACCTCTTCCTCGCTGCAGCTTTCCCTCGCCGCCAGATCGATAAATTCCGGCTGCCCTTCCTCAAGAATCTTGCGGATCTGATCCGGGGTCATCCCCACCAACTCTTCACCGGCCCGCATGTAGTATCGCCCGTCGTATTCGATAGGCTGGCCCACCGGTCTTGATGGAACATCAAATATAAGCACTCTGCCGTCCGGGTGCAAAATCTCGTGAAAGGTAATCTTGAGATGAAGTCGTTCGTAAATCCCCGCCACCGTGCGCTCGGGAACATCAAAGGCGGAAGTCCCAACCACCTTCCGAGGCGGTTGATCGCTGACACCCAGAATCATCTTCCCCCCACCTTCGTTGGCCAGCGCCACGCAGTAACCCACCAATTTCTCAAAATCGAATCGATTCTTGGCCTCCTTGAATTCCAGATGCTCGTTCTCTGAGCGGGCATCCATCAACCGTTGTAGTTCTTGAAGATTCATGGAGACGTTTTCCACTCAAATAAGAATTCTTTGATTTTCAATCGATTGCACTGACGATCCGGTTCCAGAGCAAACAAAAACCCAACAGCCCGGACGGCGGTGATTGCCGACCTCCCGGTTCGCTCCGCAAGACTCAGCGCCAGATGGCACGGATTCAGCCAAGGAATCTTCGATCGTCGTCTTCCATTCAAAATCGAAAATCCAACATTCAAAATCCCCACCTTTACGTCCCAACCCAGCTCATGCTGCATCAGCTGGATCGCCGGTTGCTCGACGAGATAGTCTTCGGTGTAAGTACTCATCCTTTCATCGCTTGGGCAATCATCGCGAAATGCCGATCGCGCTCCAACAATTCGACCCCGTAGCGGCGGGCGCAGGCGTCCACCAGCACATCACCAAACGGCACATTCACCCCCGTGCGCAGACAAATCCGCGCAATCTTCGCCGCCTGCTGCCAACAAGCCGTATCAAACTCCAGCCAAACGCTTAGGGCGCGCCAGCGGGCCAACTGTTCTTCCTCCCGCTTGCCCCGCGCTCCCTGGTAGAGCTCCAGCCACACTGGTTCACTCATCGCTGTCAGTCCGACTTGAATCAACCCCTCCACCCGCGCCGTGATCCCCGGATCACCGCCCAGCCGACTCGCCTCGACCCACGCGGAGCTATCCACCAGCACCAGACCCTTCATTTCGACGAGTGGCTGAGGGCTTGTTGTTCCCGCCGCGCGATCTCCTCCAGATCACCGGCTTCGATTTCGTCATTGCTGGCGAAATGGAGCGTGCCGAAACTCGCTACCACCTCCTTCACCAGCTGCGTCCGGTTGTAGACCTCCATCGCCTTCACCACCGCTTCCCGTTTGGTCTTCGCACCCGTGAAGCGCATGGCATCCGCCAGCAAATCGTCAGGAATATCAATCGTCGTTTTCATGGATTCCAACTTATCACCCATTGAGAATCCCGCAATATGCAAATCGATGGTCTTCTTCAGTGAAAACGCCACACCGTGGTTGCCAGCCTTGCTAGCCTCTTCTGACGTTCAGTGATCGCCGCCGGTGTCCATTCTCCCGTGGCCGCGAGCGCCCGCGTCAGGCCATACTGACTCGTTTCAAAAACCACCGATTTTCGCGCAAACGCTTGCTGACCGATGCCTTTGTTCTTTCCGTATTCCAGCAGCGTGTAGTTGCCCAACCGTTCCACGTAGCGGGCGTGTTCGTCCTCGGTGAAAAGCGTCTCCCAATGAGCATCAAGGCTGTCGGGAAGGATGTGCTCAATCGTTGCTTCAGCCGTGCTCCAGTTCAAATCCTGCCCCGAGTTCTGGCGCTCTAACTCGCAAAGAATATAGCGAATGATCTTCTTCCCCTTGCTGCTGACGGCTTGGCGGAAAACCTCGAAGTCAGCCCGAAACTGATCGTCGTCCACGTAGACCGACCGGAGTAATTCGCGAACGCCGCTCGCCGTGACCACCGTACCACTTTGCAGCCCAAGCGCGGCTTCGTTGAAACGCTTCTCCAGCTCGTGCGTTCCGAGGCGACTGATCACGTTGAAGCGAAAAGAGAGCGTCACACAATCCTTGAGAATTTTCACCGCTTCGTCGGCCTTGAGTATCCGAAATGCGGCCAGTGCCAACGGCTTGTATTGACTCACGCCGAACAAAACCAGCGCGCGCACCTGCTCCGCCGCCCCCGGGAAATCGAGCCAATATTCGTCTTCCGCGTCGCCCAGCGCCCGATAGCACACGGCAGCACGCTCCAAATCCCTGACCAGTTCCATCGCACTCTCTGCCGTGGACACCTCCTCGCGGATCCGGCGGAACAGTCGTTCCTGCCGGACAAACGGGTAGAGCGAATTGAAATAGTGCCGTAAAAACTCCGGCAGCCGCCGCACGCCAATCTGCCCGGTCACCCGCTGCCAGCGCTTGAGCACATGTTCCAGATCGCCTTTACCCCGCTTTGCTACCAGCGACATCAGGTAGTTTTTGATCAAATCGCTCGCCGTGAGCTCCAGCCCCCGTGCATTGAGCGTCTCGAAAACGGTGTAGGCCCCCATGTCGTCCTCCACCACCACTTGAATGAATAGCAGCCGCACCGCGACCATTGCATCGACCCACTCCGCCAACTGCTGACCGCTGGATTTCGAAAACTCCTCGGCAATCTGTTTGGAGAAATACTTGAAAGCACCCCACAGCTGCTTTTCCGAATCGCCCAGCGAACGCTCGCTGGCCGGCTTCTCTAGCTGCACCAGCGTACCCTGGTAGAAATCATCGTCATTCCGGTTCAAAACCAGCTTGCTTGCCTCCACCAAGGAGCCGGGCAGTTTCGCTCCGATGTAACTGCCCCGCAACAGCGCTGCCCGCTCACGGTTCGCTTCCGGCTCGACCCCCGTGTCCGCCAATTCTTTCAACCGAGCGATCACGCACAGTATCAAAATGCTCAAGGTCGCGATCCGCTGCTGGCCGTCGATAATCGTAAACTCCTCGGGATTCTCATTCTGCATCAGCACCAGCGACCCCATGTAGTGCTGCGACGACCGCTTGGCCGTAAGATCCTGCAAATCCAGCCACAGATCCTCCCAGTGTTCCTCTTTCCACGAGTAGTCCCGTTGAAACGCGGGTACGCGATAAGACCTTCCGTTCCCAAGCAAGTTCTTGAGATTCGGGGTGCTGGTGGCTAGGAGGTTTGAGACAGCCATGGCGATCAGGTCGAAATTACTTCAGATAACGGTGGATTGCTAGCACCAAGGTTCACACGGGTGAAAGCAGCTTCGGCAACAGCAGGTCCCGGGTGCGGCGGAGGGTTTGGTTACGGCGCTGGAGCTTGTGTTGAAGTAGCTGATTCGCTTTTGCCATCGCATTGAAACGTGTCAACAGATCGGCAGTGGGCACCAGCACATCAGCGTTTTCGAATATCCCAGAGTTTACAGCCGGATAAGCGGCACCCGAGGCGTGGTTGACAAGATAGCTGGTGAAGTCGTCGGTAGTGGTCGCTTGGTAGAGGTAGCTCCATGGCACTGACCGAGCCGTAAGCACCGCAAAGCCTGTCGAAGCGATGACATTATCTTCCGGGTCGATGATTAGAGAAAATGAGCGGCGATTGGGTCGAACGGTGGACCAAATAATGTCACCATGCCGGACGACTCGACGTGCCCGACTTGGAGCAGCTTCGAAACGCATCAGCTCTATATTGTCGATAGCCCCTGTCGAAACTGACGCGATGTCGATGTATTGAATTTCTTCAGGAGCATTACTGGCACGTATGCTCTCGGCGTTAACTTCTGCGAGTTCGCCCAGCTTCTTCACCTCCCAGCCCGCGGGGATTTGGCCGAGGGGGGAGGCGGTGAAGCGGGCGGATTCGTGGCCGGGGAAGCGGAAGTGGACAAACCACTCGCGGTAGAGGGATTGCGCCATCTCCTCGAGGATCTTGATGCGCCGCTGGTTGTTCTCGATCAGGTCGTCGTACGCCGAGAGGATCCCCGCGATCTTGCGCTGGGTGGGGAGTGAGGGATAGCTGAACTTTAGACTAAGAAGTCGGTCTGTTTGTATTCGACTCGTTCCATGCGCAGCTTCATCCACAATCCCTTTGATTTCATACTTATTTCCAATAAGCCAATAGTAGAGAAAATCGCGATCAATGTCCTGCGTGCAAGTGACAGACTTGAGATCTTGATTGAATGCAAGTTCTCTCTGTGCGATCGCCACGGGAAAGTCTTTCGCGAGGATCATGCCACGAACCACAATTAGAATCGTCCCCGGTCTCACAGTTCTTGTTCCGTTCTTGGCACCTTCCGGAGTAAGATGATCTTCCGCATCATGAAGACGATTTGTCTTCATGTCCTTGCACGACACCCAAGGTATATTTCCGTTCCAATAAGCAGGATTCTGTTTACTTGGCGTACCTCCAGATTGAAGAGTCACGCAGTCGCCAAGTAAGCATTCTTTCCAAGCAATTTTCATGCCTCCAAGAGTTCCACGACGTTTTCCGCGATGCGCGCTTCGAGCTCCCGCGCTTCGGCATTAAGCACGTTAAGGTTTCTGCCAGTTGTTCCAACGGGTTTCATTCCAGCGTGTCGGGGTTTTTGAGTGATTTCTTTTCCTCGGCGGTCAGGCGGCGCTCCACTTTTTTGATGTCCTCCTCGGGTGACAGGGACTCGGGGCGGATGCCGCGGTCGATGAGGGTTTGGC
>Ga0194063_10001908_pt1 | contig 13212 bp, 8 predicted proteins | sample SepL3720m_MetaG_FD_155459 | JGI IMG/M metagenome (GOLD analysis project Ga0194063, IMG submission 155459) | Anoxic zone freshwater microbial communities from boreal shield lake in IISD Experimental Lakes Area, Ontario, Canada - Sep2016-L373-20m | ecosystem: Environmental > Aquatic > Freshwater >... | reverse complement strand
GATCGCCCACCGTGGTGGTCAGTGCATCGAGACCCTTGTTGGTCGTGGTGGTCGCCTTCGAGTCGGTGTCACCTTGGACCGAGGTAGCAGTTGCTGCCTGGGTGGAGCTGGCGGTGGCGGTGAAGGTGGCGTCAGCGCCGAAAGTGGTTTTACTGCCTGCTCCCGCATCCGTGTCAGCACCAACGTTGGTGCCAGCGGTCGCAGCAGCGACTGCGGTGTCGGTTGCTGTATTAGTGGCATCCCCCACCGTGGTGGCGACAGCCGCACCGTTCAGGGTGCTGCTGGCGGTCACGGTGGCGTTGTCGCCAACGGTGAGGATTTCGGTGACCAGACCTGCGGAGGTGCTGGTCTGGGTGGTGGCGGCCGCTCCTTCAGCAGTGGAGGTGGCGGTGGCCTTGAGGGTGTCAGCAGCGGTGGCGGTGATCGTGGCGTTGGTGCCCACGGTCACGGTGTCGAGCGCGGTGGCGGTGCCATCGCCGAAACCAACACCCACCAGGTCAAGGTTGTTGGTAGAGCCGGTGATGTTGCCGGCCGTAGCGGAGCCAGTGCCACCGGCTACAGCAGTTGCAGTACCGGCGACGGAAGTGGCGACGGCATCGGCCAGGACTTGGGCGTTGCCGGTGATCGTGCCGCTGGTGCCGATGCTGCTGGCATCCGTGGCACTGCTGGAGAGCTGAATACCGGCGACCAGGTCGGCACCGACGCTGGCGTTGGCATCGGCATTCGCACCCACCGCAGGCACTGTGGAGCCAGTGGTGGTGGCCGTGGCCTCGGCGTCGACCAGGCCCTGGCCCAGCACCGTGGCACTGCCACCGATCACGGCAGCATCGGTGAGGTTGATGCCCTTGACGGTGGTGCTGTTGCTGAGGGCATCCACCTCGCCCTGCACCGAAGTGGCGGTGACGGCGTTGGTGGTGTCGGCGATACCGGCGATGCTGACGTTGTTGCCGACGGTCAGACCGTCTGCGGCAGCGGCTGTATCACCGATATCGATACCCACCGCATTGGTGAGGGTGCCGGTTGCGGAAGCCTTGTCGTTCGCGTCAACGGTGGAGCCCACCGTGCTGGCGGTGGTGGTCAGATCCGCGTCGGTGCGGCCGAGGATGCCGTAGCCACCGGCCTTGGTGGCATCGCCACCGACGGTGAGCTTCTCAACGTCAAGACCGGCCGTATCGGTGACCGTGTTGCTGGCGGTGGCAGTGAAGTTACCGGTGAGCGTGGAGCCAATGTTGGCGGCGCTCACCGTGCTGGTGATGCCAGCCTGGGTCTGGATGGTGGCACCGTCGCCGACGGTGACCGTGCCGGCCTCGATGCCGGAGGTATCGGCGGTGGTGGCGGTGGCAGCGGCTACACCGTTGGTGGTGGTGGCGGCGGCCTTCACATCGGCGAAGCCCAGAGCCGTGATCGTGGCGTCGTTGCCGACGGTGATCACGTCATCCGTCGAGGTGTCGTTCGCCGTGCTGTTGATACCAACGGCATCGCCCAGGGTCGATGTGGCGGTGGCGTCGCCCGTGGTGGTGAGCGAGGTGGCCGAAACCTGGATCTTGTCGAGGCTGGTGCCAGCGGTAGCGCTGATGGTGGCGCCGTCACCGAAGGTGATGTTGCCGGAGCCAACGGCATCCGAGTTGATGCCCACCGCATCGGTGATGGTGGCTGCGGAGGTGGCGGCGGCAGCGGCTGTGCCCCCAGCAGGAGCACCAACGGTGGTAGCAGATGCCACCGAGTTGGCGTCCACATTGGCGATCAGGCTGCCGGTGGAGCCGGCCTGCACGCCCACGTCATCGAGGCCGTAGCTCTCTTTAATGTAAGCGGTGGCGGCTGAATCGCCATCTACGTTCGCGGAGGTGGCAGTGGCGGTGTTGTCGACTGTGACGCCAACAGTGGCGGCGGCGCCGATCACCACATCGTTAGTGGGCGAACCGCCCGTGGCCGAGGAGTCAATGATGCCGCCAGTGGTGGCGGTGAAGCCGGCATAGGCGGAGGAGGCTATGACCTGGGTCTGCGTATCCCCAATGTCTAGGTCTGCAGAGACATCAGTAACGATTCCGGCACCACCGGGAGAGGTGGAAAGCTGATACGTTGAACCGATCGCAGAACCACTTAAGTTCGTAACGTAATAAGTACCCGGATTCGCCCCAGTTGAACCAACAACTACGCGATCACCGTTGGCTAAAGTATTAAGAGCGACTGTGGTGTATTGACCATAAGCAGGCGTAGCGCCAGCTGCTGGAATTAATGCGTAGGTGGGATCACCCGCTGCAGCAGCGACCGAATTCACCGCATTCACCGTCGTCGCCGAACCGGTGACCACACCGGTTTCATTGACGGTGAGGGTGCCGTTGCCGCCGACGTTCAGGGTGGAGTCGAGAACTCCGACGTCTTGGATGGACAGCGCGTTGCCAGTGGCAATGCCGTCAACGGTGGTGGCGGCGGCGGTGGCGGTGGAACTGGCGGTCACCGTGTCGGTCAGGTTCTGACCAACGACGACGACACTGCTATTTACGCCTGTTGCGGAATCAGTGGCAGCCATGGATTTGGGGAATTGAAGGGGGTGAATGAACTGTTGAACAAACGACCCCCAAGGGGACGTGCACTGATTATGACTCCTCAGCAGGCCTTAAGCGACTGAAATGCACCCACTCTCTGACCTGAATCTGCGCAAACTTACGGATCATCATTGTAGACAATGTGCTTTGTCGCCGAAGTGCCAGCGCACTGATGCGCATCAACGCCTTTGCGGCTGATCCAGGCGTCCTCTGGAGCCGAATTGATGCCGCCCCAGGCGGGTTTCTGCTCTGAAACGGCGCCCTTGGCTGTCCAGGCTCTGAACGCTCCAGCCCGGTCCGATCAGGCCTTGGCGTTACCGGCGCCGCCTTGGTAATGATCAGCCTGCGGCGCGACCAGCCACCGAGCCCGCCAGAGACTGGGTGCCCTAGCTGGCGGAGGACGTGACGCTGCCGTTACCGATGATCGTGATGTTGTAGCCCTGAATGCCGACGACATCGCTGCTGGCAGTGGCGATCGCGTTACCGCTCACGGAGGTGGCCGTCACGCTGTTGCTCAACTGGGCGATGCCGGAAACGCTGCCACTGATGTTGATGGTGTCAGTCCCATCGCCGAAGATGCCGTAGGCATTCACATCGCTCAAGGCGGTGGCATCACCCTGCTCCGAGATCGCGATGGCATCGAAGTCACCCACGGAGGTACCAATCACGGAGTTAGTACCAACCTGTCCACCGATGATATCAATGTTCTTGATACCGAAGAGATCAGAGCTGATGATCGTGGCGTTGGCGTCATCCGTCCCTGCGGCACCATTGCCGGTGCTGGACGCCAACACTCTGGCGCCAGCAAACACCTGACCCCGAACGTCGCCATCGTTGGGTCCAACGATGATCGAGTTCGTGGAGACACCCAGGATGCCGGCGGCATCGAACTCGCCGCTGGCGTTGGCGATGCCATCGCTGCTGGCTGCAATGATCTCGAGCTGGTTGGCAAGATTACCGATGCTGTTGAGCGAGCCAATCACGGCCTGGCCCGAGACATTGCCGGCGGAGCCGATCAGGATGTCAGAGTTTTGGCCAAGGTTGATGGCCGTGGCATCCACATCGCCACCAGCTTCGGCGTTGCCGCTGGTGCTCTGGGCGATGCCGGAGCCGGAAACGAAGGCACTGCCGCTCACGTTGCCGGTGTCACCGATGCTGATGTCCTGCCCAAGGGCAGGGGTTGCCCCGCCGGTTTGGGTGATACCAGCGGCATCCAGCGTCAGGTAAGCCTTGGCGGCATCGTTGGCATTGGCGACGTCGCCGACGTTGGTGGCGGCAGCATTACCCACCAAGGTGGCGCTGGCAATGAGGTTGCCGTCATTGCCGACGAGCACAACACTGTCCAGGAAGCCATCAGCCTGCTGAGCAGCGACTGCGATCGCATTCGTAGCCGTTGAGGCTTGCTTGCCGCTGGTCGAAGCCGTGGCCTTCAGAATGGAGGCTGCCGTGGCATTGATTGTGCCGGCATTGTTGCCCGTGCTGATGTTGGCAGCATTCACACCAAGCACGGTTGAGCGCTTCGTTGCAGTCCCAGCCAAGGTGCCAGTGCCTGCAACCACATCCGTGCTGGAACTGCCCACGTTGGCGCTGGCCGATTCCTCCACCGAGCCGGCCGTCGCGCTGAGGTTGCTCACAGCCGCGAAGGTCATGCCGTTGATGGCAGTGCCTCCCACGAGCACGGTGCTGCCGCTGTTCAGGGCAGCGACATCAGAGAGCACACCGGCATCAGCGGTACTCGTGCCGCTCACGTTGCTGGCGGTGGCCGTACCGGTGAGAGTGGCAGCAGCAGTGAGGCGACTGGCATCGCTGCCCGTTGTCACCGTTGTGGTGGTGATGCCGAAAACCGAATCATCCGCACCAACGGTGGCGTTGGCGGCCTTGCTGACACCAGCAGCAGAGCCCGGATCACCGATGTTGCTGGCCGTTGCGGCCTGGGTGCTGGCGGCAGCAGCAGCCACGGAGCCGGCATTGCCGGCCGTGATGCTGGTCAGGTTGATGCCCTGAACAACATCGTTGTCGACAGTGGCGGTGACAGCCGCTGCATCGGCATCGGTGGCGGCAGCCGTGGCCGTGTTGGTGACGCTGGCAGTACCGGTGATAACAGCGCCGTTGCCGACAGCCACAACACCGAAGCCATCGCCTAGGCCGCTCGTGGCACTAGCAAGGACCGTGGCCACGGCATCACCATCAATGCTGGTGGCTGTTGCGGTGTTGGTACCAGTGGCCTGGCCACCAATGACGCCCGCGTCACCCACAGTCAGGGTCTGGGTTGCTTTGGTAGCGGTATCGCCGAGGTCAAGTCCGGTGTTGGTGGTGGTTGTGATGCCAGCCGTGGCATCAGCCTTGGTCGCCGTGGCGCTGGCGCCACTGGTGATCGAGCCAAGACCGGTAACGGTGCCTTTGTTGCCAATCGTGGTGGCCGCTGCATCCAGCGCCAAACCGATGTTGTTGGTGGTGGTAGTGGTGGCCGTCGAGAGGTCAATGCCAGAGCCAGATCCTGTGTTGGAGTCACCAACGCTGACGGCAGTAGCCGTCAGCCCGAGGCTGGCCGTACCGGTGAGGCTGCCGGTGCCGCCCACGCTCATCACACCGTCACTGTTCACACCAACGTTGCTGGTCCCTGTCGCAGTGGCGATGGCATCGCCGTCGGTGGAGGTGGCGGTGGCGGTGTCGCTGCCGATCGCCTTGCCGCTGATCGTGCCCTGATCGCCCACCGTGGTGGTGAGCGCATCGAGACCGATGTTGCTGGTGGTGGTCGCCGTCGAGCTGGTATCACCCTCGACGGAGCTGGCAGTCGCTGCCTGGCTGGAGCTGGCCGTCGCCGTGAAGGTGGCGTCGGCGCCGAACACCGTGGAGCCGCCGGCAACGTTGGTGTCGGCGCCGGCGTTATTGCCTGCAGTGGCGGTAGCGACGGCTGTGTCGGTTGTCGGGTTCGTGGTATCACCAACAGTGGTGGCGACAGCCGTGCCGCTGAGGGTGCTGCTGGCGGTCACCGTGGCGCTGTCGCCGACGCTGAGGATCTCGGTGACCAGACCTTTGGAGGTGCTGGTCTGGGTCGTGGCAGCGGCGCCCTCGGCGGTGGAGCTGGCCGTGGCCTTGAGCGTGTCGGTGGCGGTGGCGGTGATCGTGGCGTTGGTGCCCACGGTCACACTGTCGATCACTCCAGTGGCACCATCACCGAAGCCAACACCCACCAGATCGAGGTTGTTGGTGGGAACCAGAGCTGTTGTACCTGCGGCAGTCAGTGCCCCAACAGTTGTCAGAGGAGTCCCACCAGGGGCCAAGGCAAGGCTGAACGTTTCACTTCCAACGCCAGCAGCTTCACTTGCTAGATAATTGGTGACGTAATAAGTATTGCCACCAATTGCAAGTATATCACCGTTGTTCAACGCGATGCCAGTATCTCCGGCAGCACGGGTGTAAATAGAACCAGCAAGAGTCGTGTCAGCACTAAACGGTGCGCTGTTAACAGCCCTCGTTCCCCCAGCCGTTGCCGTACTGGTTCCGCTCACCGAGCTGGCGGTAGCCTCCGCCAGCACCTGCGCAGTACCGGTGATCGTGCCGCTGCTGCCGATGCTGCTGGTCTCCGTAGCCGTGCTGGACAGCTGGATACCAGCAACGGTGTCGGCACCGGCCGTGGCGCCAGCATCGGCGGCAACAACACCGGTCGAACCGGTTGTGATCGCTGAAGCCTTGGTATCCACCAGGCCCTGGCCCAGCACGGTGCCACTGCCACCGATCACCGCCGCATCGCTGAGGTTGATGCCCTGAACCGTGCTGCTGTTGGCGGTGGCATCCACGGCACCAGCAACCGAGCTGGCGCTCACGGCGTTGGTGGTGTCCGCAGTACCGGCGATGCTGACGTTAGTACCGACGCTGAGACCGGCTTCAGCACCGGCTCCATCACCGATCGAAACACCCTGAGCTTTGGTGAGGGTGCCGGTGGCGAGTGCCGAATCCGCTGCGCTACCCGTGGCTCCGCTGGCACCAGCGGCTCCAACGCTGCTGGCCGTGGTAATCAGATCCGCGTCGGTGCGGCCGAGGATGCCGTAGCCGCCCACCTTGGTGGCGTCGCCACCCATCGTCAGCTGCTCAACATCCAGACCAGCGGTATCGGTGACGGTGTTGCTGGCAGTGGCCGTGAAGTCACCGGTGAGCGTCGAACCGATCGTGGCGGCGCTCACCGTGCTGGCGATGCCGGCTTGGGTCTGGATCACGCCACCGTCGCCGACGGTGATCGTGCCGGCCTCGATACCGGAGGTGTCGGCGGTGGTGGCGGTGGCAACGGCGACACCGTTGGTGGTAGTCGCACCGGCCTTCACATCAGCGAAGCCCAGCGCCGTGATCGTGCCGTCATTACCAACCGAGATCAGGTCATTGGTTGTGTTGTCCTGAACCGTATGGATACCAACGGCATCACCCAGGGTCGACACCGCGGTGGCGTTACCGGTGGTGGTAGTCGAGGCAGCCGAAACCTGAATCTTGTCGGCACTGGTACCAGCCGTGGCACTGATCGTGGCGCCATCACCGAAGCTGATGTTGCCGGCCACACCACCGACACCGGCCGATACGCCATCAGCATGGAAGCCAACCGCATCGTTGATGGTGGCAGCAGCAGTGGCATCAGCACCAGTGGTACCACCCACGGTGGTGGCAGAAGCCACCGCATTGGCATCAACGTTGGCGATCAGGCTGCCACTCGAACCGGCCTGAACCCCAATGTTCTGCAGGCCGTAGCTCTGCTTGATGAGGGAGGTGGCTGCCGAACCACCGTCAATGTTGTTGGACGTGGCGGTAGCCGTGTTGTCGACCGTAACGCCGACGGTGACTGCGGCACCAATGACGACATCGCTGGTCAGCGAACCAGGAGAGGTGGTGTTGTCCTGATCAATGATGCCGCCCGTGGCGCCGGTGAAGCCGGCGAAAGCGCTAGAAGCAGTTACAAGGTCAGTGGCTGTATACGCCGTGCCATTAGATGCACCGCCAGGGGTATTGGAAAGCGAGCCAGCAGCCAGGCTCCCCGTAGCAATCACATAACCAAGAAAAGCACCTGTTGAATGACTGACGATGCGGTCACCAATCGCCGCATTGATGCCTAATAAGCCAGCAGCAACGTTGACCTTATTCACCGTCACCGCCGTACCGGTGACCACACCGGTTTCGTTAACGGTGAGGGTGCCGTTGCCACCCACGCTGATAGTGGAGTCGAGAACGCCGACGTCCTGGATCGACACCGCGTTGCCGCTGGCAATGCCTTCAACGGTGGTGGCGGCAGATGTCGCCGTGGAACTGGCGGTCGCCGTGCCGGTCAGGCTCTGACCGAGGACGACGACACTGCCACTTACGCCTGTTGCGGAATCAGTGGCAGCCATGGGCGATGGGCAAAGCAGGGGGCAGGAGGCTTGGACACACGACCCCCAAACGTAAGTAAAGGAATTATGACTCCTCAGCAGGCCTTAAACGCTTGAATTGCACCCACTCTCCGAGCTGAATCTGCGCAAATGTACGGATCATCATTGTAAACAATGCGCATTGTCGCCGAAACGCAAGCACGCTGATGCGCATCGACGCCTTTGCTCCTCCTCTGGCCTGTTCTGAAGCGGCCGCAACCGTCCAGACCTTTTGCCTTGAAAGCGGCAAAGAGCGTTGGCGTCTTGGCGTCAAGCCGCTAACGCGCTTCAGAGCATCAGCGCGATGCGAATCTCCTGCGCTTTGTAGATCCTGCATAGTGATAACCCCCAATGGCTGAGTCATGTCCTGGGATCACGGCTACTTCAGCTCCACCTCCTACACCGCGGGGGTCTACCGCGAGCTGGCGCCGGCCTGGCTGGATTTCGCCGCCCTGCTCAAGGGCCATCAGCCACCGCGCAGCCATGAAGGCGAGCCCTTTGCCTACCTGGAGCTGGGCAGCGGCATGGGCCTCGGCCTCTGCCTGCTCGCCGCCGCCTATCCCGAAGGCCGGTTCACGGGCATCGACTTCCAGCCCGATCACATCGTCCACAGCCGCCGGCTGGCCCAGCAGCTGGGGCTGAGCAACATCCAGTTCCAGGAGGCCGACTTCCTCAGCCTCGCCGCCGATCCCGGTTCCCTGGCGGCGGCCCATCACTACGTCGTCGCCCATGGCATCGCCACCTGGATCACGGCGCCGATCCAGCAGGCGATGCTGCAGCTGGCCTCCGCGGCCCTGAATCCGGGCGGCATTTTTTACTGCTCTTACAACACCTATCCCGGCTGGCTGGCTGCCAGCACCTTCCAGCATCTCGGTGAACTGGCGCGCCAACGCCAGGGTGAGGCCAGTGCCGCCAAGGCTTTTCAACAGGCCGCCGCCAGCCTCACCAGCCTGCTCGGCACTGAAGAGAGCCCCTCGGCCCTGGCCATGGCCCAGCCGGCCCTGCGCCGCAGGCTGGCCCAGATTCCCAATCAGAGCGCCGCCTATCTCCTGCAGGAATATGCCAATGAGGGCTGGCAGCCCCTCTATGTGGCCGAGCTGCATCAACGCTGCGCCGCCCACAAGCTGCGCTTCCACGCCAGCGCCACCCTGCCGGAGAACTTCCTCGATCTGCTGCCCATCAACGTGCGCGCGGCGGTGCTGGCCGAAACCGATCCAGCCCTGCGCCAGAGCCTGCAGGATCTGGCGATCAACCAGTCGTTCCGCCGCGATCTGTTCCTGCGCGGCGTCGCCTCCAGCACCGACAGCGAACTGCGCCAGCGCCTCAGCCAGATCATGCTGCGGCTGCAGGAGGCTCCCGCCACCGACACGATCAGCTTCGAGACCAGCTTCGGCCAGGTCAGCGGCGTGCCGGAGCGCTATCGCCAGGTGGAGGCCTGCCTGGCCAACGGGCCGCGCAGCTTCGGCCAGGTGCTCGAAGACACCCAGCTGCAGCTGGCGGAGCTGGCCAAGATTCTGTCCTTGCTGCTCCATGCCGGCCGCCTCGGCTTCGATCGCTGTGCCTGCGCCGATTTCGAGCGGGCCCGCCACGTCAATGAGCAGCTGCTCACCTTGATCGGCTGCGGCCGCTCCTATGCCCATCTGGTCGCCCCGGCCAGTGGCAGCTGCGTCGGGTTCTCGCTGGTCGAGGTGCTGCTGCTCGAGGGCCAGCGCCGCCAGCTCGGCGGCCGCGAGCTCGAGCAGCATCTGCTCGACGCTCTCAAGGCGATGGGCCGCAGCATCAAGGGCGAGCCCGCGCCGCTGCTGAGCGCCTTCAGCGAGCGGCAGCCGCGGCTGCAGGCCCTGGGGGTGCTGCCTTGAATGGGCTGCCTTGAGTGGGCTGCCATGAAGTGTGATGGCATGAAAGGGGCCGCCATGATTGGGCTGCCATGACAGTTCTGCCATAACAGTGGCTCCAGCCCTTCCCTGGCTCCTGCTCCATGGCCGCCGCCACAGCCCTCCTGCTCACCGTGGTGCCCACCTTGGTGCTCACCGTGGTGCTCACCGCGGCCTCGCTGGCGGTTCTGTGGTGGACGATCAGCATTGGCCTCGACCTCTCTCTGGCGCTGATGGACCGCGCCACCCAGGCCAGCCGCGATGAGCTGGCCCTGGAACGGATACAGCGCCAGGCCCGCGACAACCAGCGCCGTCTCCATGCGGCCCGCCAGCAACGCCAGGGCTGGTCGCTGACTGATCTCGATGGCCAGCGCCGCTGGCTGGAACGCTCGCAGCTTGAGGGTTTTGCCCTCAGCTGCCGGCAGGAACTGGAACTCCTCGACGCCTGCAGCTGGAGTGAGCTGCGCCGGCACTGGCGCCGCAGCAGCCTGCGCTGGCATCCCGATCACGGCGGCGACCCCGCCAATTGGCTGCGCAAGCAGCGGGCCTATGAAGCCCTGCGCCAGTTGAGCCGTGACCCCTCGGCCAGTCCGCTGGCGCGCAGCGTCCAGCCCGCACTGCTGCGCTCGCGGCTGCGCTCGCGGCTGCGATTCGGTTTGCATCCTCGACACTGGCGGGGCCGTTGAAGCCAGCGATGGTCTCCCCTAGGTTCAAGGGGCGGTCAGCGCCTGGGTCGTGGCTCCGTATCAACAACTTGAGGGCACGGCAGAGCAGTACCGGCACTTTCTGGGCGGCATCAATCAAGCATCGTTAACTGAAATCTCTGATGATTTCAGCTTTCAGATCCGCACCCTCCAGACGCCCTCGCTGATCCTGCGTGAGGTGCGCACCCAGGGGCAGGCGTCCAACCGGGCCGAGTGCGGCGATGCCTTCTTTGGCCTGATGCTCAGCCATGGGTCCGGTGGCTTCAGCACCAGCGCGCCGCTGCTGCCGCCTGGCCCGGAGCCCTTGGCCCCCAGCCTGCACTGGCATTGGCCGAACGACCTGGCCATCAGTCACCACCGCGATTCCCAGGTCAGCTATCTGCGCCTCGAGAGCGCCGGCCTGCTGCGCCAGCTGGCGCTCCAGCACCTGCGGGTGGATCAGTTGCCCAGCCTCCAGGCCGTGGCCGCCTCGCCGGAGCTGATCGGGCTGATCAGCTCACTTCACCAGCGCCTGAACAGCAGCGCCGAGGCCGACAGCCGCCAGCAGATCAGCGACGACTTTCTCGTTGCTCTCGGGGTGCAACTGCAGGCGCTGCTGCTGCAGTTGCACCCCGAGATGGCGGGCGCCGCCACGGTGGCCAGCGCCCGCCATCTCGCCGCCGCGATCCGCTGGCTGGATCAGCATCTCAGTGAGGCCATCACCCTGCCGCAGCTGGCGGCCGAACTGGGGCTGACACCGCGGGCCGTGCAGGCCTGCTTTCGCAATCGCCTCGGCATCTCGCCGATGCGCTGGCTCAAATTGGCCCGCTTCAGCCAGCTGCGCCGGCATCTGCACCATCCAGACCATCGCCATCGCTCAAGCCAGCAGTTGAAAACCCTGGTCGGCCTCAGCAGCACCAGCCTCAACCGCCAGGCCTACCGCGAGATCTACGGGCTCAGCCCGGCCGAAGACCAGCACCAGGTTCAACGCCATCAACATGCCGCCATCGAGCTGGCCAGCAGTTATCAGTCCTTGCAGTTCAGCTCGATCAAAGCAGCGATCGTTGCCCTGCAGGCGATCCAACAGCAGCAGCCCCAGAACGCCGAGCCCGTCGTCTCGATCACCCTCGCCCTGAGCTCCTTGCCGAGTGTTGGCGCAGCCTGCCGCGAGTCCTGAAGGCTGCTCAGCTCAGCCCAGCTCTTCGCGGATCAGGCGAGCCAGCAGGGCCGAAAGTGTCGTGTCCTGCTCCAGGGCATGCAGCCGGATCTGGCGATAGAGGCTGCGCGGCAGGCTGATCGTCAGCCGGGCCATCGCATCGAGCTCCTGGCTCTGGTTGCTGCCGCCAGGGTGAACGATCGGGTCAACAGGTGGATCGAAACAGGGACGGATCGCGTTCGTCATCAGCCCATTGCTGCGCATCTGGATCGATTCTGCGTGAAGCGACAGGCGCCCTGACGCAGAAATGCCGGCAAGCATCCCCAGGTGGGGAGGGTGATGGGGCCAGCCTCAACCCAGTTCCTTGCGAATCAAGCGAGCCAGCAGCGCCGAGAGGGTGGTGTCCTGATCGAGGGCGTGCAACCGCACCTGGCGGTAGAGGCTGCGCGGCAGGCTGACACTCAGCCGGGCCACAGCTTCTGGACCGGGGCTGGCGAACTCGGTGGCGAGGGCGACAGGCACATCTGAACAACCACCCGGCGAGAGGCCAGAGGACGACCGCATGCCAACCAACGCATATGCTCTGAAAACTTGGCACTATTTTGATGAAACCGTTGTGATCGCGATCCAGGATTTCGCTTTTCGGGCAACCTCGTTTCCATTTCCGTCAAGCCTTGGGCTGGCCACCAACCAACCAAAAACGACAGATTTTGGTATGCACCAACACAGCTAGGGGGATCAGCAAAGCCCAGGATGGGACGCTACTGGCACATTGACGCATTTGCGCATCATATTCACTGCACTTAACGCTTCAGGATTAAAACATCAAATCTCCCAGCTCATTGTCAAGGAAAATTTTTAAGTGCCAGAAAATTCAAGCTCAGACGTCAAGAAGCTTTCCGTTCTTCTCTCCAGCCAGCTGCACCTGCGCACCAAGCGCTATGCCCTTCAAAACGATCAGACCCTCACCGATCTGATCACCTCCCTGCTCACCGAGTTCCTCGACAACGCCGACGCCAGACAACAAAAGGGCTCCCCGGAGTGAGGAGCCCGCAACCCAACAGGGCTCGATTCGTAGCCGCTGGATCAGGCCTCGATCGTCACCTTGTTGATGCGGCTGCCGTTGCGCAGTTTCAGCACCACATCCAGGTCGCCGGTGTGGCCGAACACGGTGTGCACGCCATCGAGGTGGGGTGTGGCGCCATGGCAGAGGAAGAATTGGCTGCCGCCGGTGTTTTTGCCCGCATGGGCCATCGACAGGCTGCCGGCCTGATGCTTGTTCTTGTTGATCTCGCAGGGAATCATGTAGCCCGGACCACCGGTACCGGCCTGGCCGCGGGCACCTTCCCTGGAGTTGGGGCAGCCGCCCTGGGCCATGAAGCCATCAATCACCCGGTGGAAGGCCAGACCGTCATAGAAGCCATCGTTGGCCAGCTTGACGAAATTGGCGACGGTGCCCGGGGCATCGGCTTCAAACAGTTCAATGGCGATGCTGCCGGCTTCGGTGTCCATCAGGGCTTTGGTCACGCTTGTTCGCTTTAAGGGGGGCCGCTAATCCTGCCA
>Ga0194063_10001907_pt1 | contig 13218 bp, 16 predicted proteins | sample SepL3720m_MetaG_FD_155459 | JGI IMG/M metagenome (GOLD analysis project Ga0194063, IMG submission 155459) | Anoxic zone freshwater microbial communities from boreal shield lake in IISD Experimental Lakes Area, Ontario, Canada - Sep2016-L373-20m | ecosystem: Environmental > Aquatic > Freshwater... | reverse complement strand
ACCCTGCACTCGGAGAAAGGAGTCATCAGCCTATTCCAGGGGGAGGAGCTGACGCTGCTCGTATTCCACAAGGACCGGGGATTCACTCCTGGGGTCCGCGAAAAGCTGGCGACGGTTCTCGGCGAGCTCGCTAAAAACTCGAAAGCGATTGCCCCAAGCCGCCGGATCGCATAAATATCAATAATCATGTTGGAATTAGTGCAAAAAGGCGGCCCGCTCATGTGGCTCATCCTCCTCTGCAGCGTCACTGCGATGGGCGTGTTTGCCGAACGTCTTATCTTCCTCCACCGCGCCTCAATCCATACCGGCGACTTTCTGCGCGGGCTGGCCAATTTGCTCCGGAGACGAAGCTTTGCCGAGGCGCTTCAGGAGTGTGCCGGCACGTCGGGGCCGGTCGCCCGCGTTTTGCATGCCATGATTCTCAAGCATAACGTCCCCCGTGCGGAGCTGCGCGACATCGGGCGGGAGGCTGGGCAGCTCGAAGTCCCACGTCTCGAACGCAATACGGCCCTTCTCGGAACCATTGCCTATGCCACCCCGCTTGTCGGCCTTCTGGGCACAATCCTCGGCCTCTTGAGCGCGTTTCAGCAGATTTCCGCGCACGGCGGATATGCCACCGCCTCCGAGATCGCAAGCGGGGTCTACGAAAGCCTCCTCACCTCCGCTGCCGCGCTGACCGTCGCCATCCCGGCATTCGTTGCGCACAGCTACATTTCCGCTCGCGTCAACGATGTGCTCCACGACATCGAGCGCGCCGCCATCGAGACACTTGAAATCCTCTGCGGTCCCGATGAGCCGCAGACACCGGTGTGAAACTTCAGCGCACTCCCGGCCCTCACCCTGCGCTCATTTTTGTTGCGCCAGCCCTTGATGTTATCCTGCTGCTCATTTTTTTTCTCCTCCTGAGCACGTCGTTCCTTCTTCAGCCTGGCATTGCTGTCTCTGTTCCCGACTCTCCGTTCCTCCTTGCTCCGCAGCGCGAACCGCAAGTCGTCAGCATAACGGCCGCCCCGACCTCTTCCGTTTATTTTGAAAACGGACAAGTTTCGTTCGACTCGTTGCGGGAGAAGCTGGCGGCGCAGCGGGGGAGCAAGCGGACGATCATCATCAAAGCCGACCGGCAGGCTCCCTTTGAACAAATGGCACGCGTGATGGCAATTGCCTTGGAGCTCGGCTACCCGACGGTCATCGCCACATCGGAGGAGCCGTGATGCCGCGCGGAGGTTCTCTGATTTTTGATTGGCCGGGCCGCCACACCCTCCACCCGGTCCTTCCGGCCTGTATTATCCTCGCCGTCCTCCTGCACTCTGGGCTTTTCTGTATTTTCACAATCATCTACCCGGCGGCGGAACCCGCCGGCCCCCGCCCGGCCCAGGTCTTTTTTGTGCCGGGAAAATCGGCCGACCATGCCCGGCTGGCGAGCATCCTGCAGACCGACGACCCTGCGATTTTTGCTCCGGGGCGTGGGCTTGCCCGAGCCGAGCAGCTGCCAGCCTCCCGCTACACTCCCGTTTACGAAATGGACAAGACCACGTTTGATCCATTGCCGAAAACACCGGTTGCGAAGAGCGATCCCGTGGAGATCGCGGGCCCGGTCATTATCCGCGCTCCTCGGAAACCCGAGGAAGGGAAGCCGCCTTTTTTACCGACACAGCTTTTTTCGAGCGGCCCGCTGGCCTCCCGTCTGCCGGCGTTGCCTGAAACGTCCGCCTTTGAATCCCTTCCTGGCCAGAGCCTCGAACCAAGCGGCTTTCTCGTTTCCGTGTGGCCGGATGGCACCGTCGCACACATTGTCCTGCAGCGCACGTCTGGCAATGCCCAGCTCGATGCTAAGGCTCTGGAATTGCTCGCCTCGTTGCGATTCCAGCCGGCCCCCGGCGACGATGTGTGGGGCGAGGTTTCATTCCATTGGGGCGCGGATGTTCGTTCCCCGGTCGCCCAATGATCGCGCTTGAGCTCCCCTGGCTTGTCTTCATCAGCCTGTTCGTAACCATCGCAGGGATTATTTTCGTTTGGATCTGCTACGAGCTTGTCGAGAGGCATCGCGCGCGCCGCGCCCTTCGACACCGGCTGCGCTGCCCGCTTTGCGCAATGGAATTCACCGATTCCTCCAACGATCCCCTGCCGTGTTGCCCGCGCTGCAGCAGCCTCACCGAGCGCCGGAAACCGAGGTTTTTCTAACCCGGTTTACACAGGAGCGCCGAGCCAGCCGTCTGCCGTTTCCTTTGCGCGCGGTCAAAACAACCAGTTGACAAGAGGGAGGTTCTGATCCACTTTCCCCGCCTTATGCCTTTTTCCCAGCTTGGACTGACCAAGAATTTATTACACGGCGTCCAGGCGATGGGCTACGGCGATCCGACTCCGATTCAACTTCGTGCGATCCCGCCGGCGATCGAGGGGCGGGACGTGATTGCCTCCGCCCAGACCGGCACGGGCAAAACGGCGGCCTTTGCGCTGCCCACCCTTCAGCATTTGGCGGTCCACGGGAAATGCCGGTGCCTGGTCCTCGAACCCACTCGGGAGCTTGCCATGCAGGTCGAGACGGCGATGCGCGACTTTGCCCGGTTTACCGATTTGCGGGTGGCTTCGATTTTTGGCGGCGTCGGCTACGGAGCGCAGCGGAATGCCCTGCGCGACGGCGTGGACATCATTGTTGCGACGCCTGGCCGCCTCGAAGATCACCTCCAGCAGGGAACCCTCCGCTTGGGCGATATCGAGATTCTCATTCTTGACGAAGTCGACCGTATGCTTGACGTGGGCTTCCTTCCGCCGATGAAGCGGATTATTGCCAAGTGCCCGAAAGACCGTCAGACCCTCTTTTTTTCCGCCACGCTACCGCCCGAAATTGCCGAGCTCTCCGCTTGGGCGCTCCGCGATCCCGTGCGGATCGAGATCGGCGCCTCGCGCAATGTGGTTTCGACCGTCAAGCACGGCGTCTATGTTGTCGATCCGTCGCGCAAGTTTGACATGCTGGTGGCCCTTCTCACCGCAACCGATTTCCAAAGCGTGATCGTCTTTTCCCGCACCAAGCATGGGGCGGATAAAATTGCCAAGAAGCTGAGGGCAGCCAACCATGCCGTCGCCGTGCTCCACGCCAACCGCTCTCAAAACCAGCGTGTCGAAGCGCTCAATGGCTTCAAATCCGGAAAATACGAAGTGATGGTTGCGACCGACATTGCCGCCCGCGGGATTGACGTCGCCGGAGTCAGCCATGTGGTGAACTACGATGTCCCCCAGCATCCGGAGGATTACGTCCACCGGATCGGCCGCACCGGGCGCGCGCAGGCGACGGGAGATGCCTTTACCCTTGTCACCCCAGAGGAGATGAAAAAGCTGACAGCGATCGAGCGGTTTATCGGCCAGAGAATCGATCGTTTGCAAATCGAGGGCTTTGCGACACCAACGTCGTCAGAACCCTCACAGCCCCGCGAGCCCAAGCAGGAGCCGGGACTTGATGGCAGCCGTCGGTTTCGGCCGCGCAACCCATTTCGGCGCAGGAAATAACGACCTATGAAAAAACTTTGGCACTACGTTCGCAAAACGAATACCGCGTTCCTTTTCGGGACATTTCTGACAACGGTAACCGCCGTTCCCGCCTACATCTGGCATTACGGGCTGAGCGGTTTTCAGGTTGCGCTCTTCCTTTTCTTTACGGTATCGACCGCGATGAGCATCACTCTCGGCTACCACCGCCTTTTTTCGCACCTTACCTTCAAAGCCCAGTGGCCGGTCAAGCTGTACACCCTCCTTTTCGGGGCGGCCGCCTTTGAGGGCTCTGCGTTGGAGTGGAGCGCCGACCACCGCCGCCATCATAAATTTGTCGATCACGACGAAGATCCCTACGATATCTCAAAGGGCCTCTTCCACGCGCACATCGGATGGCTCCTTTTCCGCACCGGCCCAGAAACTCCGCTGACCTGGGTGAGGGATCTGCAAAATGACCGCTTGGCATCGTGGCAGCACCGGTATTATGTGCCGATCGCCATCGGCTGGGGGTTTGCCCTGCCTGCGCTCCTCGGCGGGCTCTGGGGCGGCGCAGCCGGTGCGCTTGGAGGCTTTCTCATTGCGGGTACGGCACGCATTGTCGTTGTTCATCACATGACATTCTGCATCAACTCGCTTTGCCATTGGATCGGCGATCGTCCGTATTCCACGCATTGCACGGCGCGCAACAGCGTCATCATGGCCCTCTGCACGTTTGGGGAAGGCTACCATAACTTCCACCACGAGTTTCAATACGACTACCGCAACGGGATCAAACCCTGGCAGTGGGATCCCACCAAATGGGCGATCTGGACGCTGAGTAAAATCGGGCTCGTCAGCAACCTCCGCACGATCCCCGAAGAAAAAATCGTCAAGGCCCAGATCCTCGAGCACGAACGCAAGATTGCGGCAACACTTAAAATCCGCTCGGTGTCGGAAGCCGTTTCCGCAGCGCTCGACTCCGCGCGCGCCCGCACGGAGACCGCCCTAGCCGATTGGGAGGTCCTGCTCCGGGAATACCGCACGGCCGCCAGCCGGCAGACAGAAGTTTCGCGAGCCGAACTTCGTACGCTCAAGGGAAAAGCTGAGGAGGCCTACGGCCAGCTTCGGTCTTCCTTCCGCCACTGGATCGCCGCTTACCACGACATCCGCAGCGGCAGCCCGACGGCCTGATTCGGCTTGGCGATCCGCAGCTTTGCGCAGGCGGGACGTCTAAAGGCGTCCCGTTTGGCTTTCCATTTTCGGAATCTCCTTGGCAAGCTGCCCAATGCATCGCTCATCGCCGAGAGGAGGAGGAGGCTGAGATTTAAAAAATTCTGGCCAGAAACCTGATTTTTGATAGTAATCGTCTTCCTGTGAATTCCCGGTTGCCCTATTTTTCTGCTTTCGTATTCCTTCTTGCTTCCGTGGTCTCGCTGCGTGCAGCGGGAGAGCTTCCAATCGCAGATCTCTATTTTAAGGACGGCAGAGTGGAGCGCCATGTCACGATCCTCTCCCGCACGGAGACAAAAATTAAGTGCCTGATGTCTTATGGCGAGATCACCTTCTTGGTGTCGACCATTGAGAGAACGGATCCGGCGAACGCCGGGGTGACGGCCCCCCCTCCTTCGCGAGCGGTTTCAGGAGCCGCCGCTCCCTCCACTAGTGAATCCCAGCCAGCAGCAACGACGGCCGAGCCTGCACCGGCAGAGACTCCGGCCGAGCCCGTTCCCGCGGTAGCGACCGGATCTGCTTCGTCCGCAGTTGCTGTACCTGCCGTAGAGCCGGTCGCGGATGCCTCGGCGGCCACACCCAACTCCTCCACCGTGACGTCCTCAGACGACCGCAAATTTTCTCCAAAATTTGAATTCCTGCTGCTTTGTTTTCTTGTGTTGGCAGCCATTTGGTTGCGGACAGTGCAGTGGGTCCAGAAACATTTGGCTGCCCGCAAGGCGGATCCGAGATTTTGGACGCTGGTTGCGCTATTTCTTCCGGGAGTGGGTGCTGTGGCCTATGCCGCCATGCTGAAGATGACCGGCCAGAATGCGGCTGTAGAACCTGAGTCCACTCCTGCGAGACATCCGGCGCGTCGATTCGGCCAGCCTTCGGCACCGACCTCTGCTCCAGTCCCCGTTGCCCCAAGCGTTCCGCCCCGGGTCCCGGCAACCCCGCCTCCTGGGGAGCAAAAACCAAAAGCTCCGGAAGTTAATGTGGGAGAGATTGTGAGGAATATCCGCACTCCCCGCGGGTTTGAGTTTATCGATGCGGCAACCCGATTTGCCTCAGTTGATGCCAATTTTGCATCAAAGCTGGGAAAAGCCGGGGAGATGCTCGACGAGGCCCTTTTCGAGCGGGCGAGCGATGTGCATATCGAGCCGACTGCTGAAGACTGTCGGGTTCGATTTCGTTTAGAGGGATTATTGCAGGAGCGCAATCGCTATGCGAAGGCCGACGGGGATCTGGTTCTGGGGGCGCTCAAAGCGATCGCCAAGCTGGATACCGAAGAGGTGTGCAAGCCTCAGGAGGGGCGCTTTCAAATGCGCTCTGGCGATCGTGTGGTGGACCTTCGCTTGGCAACTGCCAGCTCGTTTCACGGAGAAAAAATGGTGATCCGCTTGGTGGATCACAGCCTGAGCGGCTTTACCATGAGCATGTTGGGGTTGGATGTGAAGTCGACCGAGGTGCTCAGCGAAGCCCTTCAGTCCCGCGATGGGGCGATTCTCGTCACCGGGCCCAGCGGCTCTGGCCGGACCTCAACGCTGTATGCGGCTCTCCGCACGATCGACAGCAAGAGGCTCAACGTCATGACGATCGAGGATCCTCCCGAATATGAACTAGCCGGGACGACTCAGCTCTCTGTCAATCCGAAGGCCGGAATCACTTATGAGAACGGGCTGCAATCGCTCATGCGCCAGGATCCTGATGTGATCATGGTGGGGGAGATGAGGGATGCTGAAACCATGAAAATTGCGTTTTCGGCGGTAATTGCCGGCCATTTGCTCCTGAGTTCATTTAATGCCCTTGGCGCACTTTCCACGATCACGCAGCTTCGCGAGATGGGCATCGAGAACTACCAGATCGCCTCTGCCGTCCGGATCATATTGTGCCAGCGGTTGGTGCGGGTCCTCTGTCCGCACTGCCGGCATCCCTTTCCGGCCAATGGGGGAGAGCTGCTGAGCTTGGGCATGGAGCTGGAGGCCGGGTCGATCCTGCATGCGGCGACCGGCTGTGAGCGCTGCCAGGATACGGGCTACAGCGGCCGCGAGGGCCTCTTCGAAATGTTGGTCATAGACGAAGCTCTTCGTCGCGCGATCACCGACGGAGCCGATGAGGGCGCCCTTGCTGCCATCGCTGTGAATAATGGCTTCCATTCGTACCATTACACCGGTGCCCAGAAAGTTTTGGCCGGCATTACGACCGTCGAAGAATTGCTCAAGACCGAGCAGGTTCAGGCTTCTTCAAACCAATAATTATGCAGACCACACTCGTTCTCTTTCCGATCGCCATCGCCTTCATCTGGGGTTTTGTGGGATGGCAGAAAGGCTCTGTTTTTGAAATGAGAGGGCTTTTGGTGACCGTTATTTCGGTGCTGGCCTCGTTGAGCCTCTGGGATCAGCTAGCGTCTCAGCTTGGCAGCAGGCTTCCCTTGGCTCCTGGAATCTCTGCGGCGCTGCTCTTTGTAGTGCTCACTGTCGTTTCGCGCGTGTTCGTTTCGATTGCGCTTAGCAGCAAGGCAAAGCAGTATCCGCCTGCCGCTGACAATATTCCCGACAAAGCGATCGGAGTGGTTGTCGGTTTCGTTTCTGGTGCGCTTTTGGGTAGCACTTTGGCGTTGCTGGTTGCCGTGGGAACTGCGGGAACCGCTGAAGGCAGCGCTATTGCCGATTCTTCGAACTCAATGGCGCAACGGATCGAACAGCTTCCCATCGCCCTCTTTCGCTTCGTCGAACAACAAATCCCGGAAATCTCCAGCACGCGCCTGCCTTCTGTGCAGAAAAATCCCGATAATCAAAACCAGACCGAGCTAGTCTGGAGGTAGGATTCGGGGCTAGTGATGTTCGTCCTGCAACGCTTTTTTCAGGGCTGAGACCTGCGCCGCGAGGGCTTCCGGGTGGGAGTTTTTCTGCGTTTCGACCTGATGGACAATCGCATGGACGGTATTGCGCATTTGCTCGATTGCCTTCGATCTGAGAAGGGGAGCCATGACGGAACCTGGGGTGACGAGGTTGGTGTAGCAGAGGACGGCACCCCCATCGGCCGGCTCAACCCGCAGGCTTCCCTCGCTGGCTTTTGTTTGCAGCGCGCGTAAAAGGACCCAGTCGACCCGATAAGCTCCAGCCAGGCCAGCTTGGAGGGTGTTCCGTACCGTGTAGTATTCGTCAGGCAAAATCGGGATATCGACGCCGTAATCGACCTCAAGCACGCAGGGGGAAACCTGTTTGGAGATTTCGGATTTCAGGATATTTGGGACGTAGCGCTTCGCATTTTTGTAGTCAAAGAAGACCGAGATCACTTCTTCGGATGTGGCCTTGATTTTTTGGTAGAGGCGGACCTTCGGCCATGGTTTGCCTGCAATCTCCTCCATGATCACAACCTGTTTGCCTCCCATGACTTCGGACGCCTGAGGCCCATTGAGCTCTCCGAGAATGCCTGATGCGTGAAGCGGAACAGAAACCAATAGCAGTGCCGCAGCGGGGAGAAGAGCGGAGAGAACCTTCATGGGAGTATTCAAGTAAAAGAGGGGGCGGGATTCAAGCTGTGAAAAATATCTTCCGCTGTATGTGCCTGTGATGTGTAATCTCGTCGCTGATATGAAATCCGTCAATGCCCTCGCCGCCGAGAACTCTAGTTTGTCTCCGGAGCAAGTTCTCTCTGTTGTGGCCACAGCCTGTGATGATCACGACTGGGCAGGAAAAAAAGTTCTCCTGATTGTTCCCGACGCAACGCGGACCGCTCCGGTCGGACCGGTGTTTTCCGCGATCCATGCCGCCATTGCCGGACGATGTGACGCTGTGGACGTGATGGTCGCGCTGGGCACGCATCCGCCGATGTCGGAAGAGGCGATTTGTGGGCGCCTGGAAATCACGCTCGACGAGCGGCGCACGAAGTATTCCCGCGTCCAGCTGTTGAACCACGAGTGGGACAACCCGGAGGCGCTCACGCGCGTCGGCACGATTCCCGCTGCGGAGATCGAATCTCTATCTGGAGGGCTTTTCAAAATTGACGTCCCGGTTTCGATCAACAAACACCTGTTGGAATATGACCGGATTATCATCATCGGCCCGGTGTTCCCTCATGAGGTTGTCGGGTGTTCCGGCGGGAATAAGTACCTTTTTCCCGGAGTCGCTGGCCCGGATATCCTGAACTTTTTCCATTGGCTGGGCGCGGTGATCACCAATCCCATGATCATCGGCAACAAGTGGACGCCGGTGCGCAAGGTCGTGGACCGGGCAGCGGCCATGGTGCCGGTGGAGAAACTTTGTTTTTGCCTGGTGGTGAGCGGACCGAATTTCGCGGGGCTCTTTGCGGGAACGCCCGAGGAGGCCTGGGACGCGGCAAGCGATCTCTCCCAGACCCTCCACATCGTGAGGAAGCCGCTGCCTTTCCATACGGTGCTCTCGTGCGCGCCAGCCATGTATGACGAGCTCTGGGTCGGCGGCAAGTGCATGTATAAGCTGGAGCCGGTTGTCGCCGATGGGGGAGAGCTGATCATCTACGCCCCCCACATCCACGAAATCTCGGTCGTTCACGGGCACCTCATCCGGCAGATCGGCTACCATTGCCGCGATTACTTTCTCAAGCAGTGGGACAAATTTAAAGACCTGCCTTGGGGGACGCTCGCCCACTCGACGCATGTCCGCGGAGTGGGCACGTTTGAAGACGGAGTCGAGCGGTGCCGCATCCGTGTGACCCTCGCCACAGGCATCCCCCGCGAAATCTGTGAGGAAATCAACCTCGGCTACCGCGATCCGGCCTCGATCCAGAAAGAAGATTTTGCAGGCCGCGAGCACGAAGGGATCCTCCTCGTCCCCAAAGCTGGCGAGATGCTTTACCACCTCGAGGACCGGCCGGCTTGGGCAAAAGAAACGTAGGCTGTCGGAAAATAATGTGCCCAGCGATGAAATCGACGATTTTCTCGTTATCGCTCGGGTTTATTCTGATCCTGGCAGCGGGCGTTTCAGCGCTTGCGGACGGCGGAGTGGTGATCGGTGAGAAGGCTGTCGATGGGCTGCGGATCACGATTTTCGCACAGCCGTTTCCCCTCTCTGCCGGGCCAGTTGATTTCAGCGTGCTGGTGCAGGATGCGGCATCGCAGCAGCCGGTGATGGATGCCGACGTCCGGCTTTCCTTGAAAAAGCTGAGCGCGCCCTCGCCAGAGAATGCGTGGTCTGCTCCCTACTGCCAGCTCCCGGGAGCGGACGGCGATGTGTTGCTCCGCCGCGATCTGGCCCAAAATAAAATGCTCTATGCGACGATGGTTTCCATCTCCGAAGCCGGCAGGTGGGAGCTGAGCGTACGGGTGGCGAGCGGCGGGCAGCGGGCCGTCGCGACGTTGCCGCTCGATGTGTCTGCGCCTCGCAAGCCGCTTGCCACTTGGTGGCCGGCGATTGCCGTGCTTCCGCTCATGATGGCGCTCTACATCTGGCGGGCCGCGCTTTTGCGCTCACGGCGTCGGCGGTTTGCAGCCGGCTGAGGAGAAAGCCAAGGCCATGCGGTGCTTCGCCCTAAAGGAGGGGGGACATTCCTGTCCCACCGGGAAATGCAGATAGGCAATCAGATTGGAGCCTGCGATAATCATGGACGCCCGGTTTCCCTGGCCTCGAGGATGAGAGCATCGTCAATCCTGTGCAGCTTGCCCATGCAGGATGGGACGAACACAGGCAGGATTGCCTGTGCGACACTTTTTATCGAGGCGCGTCATGATGGCCCGGGGAGATGAGATGTTTTCCCAGAGTAAAATCTTTGAAGTCTTCCGGGTTACGTGTGAGCAGCCGCCAGCCGCGCACTTCCGCGTGAGCGCCGATCCAGAAGTCCCCCAGCACGCGTGCGCGCTTGCCTCCCCGCCTGAGGTAAAGCGCGTGCGCCCTAGCGGCACGCCAGGAAATATCTGTATCGAAGGGGTCGAACCGCCAGTCGGAAAAACGTTCGTCGAGATCCTGTTGTCTCGCCACCCCCACGCCGGCCTCCGCGTAAATCACGGGATTGTAGACCAGCGTATCCACCGAGCCGAAGTGTGAGATTTGGTGCAGGGACCAGTCGAACCACTCGGTGTCACCGGTAGCGAGATCCAGAAGCACGCAGGTATCAACCAGGATCATTCGTGTCCCCTGATCTCGCGCAGGATGGCATTTGTGGTGCCCTGGCCTTTGAGGCAGCCGACCCAGCGCTCAGCCATGGCGGAGCCCTTTTTTCGGTTTCCTGCCGGAGCAATGGCAATGACCGGCCTCCCGCCGTGATCGATGATAAACGTCTCAACCTCTTGCCGTGGCTTGATCCCAACAACCTCCCGCAACCGGCGCGGCAGAGTGACCTGGCATTTGCTCGTCGTCATCATATCTGGTAATACTATTGCCGATCATTTTTCTTACTGCAAGTTCATTCGTTCGCCCCCAGCAAGGGCGCAGCTCTGAGTGCAAATACGGCTACGCGTCGTGAAACATCATGCATTGAGCTAGAAGAAAACCGATCAATCAATTCGAACTGGTGAGTTTTCTACCCGTGCATCACCCAAGCTGGCGCGACGAACAAAATCGGAAATCTCAGCAATCCTTGAAAAATCGGAAGGATAGCAAACAGGGGCATTGCAAGCCTTGGGTGGATGGCCTTCAATGCGGGATCTCATGCGTGTAACACATGGCATTCGAATGTTCGTTATTCTCGGCATGTGTTGCTGCCGGGCGATGGGGGAGGGTGCCGACGAGTTCAAAAATCCCCCGATGGCGCTGCGGCCGATGCCGCTTTTCTTTTTGAATGGAAGGGTGACGGCCGGCGACATCGGCGCCCAGCTGCGCGACTCGCGCGACAAGAGCGGGTTCGGAGGAGTCGCTCCCCTGCCTTTGGCGAATACGCTTCCGAAATTTTTGACCGACGCGTATTTTTCACGCTACGGAGACATCCTGAGCACATCGCGCGACCTCGGGATGGAAGTCATTCTCTACGACGATGACGGATTTCCGAGCGGCTCTGCTGGAGGGAAGCTTGAGAAGAATTATCCCGACGACACGATCAAACGCCTCGAAATCGGGGAGGTTCACGTCCAAGGTCCGGTGGATTTTTCCAGAGTTTTGCCGCCCGGGAAGCTCATGGGCGCGGTCGCATTCAATGCCCAAACGTTGAAGCGGCTCGACATCACCGCCTTCGCCGCCAACGGCAAACTGATTTGGAAAGCGCCGGCCGGCACATGGGAAGTCATGTTCTTCACCTGCGCCAAGGCCGATAGCAGCCTCGTGGATTTCCTGAGCCCCGAGTCGGTCGATAAATATATTGCGCTTACCTACGACGAATATTTCAAGAGGCTTCCGGAACATTTCGGAACAACCGTCCGGAGGAATCTTTTTAGCGACGTCGGCTTTTGCGATCAGGCCCGCCCGTGGACGCCGGCATTTAATGAAAAGTTCGAGAGGAAATATGGAGTGAGCCCGGTGACCCTTTATCCCGCCCTGTGGCATGACATCGGCCCGGACACGCAATCTGCGAGGGTCGCGCTGTTTGGATTTCACGCCGATCTGCTATCCGAGGGCTATCCCGCGCGCGTCGGCCAATGGTGCCGGGCGCACGGGCTTCAGAATTCCGGGCATCCGTCGGGCGGCAGCGAGGCCAACCCGGTGGACCTGCACGGCGACATATTCAAGTTCTTCCGGCATGTGGACATTCCGATGATGGACGCTTCGCTTTACCATGGGCATGGTCGGGCGGGCTTCAAACTCGTCAGCTCTGCGGCGACGATGTACGACCGCCAGCTGGTTGGTGCGGAGGAATTTGGCTTGTTTGCCGAGAAAACGTTTGATCCGACGATGCTCTACCGAACCGGGATCGAGCTCTTTGTGCGGGGGGCCAACCGGGTTGTTCCGCGCGGGATGTGGCTGGACCCGCTGCATGTCGGCTATCCGCCGCTGCTCTCCCACTTCAGCGACAAGCTGCTGCCCGCGCTGCCAGGCTACAGCGAGTGGTCGGCGCGCTGCTGCCTGATGCTGGAAGGCGGACGACCGGTCGTAGATCTTGCCGTGCTCTACCCGATCGCATCGCTGGAGGCCAGCTACGACTTCAGCTTTCCGGATAAGCTGCGATGGGGGAAATTTGTTCCGCCAGAGGTTGATTACCTGCTTCTCAGCGACATGCTAACCTGCCATGTCCGGCGCGACTTCACGTTCCTGCATCCTGAAGAGTTCGAGGCGCAGTGCACGCGGCAGGGGGCAAGCCTGCACCTCAACAACACGACGGCCTGGCAGGACTATCAGGCGATTGTCATTCCCGGCGGGAAAGTGATCCCGTGGGCGAGCTTGAAAAAGATCAAGGAATTCTACGATAACGGTGGCCGGGTGGTGGCGACGACCTGCCTGCCTGAGAAATCCGCCGAGCTTGGCCACGACAAAGATGTGCGGAAGGCCGTCGCGGAAATGTTTGGAAGTGTCCCTCCCTCGGCTCCTGTTGCAGCCGTTCCTCCGCTGCACATCCGCATCGAGGTGGCTGGCGAAACCATCAAGACATTTGTCGACGGCACGTTCGTCGATGCCCGCACCGATCCCACATTCCGAC
>Ga0194063_10001906_pt1 | contig 13219 bp, 8 predicted proteins | sample SepL3720m_MetaG_FD_155459 | JGI IMG/M metagenome (GOLD analysis project Ga0194063, IMG submission 155459) | Anoxic zone freshwater microbial communities from boreal shield lake in IISD Experimental Lakes Area, Ontario, Canada - Sep2016-L373-20m | ecosystem: Environmental > Aquatic > Freshwater >... | reverse complement strand
AGTGTGTATGTCTCACCCTCTCTGATACCACTTCCATCTGGCGGAACGTCTGCAGCAAATTTTGATATCGTAATACTAGTCGATGCGGCCAATATATCTGTCGCAGCGAAAGCTGTAACCAATTTGGACATCGAGGCAACGGGTAGAACCTCTGACGAATTTCTCTCTACATAGATCTCGCCTGTTTCTACATTAGCCGCTATATATGCCAGAGCAGAGATACCGTCTTTGTTAATCATTACTTGTGGCTGAACCACCTTGGAAGCTTCAGTGGGCGCGGAAATATCATTTCCGGTATATATACCTGAAGAATTATCTCTATCGGCATTGCCTTGATCAACTAGACTCGTATTTGAATCGACAGCTATAGTTGGCTTGGTCAATGATTCATTGGAGATACGCGACGCCGCCGTAATACCCAATATCGTTACACATAGAACAATGAGCAGTAGCATGTTTCTCTGAATGTAATGCATTTGCCATATTTTACCATGTCTGGCTTGGAAAATCTCACAAATAATGCGATACTATCGGCATGAATTCATGGAGGGATATCCTAACCTTGGCCATACTATTCGTCTCACTGTATTACGAGATATTTCTACTCGTAACGTACATTGAGCGCAGGAAGAAGATTCACGGTGTATTCTCGGTGAAGACTAGAACTGGAGATGATCTGCCCCGTGTGACCGTCATTGTTCCCTGCTTCAATGAAGAACATACAGTTAGTAAAACTTTAGACTCATTGCTAGCACTGGAATATCCACAGACAAAATTGAAAATCGTTGTGGTTAATGATGGCTCTACTGACAATACCTTGAAGGTCTTGGAATCATATCGTAACTACCCTCATATCGAAATATTGAATAAGGAAAATGGAGGAAAACACACGGCATTAAATCTTGCCCTACAACAGTCCAATACAGAGTTTGTTGGATGTTTGGATGCAGATTCTTATGCACGTCCTGATTCATTGGCTCGGATCATAATGAAGTTCGACAGACCAGAAGTCATGGCTGTAGTTCCATCTCTACAAGTATTCGAACCAAAGACATTGATACAGAAGATTCAGAAAGTTGAATATGTTATAGGGGCATTCATGAGGGCCATCCTAGCTGAGATGAATGCTCTATATGTGACACCTGGACCATTTTCAATATTCAGAAGGGAGGTATTTGAAATCGTCGGCTATTATAGGAAAGCTCACAATACAGAGGATATGGAAATGGCAATGCGTATGCAGGTCAATGGAATGCATATAGCTAGTGCTCATGATGCTGTTGTCTATACTTCATCACCTAGAGGCGTCAAGACTTTATACAAGCAAAGGGTTAGGTGGACTTCTGGATTTCTCAACAATGCGCGGGACTACAAGCATATGTTATTCAATCTCAAATACGGGAATATTGGCATGTTCGTTATGCCATTCATGATAGTGTCATCAATATGTGTTCTATTCGTTATAACTTCGATAGGCTATGATCTCATAACGATGGTCCAAGCTTGGTATCTGAGATACTCCTCGATAGGACTCAATATGTTCGAATGGTCATGGCCATCATTCAATTGGTTCTATATACAGACTACCCCGCTTCTATTCTGTGGAATTGCGGCTATGTCTATAGTTCTGATTTTCATAATTCTCGGCTCTCGGATATCTACGGACAACAAGCCTAAAGTACTTGAGATTGTTCCCTATGTATGTTTATATTCATTTATAGCTCCATTATGGGTTATCAAATCCCTATATAACGTCGCCCTACAAAAGAAGATGTCTTGGAGATAACATATGCATATATTCGATTGGAAAAGATACATAATTACGTTCATATTTACTGCTGCTATAGTTGTAACGGCACTACTCATAAGTTCCTGGATCAACAGCCAACGAGTTGATGAACTACGCAATATTCAGGACTCTATATCAGTTAACCTTCTTTCATCTGATGTACAGTTCAATCTATTGAGAGATGCTTCATGCAGTGATCTATTCAATTCATCAATTGGTCAGGAACTTGGCAGTTTGTCAGATAAACTCTCTTACATGGAATCTATAGGAAGAGGTAACGATACAGATGTTGTAACTCTAAAGAAATACTACTCACTTCTCGAGATTCGAGACTACCTGCTCAGTAATTCTGCAGCATCGAAGTGCCCATCTAGGCCTGTTACGATCCTGTATTTCTACAAAGCGAATTGTCCTGATTGTGATAGACAAGGTCAAATACTGACCTATCTGAGACAACACAATCCTGATGTATTGCGAGTATATTCATTCGATCATGATCTTGACGTGTCAGCGGTAAGAACATTGGCGAATATTCACAAAATCGCTGAACCATTTCCGAATATTGTTATCGGCGGAAAGACGTTGAGCGGATTACAATCTATAGAAAGTATCGAGAAAATATTGCCGATCCTGACGGCAACCAGTACCGCAACTTCCTCGAAAATTATTCGTAACCAGTAACTGACTATGAGACTTTTTGGAGCCACCTCCCAGACTTGAACTGGGGACCTTCGCTTTACAAAAGCGTTGCTCTACCAACTGAGCTAAGGTGGCGTGAAATTTTCAAGACAGCTAACGTGGCGCATAAATCAATGCAAAAGTTCCATGAAATACTAGCAATAATTTTCTCTAAAGTAAACAGTGTACCCAATTATCTATCAGAGATCCTTCTCAAATAGAATGACGCTCCATGATCCTTTACATCTCCTCTGCCCCTGACTGCGTCTATCAATTTCTTACCATGAGGATTGGAGATGAACAGGTGTTTCAGATCTACATAAACCTTGCGAATATGGAATAGGATATGGTAAGCGATCCATTGAGCTAGTGCAATGAATGTTTTCTTATTTACATATGATATCGCCTTACGAACAGACGTAAAGATATGCTGAAATATATGATCCGTTCCTCTTCCCAACCTATTTACTATCGTTGCTTTGCCCGTTTTCACCTCATGACGCTTCAAAAGCGGCATGATGATGATGCCGATGAGTGATATGTAAAATATTGATATTATTACGTACATTCTTTTGTTTAGCTCTCAAGGATCTTGAATCTCTTGTATCTCCCTACCGCCATCTTCTCTCCGAACTTCTGTACTGCTGCATCTACTAATTGCTGTATCGTCATCTCGCTATTCTTTATAAATGGTTGATCCATCAGCACCATTTCTGCAAAGTACGCGTTCAACTTTCCGTCCAATATGGTTTTCTTTACTGCTTCTGGCTTGCCTTTGACCTCGTTTTCGAATACTTCCTTGGCAGCGCGCTTGTCTTCTTCTGTTATATCTTCTTTCTTCAAAAACTTCGGGTTTGTCGCGGTTATGTGCATCGCAATATTTCTAGCCAAAGCTATAAATTCCTCATTTCCTGAGACAAAGTCGCTTTCGCAGTTCAATTCGACTATCGTACCTACGTTACCATTGGCATGAATGTATGCTTGTACTGTACCTGCTTTGAACGTCCTATCCCCTTTTTTGGCCGAAATTTCGCCACTTTTCTTCCTTAATATAACGAGCGCCTTCTCCATATCACCACCAGCTTCTTCCAATGCTTTTTTGCATTGCATTATAGATATACCTGTTTGATCGCGAAGTTCCTTGATCAATTCTGTTGTTATAACTGGAGTTGTTGGTTTACTATTTGATGGCATGGTTGTTTTTGACTGAATATCTATCTGTTTCCTTGTTAATGTTTGCTTCTTTGGGTCTGATTGGGCAACGCCTTTACTCAGATCTTCTAGCTCGGAAATCCGTTTCTTTCTATATCGCAGGAGGAATGGACTTAACATGGACGATCATTTAATTGTATAAACTAAGCTTGTACTTGTACTTTTTTTCCACTCTGATAAGCAGTAGAAATCTCACTTAGGAAGTACTGTATACTTGCCTTTGATGTGTCATTACCGACTACTGGATACTTGACCTCACTAATATTGCAGTCAGAACCACAAAGGGCTATAACTGGTATTTCGAAATCCAAAGCTTCCTTGAGGGCGATCTTCTCACGTCGAGGATCTATGATAAATAGTGCATCAGGTGCTTTCTTTAGAGATACTATACCGAAGAACATCTTTTCCAAAGATGCGATCTCCTTGTCTATGAGCATACGCTCACGCTTGGTGTATTTTGCAAGTTCTCCCTTCTCCTTGTCAGAAACTAGCTTCTCATAGCGTTCTATACGCTTCCTTACCTGTCCAAAATTGGTTATGGTGCCTCCAATCCAACGACCGTCGACATAAGGCATATTGAGTGACTGGGCCGTGTTCTTGACGCTCTGAGATGCCTCTTTCTTGCCACCTACGAATAGAACAACCTTGCCTTCCTTGGCTAATGTATTGATAAAAGTCTTTGTTTTTGTAAGTAAACCTTCAGTCTTTTCCAAATCGAATATGTCGGTACTGTTCTTTGTACCGAAAATGAATGGAGCAACTGTTGGGTGTCTACGTGAGCGGCCAAGTCCAAAATGGGCTCCGGCTGCAAACATCGAATCGATGGTCTTTTTTGTATCCATATGTACCATATAGGCTATCAAAATATAGGCTTGAAGTCAAATACGACGGTGTACGGCGTCTCTTTAACCTACACAATACATTTAAATCTCTCGTAATACGGAGTTTATAACCTTCAAACGGATTGTATTGTCACTCGGGTATGTTTGAGCAGTACCTACAGCTGGTGTGTAACCCTTACAACTTAGACCAAGTTCATATGTACCGATCGATAGACTGGTTCCTGTCAGTGTGACAGTCTTTGTCTGAGGAGAAATATATAAAGTTGTCCACATATTCATCGCAGCGCCTGACGGACCCGATTTCTTAATACCAGTACAGGATTCAATAACGCTCGTATCAAAGTCTGTCTTTATAGTTACATCTGTACCCTGATTAACAGTGAGAGGTGGCTTGGCTTGTATGGCGGTCAATAACGGTGCTCCATTTTGGCCTGTAAACTGAGAATCAAACCATAAAATGGCGTCAGCTGTTCCATCACCGACTGTTACGTCGACTGAACTTTTACACGTAGTATTTGCGGCTAGTGGATTGAGACATGTCATTGTAAACCTTGTAACTCCGGTGGATGTTGTATTTAATACTATATTCCCACTTCCCAGTGATCCTGTAGGTACATTAGAATCCTTAGCTGGTACATTATCAATTGAGCAACTTGTCGCATTGGTCGACGTCCATGACAGTTTAGTATTACCGGTTGTAAATAAGAATTGCGGATTAGCCGACAAATTACATGATATATTTAGTGGAACATATGCCGGTAAACTTGCACAGGTTACAGATGCACTGCGCTGCTGAGGTTCTGACGAATCAACTACGTGGAATGTTGGACCTGTACTGTTTGGACTATAATTTACCGCAAGATATTTATACGACGCGGATGATGAATTTTGTGTCATAGCTCGTACTGGTAGTATGGACACACCCCAATCATAATTAGGTTTTGAAACTCCTACAATATTTGCTGTAAATGTAACATTCTCTCCATTAGGACTGACAGTCTCTATACTCGGCGTACATGTTAGTGTTATAGGACCCGTCGCTGTTACTGTTGCCGTACTGGTCGCACTTTTACCACCTGGACCAGTGCAACTGATTGAATACGTATAATTTTTTTCTATCGTAAGTGGACCGGTATTATAATTAATTGTACTAGTAGCTCTCTGTGGTACCGTCCAATCACCAGCAGTAACACATGCTGTAGCATTTGTTGAAGTCCAACTAAGTTCTGAGTCACTATTCGTTCCGACTTGCGTCGGTGAAGCAGTAAGTGTAACAGTCGGAGCCGGGTTACAATTCGCTACAACTTTTGAAGTAACAGACACTATATTAGAAACTGCACCGTGTTCATCAATAACCTTGATATTTGTAATTTTGTCGCCAATAGACGAATAATCTTTAGATATATTACCACCGAAAGCATTTCCATTATCAGTATTTACATACCCGTCACTATCACCATATTGTACCCACAAAGCCATTAGATCAGACTCAGGGTCTCGAACAGAAATAAATATTTGTACAGGGTGACTCCCTGTGATGTCGTAGCAGTCTCCTATAGACTGCACATTATTGAATACAGGGGCAGTATTTGGGTGAACAACCGTATTTGCCGGGACACGATCATATTTAGCCGAGACCAGTCACTTGATTGAACGAGCCGTTGGAACCAGTGCCTGTGACTGGATAACCATAGCTCCCACCGAGGTTAGTACCCAGAGCAACAATTCCTAACCCTGTTCGTAGAGCTGCGAGCTCAGAGATAACCGCTGGACGATAACCGAGACTGTTCAGGTTACTTATCACTTGGTCAGCTGTCATCGTAGGACTATCATTGAACTTGAATACCGTTACAGAAACAATCTTTGTTCCTGAACCAGTATAGATTGAGGTGTAATGGTTTTGCTGTGCTTCTGCCGCAAAAGAACTATAATTCACACTTACATTGTACGATACAGACGATGTTGCAAGTGGCGGTAACGGAGCTGCTTTTGGTGTCAAAACGCTCGTAAAGTGACTAGACCATTCAGGAAAGTTTGATACATAGTCCGAATCTAGACATCTCGCAAGTCTCGATGCTGGGAATTGCTGGCTAGCCTTGCCTGCAGATTGAGTTTTTGATTGTGCGAGATACGTTCTATATGAACTTGCTGTCCAAGTAACATAGAGTGTTGAATCATCAGTCAAGAAATCTGCATTAATGCCTCGCTCTCTCAAAACTTGTTGCCACAATCTAGCCCCATCGTCAGTTATGGGAAATCTACACAATGTGATAAGCGCACCAGGTTGATCAGTCGTATACGCTGTCCACGACAAATTCGTTGCATGCTGCCACACACTATCATCCCTAGTAACAAGGCCTGAATATACTTCAGGGTTAGACGATGCGGATGCGCTGTTAGACGAACTATTCGCATCTGTTTCTTGACCAGATACTGATGCTGTACTACTAGTAGTGCCTACTAAATTTGTCGCTCTCACCGCATTTGTTGACATACTGCTATTCATAGTTCTATCATTGATTAAAATTGCATTGTTATACCACGTTCCTGGTACATAATTGGTATTACTAGTCATTGCCTGCATTTTTATCGTTCCGTAACTATTTTCATCATTTGGTGTACAAACATATCCTATAGGACAACTCGCTTTTGTTTTTACGCAAATAAACCTTTTTGGACAAATACCAGTCGACGTAGTCGTTTCTGCTCGGACCAATGCCGATAATGACAAACTAATGAAAAATATTGCAAGTGATATTGATACTGCACGTAAAACTGTTCTTTTGCTCATATGATTTTTTTATTACTGATTATTATAAATAACATTTAATCGCCCGTCACAGTTCATTCAATACAGTATTTGTAATATTCAACTTGACTGAGCTAGATGCAATCGTCCCCACATCATCAATACACGAAATTCTGAATATATATGTTCCCAATTCAGTATTTGAATCAGTCGCGAGGGTCTTACTATAAGAAGTTGAGGTAGACGTCATACCTGACCATTCATTAGCAGACGGAGTTAAACTTTTTGAGATACTGTTTGAACAGCTTCGAAAATCGGGCCCGATGTTTGTCTGCAACTTGAACGACTCGCCAAGTCTCACGGAAAGAAATTTATTTGAAGACGTGTAATATGTATTTCCCAATGTCGCATCCGTCAGATCAGTCACCGATAATGTAGTCGCGTTTGATCTAGATATTAATAGTTTAACTTTTCCAGAGTTGGCTGGTCTAGTTATAATTACAATCTGACTGTTTGAACTACAGCTTGTCGGTATAGTATTTGAATTGGTACATTGTAATGAATATGTAGTATTTTGACTTGGATTATCAGATAGATTGCCACTCGATGTCGCTACCGAGACAGTGTTTAGGAGGCAACTCGATGCATTACTCGTAGACTTCCACGAAATATATACCGTTCCATTTACTGGGATCGACTGTGGACTAACCGTCAATGAACCACATGAGAGCGTATTATTTAGTGCCGTAGTTACACTGCCACACTGTATTCTCATTGAGACAAGGTCAGACTTTCTAGTTAGAATCAATTCTGGTCCAGGCGATACTATAGCTTTATTAGTTGTATTCTGTGGATATACAAGCGATAGATTATTTGGCTGATTAGAAAGTGTTGAATTATTCCATTGATAGACATATTTTGACGTATCCGTATTGGCAGTTTCAGTGAATCTTACACTACCCCCGTCGCTAGATAGCGCACCACTAGGCGGATTAAGGCTGCAAGTAGCATTCAAAAGGTTACAATTCGCTAAAACGTTTGAAGTAACAGTTAATACTGACGACACACTTCCATTTGTATCTTCTGCTTTGATACTTATTTGTTTAGTTCCTGGTGAAGCATAATTCTTAGAATACGTAACTGGCTGACCAGAATCATAAAACATTCCCGTCGATGTCCATCCGCCGCCATCACCGTAATCTATGCTGTATTTTACACGATTACTCTCAGGATCAGTTGCAGAAATTATAAAAGTAATTGGACTGCTTCCTGTCGAGTCCGCACAGGAACTAGTTACACTAGCAGTTGGTATACTTGGTGCTTGATTTGCAGGTGTAGGGGGTACAGCAGTCAATGTAAAATTGAAAGTATGGCCGTCTATTACTATATGATTTACTCCATCTGTTATAGCTTGGTTCTGTATTTCACAGATATCAAACTCACTAGCAATATATGGATGAGCCTTAGTCGCACCTATTGTAGCAGTAAAATCTATCTTACCGGCATCTGTAACCATCCACTCATTTGTGCCTACGGAAGTCTCTCTTGCGCTCGTACCGCTAGTATTAAAGCTCGGTATAGTTATAGTAACTGGATAGTAGAAACGATATTTTCTGCCAGGATGGTTGGGGTAGGTGGTCTTAAATACGTAATCATTTTCATTACACCCCGTATTATCATAGGGTTTTTGATAATCACGCAAAACCCAATATACGTATGGTGTATCAGCTGCGGAACCCGAACCATTCCAAGATACGTTGTTTGCCAGACTGCCTGAAGCACCTATATTCCAACTCTCAATTTTAATAAATTCACCGACCTTGACTATAGCATCACTTCCAATCTTCTCGTACATCCCAAGGTAAGAAGACTTCTTATAAATATTTATCCCATAATATGTATTAACAGTAAGATACATTTGACTATATCCACTAGCACCTCCAAAAAAACCTGTATTCATGGTTGCAGAATTAGTGCCGCTGGATCTCATGAAATTAGAAAGATACGAAATATCACCTACACCTGGATTGGGTAAAAATATATTTTGTTTAACTTCTTCTGCCTCTACAAAATACGGTATATTGACATATGCACTACCAAAAAGTATTCCACCAAGTAACAGCATAGTTAGTGTGGGATGATTGTGTTGGATCTTCTTGTGTCTGGTAGTAATGATCGTCATTGTCAATATGATAAATAATGCCATTATTATAAATGATACCAACAAATTATGTCCTATATAGTTCAAGATTAAAGTAGATGAACTACTACACTTTGTTGGATCGATAATACTGCAATCATAAATAAGCACAACTTTATCAATAACGACATCATCCTTGTCGTATAGCATTACTTGTATATCGAAATTACCCAAAGGTTCTTTTACACCTGAAAGAACATTCTCTAACCCCATTACAGCACTAGAAATTTTTCCCCGATATTCTCCTTGATATAGGGTATCGCCATACTCATTACTCAATTCTATACCCATATGGTAACCGTCAATCTCCGTGGTTTGCCCTGTATTATGTACACAAGAAAATATTGTCGTATTTACATCTATTGGATATTTACTGACACCCACTGAATTGATCCTGGGTACATCAGCTCCATTTCTAGCAACTCTAACGTTGAGAATTGATTTTGTATCCTTATACCGCGCTTCGATTGTCAGATAATATACTGAAGTCGAATTGTCCTCAATTTTATAGAATACATCCAAATCACTATTTGCCTTGATAGTTCGAATCTCTTCTGAACTTGAGACAAGGTTTTCAGGCCGAATACCGTCCCATTTATACAATTTGTAAGTGATAATAGCCGACTCATCATTGGAGGAACGGTTGGATATTAATGCTTTAACGTCAATAGGTTTATATCGATCTACCTGCGGAATGAATGCGGCAAAGTTAAATTTCGCATCATTCACATAAACCTTGTCTTTATCGAAATTCAATATACCTTTCCGCTCTCCGTATACGCCAAAACTCATCATACTTGCCGAAACATCTTCAGTAAATGATAGACCGCTATGATTGAATCGCTGACTGGAAATAACATACGTCTTCAATGTGTAGTCACCGCTTAGAGCGTATGCAGGTATTGACCAAGTAAAATGGACCGATCTTTTATCCAAAGCTTTTAGATTGAAACCGTCCATAACAATGAATTGATCTACCTGATCATCTTGACTATTTACCGTATTTCTCTTGAATATCTTTGCGTAGATCATCACATCGAGAATCGGATAATCATTTGTATTAATTATGTTTCCACTAAAATCCAGCTTCGTACCGGCCGAAAATCGCTCGCTTGGTGAAGATATAAAACTAACCTCTACACCACCAAATTTGTAATGATCAAAACAGCTTGTAACTTCTAACTGTTCAACATCATTTGATTGGGCTCTAACAGCATTTGCTTGCGAAATATATAGCGATAATGCAAGTAGTGGAATTATAATGATCGATTTGCTAATAATTTTCATCGTTTTTTGATTTTAATTCCCACATTAATAATTTAATTTTCCTTTAGTATAGACTTTGTCACTATGAGACGGATCGTGTTGCTCGTATAAGTTTCTACAGTACTCTCTTCAGAAGGTATACCGTCACAAGTCATGCTTAACTTATATGTACCAACAGATAGATTTGAAGGAAGAATCTTTAAAGTGTTATTCGGCAAAGAGGTATTAGTCCATCCATTATTCGAAGGACCAGATATCGTAACACCTTTACATGATGCAATAAGATTCTCATTCCAACTATTTCCAATTTTAACTGTGGTACCCTCTTGAACAGATAACGTTTTTTTAGAAGCCTGAACATTATCAGGTGCTTCAGAAACATTCGGAAACTGAGAATCAAACCAGACTACCGCATTCGGGATACCATCACCAGTAACCATTCTAAGAGTAATAGAGTCAGTACAAATTGGTGGGGTTGCTCTAGTGTTCGTACAACTTAACGTGTAGGTATTTGTTTCAGTAACATTAACATTATATTCATCCTTACCACCACTCAGATCTTTCCAGTCCATAGGGTCCACTATACAACTTAGAGCATTAGTTGAAGACCAAGTCACTGGCATATTATAACCTGGAGAGGCCACCACATTATTATCTTTACCGTCTATCTTCAGGTCACACTTCATCAATGTAGTTTCTAAACGTATCGGTGCACAAGCTACGTTACCTATTCTTTGCGGATTGGATGAGTCTTTGACACTGAATGTCGGTGGTGAAGTCGTACCATTTTGATAGAATATCGTCGTATTTGTGGCGTTATATACCGACGATGAAGTCATGTTATTCCAATAATAGGGTCCAGTACCTGGATCACTAGCAGAAATTGCACCTCTAAATATAGTCTCTAGGCCTTGCGGAGGTACTGACGTATTATTTGCACTACACGTGAGGGCTAACGGTACAACATTGGCTGCCGACACCGTCACCGTACTCGTAGCACTCTTACCACCTGTACCCGTACAGCTCATACTGTATGAATATGTCTTTGCAACGGACAAAATGCCAGTGCTCAATTTACCTCCGGTCAACTTTGCACTGGTTGTACTCGTCTGTGGCGAAGGCCAATCTCCAGAGGTTACACAGGCTGTCGCATTAACTGATGACCAAGACAGACTCGAAGACGCACTGGTCACTATAGAGATAGGGTCAGCTACAAGTGTCACTACTGGTGCACATTTTGCGACTATGGTTGTTGTAGTTGAATATATTGTAGAATTGGCACCATTTACATCATATACTTTGAAGTTAATCGTCTTTACCCCCGTAGTTGTGTAACTCTTTGAATAGATAACGGACGAGCCAGAATTCATCATACTGCCATAGGGCTGATAATATGATGGATATCCCTTGTCTTCATATAATTGAACCTGATCAGAATCGGGGTCAGTCATAACAAATGACAGCTTATACGGCATGTTACCCGTAATATCAGAGCAACTAGAAGCTGAAGTAACGACTGGCACTGATGGATTGTGGTTCGGAGTAAGTGGAACCCAATTATATCCTGCTTGGACACTCTTATCAGTATTCATCAAAACAGAACAACTACCTGTTCCGCTACATGCACCTGCCCATCCAGTGAACTGAGTATACCCTCTGGTCAGGTTGGGTACACTAGCACCTCCGCAACTCACTTGACTCATTTGCCCATCAGCGGATGAAACCTCCACATACGCAGATGATGTGTCAGTACGAAGACTCCTGAATTGCGTATAACTCGGCACATATGACACATAGTATGAGACCGGCGAACCATTAGTGATGACATTTTTCAGATATATCACATAAGGTGTTGTACCGCCTGATATTGAACCACTGTATGTAGCCATATAGTACGAACCTGGATTCGATATTGTACATGTTAGATTGTTGGTATTCAGTGTGGTCGATCTTGCTATAGCATTAGTTACGCTTACCGTAGAATTGACTGCTACTGGCACCGTACACAGAGAAGGACCAATACATGATGATTCTGATGCATTGGCTAGATTTACCTTACCCTGACTTGCTCCAGTACCAGTAAATGAAATATCCAATTGTTTAGGCTCAATGACTGTTATCGTCTTTGAATATGAATATTCATTACCCCACGCTGTAGAATTCGTCTCTAATGCCCTGAAAGTAACTGTGACTGTGTACGTGCCAGAATATATTGGTAACCAATCTACATGATTGTAACAATAATCTGATAACGATGAGGAATCACATACAGACGTATAATTTCTCAATATCTGGCTTACGCCGTTTCTGGTCACGGTCACTTTTGACTGTACGGAATCATAGGCTCCACCATTATTCGCACATCTTAGAAACATCTTTGTCTTGTAATCGGTTATTCTTACACCCGCGCCTTTAATGAATGTTGTCTTCGCTTCACTATTAAAGTCCGTCACTTCAAAATCACCGAAAAATGTCATATATAC
>Ga0194063_10001905_pt1 | contig 13220 bp, 11 predicted proteins | sample SepL3720m_MetaG_FD_155459 | JGI IMG/M metagenome (GOLD analysis project Ga0194063, IMG submission 155459) | Anoxic zone freshwater microbial communities from boreal shield lake in IISD Experimental Lakes Area, Ontario, Canada - Sep2016-L373-20m | ecosystem: Environmental > Aquatic > Freshwater... | reverse complement strand
CCTGCACTAGGAGTAGTGGCTGGACCAGCACCACCAGCATTGCCGACAGTAGCTCCACCAGCTCCTCCGCCTCCACCACTGGTATCACCGGTAGAGTTGCCAGCACCTCCGGCGCCACCGGCCAAGAGAGTGGAACCATTGGCACCGGTTGTGGAACCACCGGCTCCACTAGTTGTACCTGAACCAGCTGAACCAGGATTGGCACAGACACTGACGGTATCAGCACAAGTACCGGCAGTTCCGGCCGTGCGATTAAAGAACGAAGCAGTCCCAGCCGTACCAGCGCCAGCCCCGACCGTAGTTTTGCGACCACCATCGCCTACTTGGTAGGCGACATTGTTGCCAGCTGTTAAAGATAAATTGGTAGTTTTGGAATATCCGCCGCCACCACCACCAGCCGCACCACCACCTTGGGCGCCCGAAACACCTGACCCACCACCACCAATGACAGTGATAGTATTGTCGCTAGAGTTCCAGTCGGCAGGGACTGTCCAACTATTTTTGGTGGGAGTATTGCCATTGTAGGTGATGACGATCACGCCAGGTGCACCAAAGCCACCATAACGTCCGCCACCTCCGCCACCTCCGTATAGTCCACCATTGCCACCCATACCAGCAGTAGTTGTAGTATCACCTGATCCACCGCCACCTCCACCAGATCCGACGGCGGCACCAGAGACGAGATCACTTCCATTTGCACCATTACCTCCATCAAAAGAATCTTCTCCACCACCTCCACCAGCACCGGTCCCGGCAGTACCATTGCCACCATCAACAGTATTGCCACCAGCACCGGCACCACTCCCTCCATTGCCGTTACCACCGGCTCCACCAGTAGTACCGCCGGCGGCACCGACTGAGCCACCACCATTTCCACCACCACCTCCACCAGTTTTAGAACCAACTGTTGTGACGGTATTGGCAATGCCACCGACTTTACCGGCGCCATTTGGACCAGCGGCACCACCACCACCTCCACCACCATTAGAGTTGATGTGACCAGTACCACCACTACCTCCGTCGTATTTAGCATTGCCGGTACCTGTAGCATACGAGCCAGAGGCGAGTCCTCCACTAGCACCTGTCACACTGGTAGCGCCGGTGCCACCTTTGGCACATGCACTGGTCGTATCGGCACAAGTGCCAGCGGAACCGGAAGTACGATTGAAGAAAGTATCGGTACCGTTGACGGAAGGAGGGGTACCACCTTGGCCGATTTGATAAGTGACAGTTCCACCGGGAGTAAGATCGAGATTGACGGATTTGGCATAGGCGCCACCTCCACCTCCACCAGCACCTGCCGCACCGGTGGTATCGGTACGTCCTGCGCCACCTCCACCGATCACTTCGACAGTATTGTTGGCATCAGTCCAGTCGGCGGGAACGGTCCATGAGGTACCGGAAGTGAGGATAGTGTGGGCAAAGTTGAGGATGACAGTGGTCGTGGCATCGATAGCGAGTTGCCAGGTTTTAATTTCGGCAAATCTAGCTCCGACTTTAAAAGGTCCAAAGGTATAGAAATCAGGACTTTTGTCGGGCGGGTTGAACTGATAGGAGAGGACATAGTCATGGTCCTTTTGCCAGACTACATTCCATTTGATGGCCTGGAGATTGCCACGAGCCGTGACTGAATACTCGGGATTTGTATCCCCAACCGGTTTGACGAGTTCGAAGTTGCTGGGGATGACATCTTCGACACTACCGATGTAATCCTCGAAGGCGTGGACGCGGAGGATGACAGGATAGTCGAGGCGAGGATAGATACGAGTGATGGTCACGCGCTCGACATCGAAGGGGACAGACGAGGCCACGCGGAAGCTCGAGTCGATCGAGCGAGTCCCATCGGCGGTCGTAGCTGACATGGCTACTTGGTAGTCACCTAGTTCGGTGGGGCGGAAAATTGATTGATAATCGGGAGTTAGAGTATATGTTTTACTCAAACAAGTGACGAGATTGACAGTAACCTCGCCTGTAGTGGAACTGAGTCTGGTAACTAAACCAGTTGGTGAGGTAATTATTACATCAACTGAAGCGTCACAAACCATATCGCCCTCATCATCGAGCACTGCCATAGAGAAGTCGACGGGGTAACCCTCTAAATAGATAGTCTTGTTGGTATTGATGGCGAGGACTCCCCAGGTAAAGTCTTGGGTAGCGTAGTTGCCGAGGGCATCGGTGACGGTGAGCTGATAGAGACCAGGGGTGAGATCGACCGAGGTGCCTAGATCGATAGTGAGATCAGATCCCAAGGGGCCGACGAGAGTAGCGAGCACACTACCCGTGAGATCAACCTCTTGACCCTTGGGATTCTTGAGGACGATCTCGAGATCTTTGGACTCCGTATTACTGAAGGTAAGCGTCAAGTTTGAGTCGGTATTACTAAGAGATTTTTTGTTGAGTCTAAATTTGTTTTTGACTTCGCGGGTGCGGGCCTTGGTATGCATGACTTTGCCGTTGTCTTGGATCCCGAGGACGGCGGGTCTGGCAATATCACCAAAATATGGTGAGGGATCGATGAGACCGTGGTAACCATTTAAGACATTGGCGAGTACTGGCTTGATACCAAAGTGGAGATGAGGACCAGTGGTGATACCACTGATGCCAGAGTAGCCGATGATTTGGCCAGCTTTGACGAGATCACCTGATGCTACCGCGAGCTCAGAAAGATGGCCGTAATAGCTGATGCCCCACGAGTGTTCGATCTGGATAGTGGTGCCGTAGAGACCGCGACCTGCCGAGAGGACATGGCCAGTGCTGGCGGCGAGAATAGGTGTACCGATAGGGAGAGCAAAATCGATACCATCATGAGCAGTCACGCCAAAGAGGGATTGCATGGCGCGAATATAGTCATTTGGCGATGACTCGCCGAAACTATAAGAGATAGGGTACTGACCATGGAAAGGATAGATGAGAGAGATGGCGAAGGGGTCGAGAACTGGTTCTACCGTCTCCTCTATTATAGTAGTCGTCGACTCGCCCTGGATATCTCCTTCACTAGATGGGGTGGAGGTGGGTGTAGGCCTCCCAGACTGCTCCGCGTCTGGAGACATTTCTCGGGCACTTTCGTGCTCGATGTGCACAGAGGGAGTAGGGGTAGCTGACGCAGTCGCTTCGGGTAATTGTTCGGGTGTGGCGGAGGAGGTGGCTTCGGGTATTGCTTCGGGTTGGGTTATTTCTGCGGATTGTGTAGTGGGAAAAGTGTTGTCTAGATTGAGGAGGGGTTCCAGCGGACTAGGTGCTGGGGTCTCTGCGGAGTGGGTTGCCTCTACTGGAGGCGACTCCTGGGCTCTGACCGGTGGTGGGGCTGGGAGGATGGAAATCCATGGGTAGATAAGATTCTGAACGACGAGGAGAAAAATCAGAAGTAGATGAGTTATTTTTTTGATCAGTTTGTGCATATTTTTCCAAACAAATTTCCCGCTCAACGCGGCTACTGACATAGATAACTATGACGCAGTTTTAATTTTTTTACAAGTGATTTTTGAGTATATTTTGTGCACTATTAAAATGGTAGAATAAATTTATGAAAATAATAGAAGAACTGATTATTCAGTCGCTCAAAGATTTGGATTTGTCGATTTGTGAGTTTAGCATCGATCACCCAAAGGACGAAGGGCATGGTGACTATAGTTGTAATGTGGCGATGATCATGTGGGGGCAAATCAAAAATCACAAATTCTCAAATTCTCAAATAAAATCTCCACGCGAACTCGCGACGCAAATCGCAGAAAAAATTGGCAGCGATGATTTGATCGAAAAAGTCGAAGTGGCAGGCCCGGGGTTTATCAATTTTTATTTAAAACAAGATTTTTTAATTAATGAACTAAACCAAGCTTTGAGTGATGATTATGGTAAAAATAATAATTTGAAAGCGCAAAAAACTTACGTAGAGTTTACCGATCCCAATCCATTTAAAGAATTTCATATTGGTCATTTGATGAGCAATACGATTGGTGAATCCCTGGCGCGGATCCTTGAGGCCAACGGAGCCATCGTCAAGCGGGCCAATTACCAGGGAGATGTCGGGCTTCATGTGGCCAAATCGATCTGGGGACTTATCAAGAAATCTCAAATCACAAATTCTCAAATATCAAATTGGATAGAAGAATGGAAGGTAAAGCCTTTGAAAGAACGGATCGGGTATCTAGGGCAAGCCTACGCATACGGGGCCGGTGAATACGAAACAAGCGAAACTGCCAAAGCCGAAATGAATGCCATGAACAAGGAAATTTATGATGGTTTGGACGGGCAGAGACAGGGCTCTGCCCCTACGATAATACTGGAAATGTACGATGCGGGCCGAGCTTGGAGTCTCGAGTACTTTGAGACAATTTATGCACGGTTGGGGACGAAATTTGAGGAATATTTCTTCGAAAGTGAAGAGGGTCCGGTAGGACTGAAGATCGTCGAAGAAGGTCTCAAGAAAGGAGTATTAGAGATCGGAGAATCTGGAGCGATCGTCTTTAAAGGTGAGAAGTATGGCCTCCATACCCGCGTGTTCCGCAACAAACTAGGACTACCTACTTATGAGGCCAAGGAACTGGCTCTGCCCACGACGAAGTATGAAAGATGGGCGTATGACAAGTCCTACATCATCACTGCCAATGAGATCGACGAATACTTTAAAGTCTTGATCCAAGTCTTGAAACTGATGTACCCCGAGCTTGGAGAAAAAACTACCCATCTCTCGCATGGCATGATGCGGCTGAAGACTGGCAAGATGAGCTCGAGAACTGGCAAGGTGGTAACGGGCGAAGGGCTACTCAATGAACTAAAGGAAGTAGTGCTGACCAAGATGGGAGAGCGTGCAGTAGCAAACAAAGAGGTAGTGGCTGACCAAGTGGCCATCGGAGCACTCAAATACACGGTGCTGAAGCAAACGATCGGTGGTGACATAGCCTATGAACCAGTCAAAATGACGAACATGGAAGGCGATACAGGCCCTTACCTGCAATATACCTATGCTAGGACACAGAGCGTACTCAGAAAGGCACAAATCTCAAATTCCCTGCCTGCGCAGGCAGGTCAAATTCTCAAATTAGGTCCAATTCTCAAATTAACTACAGAGATAAATAAAGAGGAGCTGAGTATCCTGAAATGGATTTATCGCTACAGCGAGGTGGTGGCTGAAGCAGGCGCGAAGTATGCCCCCCAGATGGTAGCCGGATATATCGCTGAGCTCGCCCAGAGATATAACACTTTTTATAATCAACATCAGATCGTGGGGAATGAGTTTCGGCTGGTTTTGACCAGGGCGACGGGGAATATTCTCAAGAGCGGACTCGACTTGCTCGGGATTGTCGCGCCTGAGGAAATGTAATGGTGGTTTGAGAATTTGCTATAGTGGACTAGTGAAGAATTTTAAGAAGATTTTTGCCGAGATTATTTCTAGAGGACTGGACCCTGTCTGGGAGATGCCAGCGGCACTCCTCATCGCTGTCGGATTTGCGGTACACGAAGGTTTGAGATGGAGATTCCTCGGATTACTCTTGTTCATCGATGCCATTGTGCCAGTCATATTTTTCCTGACTATGCTCTATCACAAGCAAATCAAAGATTGGGACATGCAAAAACGTAGTGAGCGAATTCCGCTCTATATCTTTACTATGATTTGTCATCTGGGTGGTATTTGGCTGGCTCATGAACTAGGGAAAGTCGAACTAGTAAACGTCCTACTTGTTTTTTATGCGGTCGGGATCACGTTTGCACTGACGACATTTAAATGGAAGATCAGTTTGCATGCGGGAGTGAATGCTGGACTCATCACGATCATAAATATTTTCTACGGTTGGAGATTTAGCTGGTTATACTTGTTGTTATGTCTGGTGATGTGGGCGAGGGTGTATCAGAAACATCATACATGGGCGCAGGTGATCGCGGGGGCAATAGTAGGGAGTGTTGTGGTGGGAGTAGGACTATCTTTGCTTTAGCGTTTCGTATCTACACGTGATTCGCATGTCTCAAACGCAAAAGCGGTCTATCTCCGCTTGGTAGCGGAGCGACCTAGTACTCGGCCTGCCCGGCCTGCGTAGTTTTTGCAACTTGATCCATGCGAATCACGTGTATGAATGATAAAATATATGTCTCGGGCCGATAGTATAGTGGTAGTACAGTACATTCGCATTGTACAGACGGGGGTTCGATTCCCCCCCGGTCCACAAGAGAAAAAATTGTAAATCATAAATGACAAATTCTCAAATTGCCAGTACAATGTTGCGATATGCAATTTGACGTGAATTATTCCAAATTAGAGAATGGGGTCCGAGTCTTGATCATCCCGATGCCAGGAGTAGAGTCGGTGACGGCAATGGTACTGTGCAAGACTGGTTCACGCAACGAAACACTCCCGCAAGCAGGTATCAGCCATGTCCTAGAACACATGGTGTTTAAAGGAACGACTAAGTATCCCAGTCCCATGGCGATCGCCGAAGCAGTCGATGGGATCGGTGCCGAGCAGAATGCCTTCACCTCCAAGGAATTTACTGGTTACTACATCACCTCAGCCGCGAAGCATCTGGAGCTGACCTTGGATATCCATAGTCAAATGCTAACAGAGCCACTACTGCCCCAAGATGATTTGAACCGCGAGAGGGAAGTGATCGTCGAAGAGATCAATATGTACGAAGATCAGCCGATGGCGATGGCGAGTGAACATTTTGAGAATCTGATGTATGACGGCTCCTCGATGGGGAGGCTGATCATCGGAACCAAAGAAACTGTGCGGGCGACAACTAGCGGAGATCTCAAGAAGTATATGGAGAGATGGTACAGGGGAGGGAATATTTTAGTAGTAATCGCAGGAAAAATCACAAATCCCAAATTCTCAAATTCTCAAATTGAAGAAAAGTTTGGCAAAATGGGAACAGGGGATATTAATAAATACGAGACAGGGGCGACCTATGGCAAGGCTGAGGCCAAACACTACAAGAAGAAAACTGAGCAAGCTCACTTCGTGATGGGGGTACCAGGCCTTGCGACAACTGATCCACGCCGCTACGCTCTCCAGATGGGGCAGATAGTGCTCGGTGGAGGGATGAGTTCGAGACTGTTTAATGAAATCAGAGAGAAGCGAGGACTAGCCTATTACGTCAAAGCTGACCTCGATATGAACTCTGATTGTGGCTACCTATCCGTCCGGGCGGGAGTCAAACTAGAGAAACTAGATGAAGCCATGAAGGTAGTCAAAGAGGAGATGCTCAAACTGGCCAGTACCATCACGGAAGCAGAACTAGCTAAAGCGAAAGAATTCATCCTCGGTCATATGCCACTATCTCTCGAGGGATCGATGGATGTGGCCCAGTTCTATGGCATGCGGGCACTGATCATGGATGAGATCCGCCACCCGAGTGAAGTGGTCAAGATGGTAAATAGTGTGACGCTAGATCAGGTCAAAGAGATCATGACAGAACTGGTGCAAGAGAAGCTGATCAGGTCAGTGGTTGTCGGGCCAAAAGGGAAGTAGCTAATCAGATCTTGAGTGAAAATGTTGCCAGGATTCAGATAGATGGTTTAGGTTAATATTGTTAACCTCAAGATAGCTTAAGAACTGCATTAATTGAGATTTGCTTGAATCTGGATTAAAAGTGATATTTCCTATCCTTCTGCCAAAAAATAATTTATCTAAACCACTACTCGTTAGCGCTTTGATAGTTCGTTCGGCATCCCAACCAGCAGAGACAAGCATTTCTCGATAGTAGGTTTCAATTTGGAAACTAGCCAGATCTTTTAGGAAGTGTTTGCGATTTTTGCTAGAGTTAAAGTATCGATTTTTCCGATTGGTGTTTTTGTCTGTATATTTAATATTTCTATTACTAAAGTTTGAAATATCAATTTGATCTGAAACTATTTCAGAAATAATTTTTCGGACGTTTCTAGTGGTATTTTCTAGTAAGGTAGCATTGTCTTTATTAGTGTTCAATTTTGTTATTTCGGCATTACTTTTTAGGAGTGATAGACGTCTATTTTCGGTGACGATAAACCCATTTTTGTCTGGAATTACTCTTTTCTTCCTGATATCTGTAATACCGCCTACAAATTGTCGACGATCTTTGCGTTTTTGTTTTTTTAATTTAGGTGAATTGGTAAATTCGAGATGTCCACAGTCAATTTGTTTAGAATCATCATTCTTATAAACAATGCCTCTTAAGATTCGTTTTTTATTTGATTTACTAATTTGATCGTATTTTAATTCATATGAATAGCCATCTATGTCGGCTACACTGAATGATTTCAAGGTTAGCGGGTTATTGTCTAAAGTAGATTTCGTTTCACCTGTAGCCATAAATTCATCAAGAAAGATATCGTATAATTTCTCGATGGTAATCCTTGGTTTCTCGAGATAGATGTGATTATCCACCGCAACTTCTCTAGCATATTGGGTGGCTCTCGCGAGTAGATTATTTTCTGGTTTGACCTCATCGAACGAGTGTTTTACCTTCCAATAATCATTACGATATAATTCCTCGCTATCAGATCCAGCAGAAGTAAAATCGGTGGTATCTGTTTTATCAAATATGCCTATTTTTGCTAAGGCTCTACCAAGAATTGAATAGAAATTTGTGAACGCGGCTAAATCGCGATCATTTTCCAGTAAATTAGGTCGGAGATACTCTATTTTAGTTTCGATACTCATAGCCGACCCCTCGAATCGATTTAATCGTCTTGGGGGGCAGTCCAAGAGAAACGAGTTTGTCGCGGAGACGTTTGGCCGCTTGGTCGATCGCCCAGGCGGAGTAGTGATCTTCGGTATCGACTGGCCAGAGGAGAGCGGCTACCTCATCGCGGGTGAAAGGAGTATTGGGCTTGGACATGAGTCCCATGAGAATAGCGTTTTCGTGTTTCGAGAGCATGAGAGAGATATTTAGTTTATCGCGAAAGATGGAATTGTCGGTGATGTGGAGGAGATGCTGGGAATTGTAAAGGGAATTGATGGGCTCGATGAGACTCGCGATGCGACATTCATCATCAGTTGTGAGGAGGCCAATTTTTTTGAGGTGAGTGTAGTCCGAGCTTTGAGAATATTTGGTAAGTTTGGGGGCATGGAGGAGGATGGTTTGCTCCTCGCCACTAAGAGAGTTGGCGATCGAGGAAGCTCTACTCACGAAGTTTGCGTCGAGGGGATCGAAACTGTCTGAGTCACGGAAGATCCTAACAGCTTCTTTGGCTAACCAAAAAGAACCAGCGGAGGAATCGACGATCAGTTTGTGGATTTTGACAGGAATGTTTAGACTCCACTTCTGGGCAAAGAAATTTACAAAAGTAGTGATATCCTCATCGTCATAGAGTGGATAGTAGTCGTGATTTTGAAAAAGCATGTCATAGGCATGAAAGGAAGTTAGTTTGTTGTTGAGGTTGCATTCGAAAGCCAGAATAGTCGTGAAGGTAGTAATATGTTGAGTACGATATATCTGAAGATATTCGAGTAACTTGATGTTCTGAGGTAGAAAAAGGATATCTGCGTCTGTCACAACTAGGACGGTGACCTTGTTTTCAATCTGTTGTTTTTGGATATAAACTTCTAGGTCTTTTTGTTCATCAATAATTTGGTTGTTTTGGTCAAAAATTATTGGATTAAAATTGGTTTCTTTTTGGAGGTATTCGATGAACTGTTGAGTGCGGACGGGCCGATCATTGAGATAAGGAAATGTGATGGCAATACTCTCATTATAATTCAGCCACTTTAACCATTTTTGGCTATGCGTAGTGAAATGCTTGCTTTCGACAAAGTTATAGGATTTGTTCATAGGCCGAATTTTACTCCATTTTGTCATTATTGACAAGATAGCGTCAGAAATGACATCAAGCTATGCTCTGGCTAATGGATTTAAATAGCGGGCATGATCCAAAAAAATATCGGCCTACTAATCGCTTTATCCCTCTTCCTCACTTTTGGGGCGAGTTCTGCCATGGCCATGACTGACGCTGAGCTAGTCAGTAGTATGAACCAGGGTAGGGTAGAGCAGGGACTAACCAAGTTTGCGACCAACGCGAAGCTCGAAAAAGCCGCGCACGCCAAACTCCTCGATATGCAAAACTACAAATACTGGAGTCACAATAATCCAGTCACCGGCGAGCTCTGGTGGAAGAATATCTACAAAGCTGGAGTGAAGGGGAGAGCGGCCGAGAATTTGGCCAGAGGTTATTCTGATAGTAACACGGTAGTTGGTGGATGGATCTCGTCTCCAGCGCACAAGGCAAATATGTTTAATAGTATCTATAAAAAAGTAGGAGTGGCAGTAGGGGAAGTAGAATATCCAGAGGGCAAGAAAACTGTCGTGATCGCTGAATTTGGGGAGTAAGGATAGAACTAGTTAATTTTCTTTTTGAAGTATAATCGGTTCAGGCGGGGTGTGGTGCATCGGTGGCATTCTCGGTTCGGAACCGAGAGGTAGAGAGTTCGATTCTCTCCACCCCGACAAAGAAAATCTCAAATCATAAATTTGCAAATTCTCCAATTGCGATTTGTAGTGTAAAATACAGATAATACTCAAGATAATTATGGAGGTAAATATGACCATGCAAAGAACTGTCGTACTAGTAAAACCAGATGGACTACAGCGAGGACTCATCGGTGCGATCGTCTCCAGATTCGAAGCTAAGGGTCTCAAGCTGATTGGTCTCAAGATGATGAGATTAAACGACGAAATCCTCGATACATGGTATGCCCATCACAAAGAGAAATCATTCTTTAAAGATCTTAAAGGCTTTATGACCTGGACCCCAATCGTCGCTATGGTTTGGCAGGGTCAGGAGGCTGTGGGAGCCGTGCGCAAGCTCGTAGGAGTGACAAAAGGATACGAGGCCGAGGCTGGATCGATCCGCGGTGATTACGCCATGTCAGGATCTCAGAACTTGATCCACGCGAGTGACGAACCAGCTAACGCTGAGAAAGAGATCGGACTGATCTTCACCGCTGAAGAGCTCTTTGAGTATGACTCAGCTGAAGAATGCTTGATCTACTCTGATTTTGAGCGCGGCAAGTAATTAGATTATCGCTTTGCCGATAGCGCCTTTTTCTGAAAAAAGCAAATTGGTAGTGTTGCCATCTGTAGAAAATCCATTAAAAATGTAGCCTTTTGGTACGTTGCCGAATACTACTTTCCAACTATCAGCTTTATTTAGTGGAGGTAATTTTCCAAATTCATCTGTATATAATGGGTCGGGAGAATTATTGACTTGGATGGGTAATCCGACGAGAGGTTCGTCGGTAGCATCGTCACAGCGATAATCTCCATTCATGTCGATGCAAGCCCTAATCAATTGTTCTGAATTCGTGGCTAAGGTAGGCACACAGGCTGACAAAAATAGAGCCAGGGTAAGTACGAGCCTAGTAGGTAAGTAAGAGCGGGGCTCTTTTTCGGCGTGTGACATTTCGATATATTATCCTATAACAATGAAATAATCAACTGTCTAGTTGTCTAGTCAAAAGTGATTCCACTTGATCTAGTTTGTAATACTTGCCTGATTAGATCTGTGGTGGTAAATTTACGATCATATTATTTCCTTGCATGGAGGTGAATATGGTAAATTTGAGAAGTGAAAACGAGACTCCAGTCCGTTTGACACAGAAAATTGTTGATCAGACCAAATGTTCATTTTTGATTACGATGTATAGAAAGGCCAAGAAGTCGGTGGAAGCAGGAAAAGAAACTTGCTATGCATGTGATTCACAAGTCGTCACTGAGAAAAATGGGGAGATATGGTTTTATGGTAAATGTTTGAGCTTGAGACCAGGGGAAAGTGCGAATTTACCGAGTTTTCAAAAATTGTACGAAAATAGAGATAGTGGTGCCCTCACCAAGAATTGAACTTGGATTAGAGGTTTAGGAAACCTCTGTTCTATCCGTTAAACTATGAGAGCCTGAGAGTATTTTACCCTATTTATAGACTTCGTCGTGAGTGCCAATATTTACGAGGAGGATGCAACCTTTGAAATACTCATAAGTAATCCGTATGTCCATGGTCACAGACATACTCCAGCGGCTCGAGTGATTTAACTTGTGCAATCTGAGGGATGGGTGATTGGGATTCTCGATAAACAACTTTATCGTTTTATTTGCCTTGAGATACAATTTTAAGTTGTTCTTATGGATTAACCTGACTTTCTTTTTGAAACTAGGAGATACTTCTATTTCCATGAATTAACTATATCAAATCATCGAGAGATTTTATAGGAATGGTTTTGCCAGCTAAAAAGTCTTTTTCTGTCTGGGAAAAATCTTTAAGTGCGCTTGGTCCCAAGTGAATATTTTGATATTTAGGGTGGAGACTAACCTTGATTTGGTTTATTCCGGCACGAATAGCTTCTGAAATGGAAGCAAAGTGGCCAGCGGCTACCAGGTCTTTGACGTCTGCAAGCATCGAGCTGGGCAGTGAAATGTTGATAGTTTGGAGTGATTGAGCCATAGTTTTCCTTTGTATGGTCATCATACAAGAATCTTAAAAAAGAGTCAAGAATGATTATTTCAACTTGATGGTGTAGAGGTTAGGCAGAGTATCAGGAGAGAAAGCCAAGCGGGTGATGATCTTTGATCCATCTGGCCAAGGATAGATAATGCTCTTGTCCATAGGTCCGCCGTAGATGGTGAGGCGATTGGTGCCATCGTATTCGACTAGATCGATGCCACTGTCGGTAGTGATGATGAGATGGGTAGAATCGGGGAACCATTGGAGTTGGCCGACGAAGATAGGGGAGTATTGGGCATTGAACAAGGTGATCGACTGATTAGTAGACGTATTTGATTGGAGAACATGGAAAGCAGGGGGTGAGGAGACTAGTTCGGCTGGGATCGGATCCTGGAAACTAGGCAAGAGAGTTAGTTTGGTGGGGGTGAAGATAGGATTTGGAGTAGGAGCGACAACTTTTTTGAGTCTGGATTTGGGAGTGGCGGAGGGACTGGGTTCTGGTAGTTTGCCCTGCGCGATGGCGAAGTTTTTGTCTTCTTTAATATCATAGATATACCAAGATCCGGCTTTGATCTCTCGCACTTCGGTTTGAGTGGACGAGGAGGGGATGGTGGCAACTAGTCCAGTCGGGATCGACTGATCAGAAATGGCCTGGTAAAGCAGTCGCTTGCTGTCAGGAGAGAAATAGAGATTGGTGGCAGACCCCGTGGCGATGTTGGCCATGAAGTCAGGTAGCTTGAGGAGATTGACTCTTTCTTCCCGGGCGAGCTCTAGCTCCCACTCGGACAAGATCTGGGGGAGGCGGACAGTGACGT
>Ga0194063_10001903_pt1 | contig 13232 bp, 7 predicted proteins | sample SepL3720m_MetaG_FD_155459 | JGI IMG/M metagenome (GOLD analysis project Ga0194063, IMG submission 155459) | Anoxic zone freshwater microbial communities from boreal shield lake in IISD Experimental Lakes Area, Ontario, Canada - Sep2016-L373-20m | ecosystem: Environmental > Aquatic > Freshwater >... | reverse complement strand
ACGTCAAGCTGATCGCAATTACAAGCAATGCACCGCAGCGCGACCCAACGAGATGGGTAGAGGAATCAGTTACCATATATCTCCGCTAGTTTGAAAAACACTCTGCTCCTGTGAGGGCGAGAGCGGCCCAGAATCACATTCCACAGGTTCGAGATCAACCACCTGCGTGCTTAGGACCAAATCCCAGGGGGCTGCACCATCCTCTCGAAAGTAGGTCGTGAGCCATAGAAACGAGACAATCAGCCATCCAAACGGAAGCGCCACAAGAAGTGCAATTACTGCCTCCAAGTGGGCAACCTGCATCAGGAGTAGCCAAATAATAAGTAGCGGTAGCCCTTTGGAGATGATCTCCCTTAGGAAGAGCGAGGCTCTCCCCGCGGGACGGCGAGATTCAATGTCAATCACCTGAAGGCTGATGAGTCCCATCGCTGGAGTCTGACCCTTGCGAGATGAATAGGCAGCCCAACCGACCCAACCAATCCCAAGTGTAATACAAAATAGAATTGTCTCAAGAAGGCCCCGTCCCAACCTTCTATACGGGTTAGCGGTGTGCATAATATCCGACTATCCAAGCAAGCTTGGCGGAGCATCATCAGGTTCTGAATAGCTCTTGACGGCATCTGCGTCGCGGTTTGTGGCGCGAGGGGTCGGAGCATCGCCGATGATTTTAAGTTCGTCCCACGGCACAGCTGCTGTAAGTTCGACTCGTCTTATCACGAAACGAAGATCAGAGCCGAACTTCAGGGCTCCAGCACTAGCTTCTTCAACTGTCATTGGCCAACTATTTCCGTAGGGCCAAACATCCCTGATTTCGCCCTGCGACTCTTGGCCTTGCTTCCAATGCTCTGGTCGCATAAAGAGATTGACAGTCGGTACGTTTATCAAAGTTCCGAGGAAGGCCTGAGGCTGATCGCCATGCTGACTTGAATCAACACCAGCCTGCACCTGCTCAAAGGCAAGGCCATGATCGATCACCGCGTTGGGATCCTTCAGGAAGCTCGCGATCGTAGCCGCAGGGACGACATACCGTCGATAGCATCCGGTTGCATCATCAGGGCGTGCGGTTGAGTCATCAGTCTGAATCCCGACAACCTCACCTGTTGATGAAAAAACGGGCATGCCCGGGCAGCCAGAGTCGCGCTCAAATACAATTTCATGGACCGGAGTCTTCTTATGGGCGCGTGCCAAAAGGTCAGGCACATCAAGGTACCTCGACCAGGCGACTACTTCCCCTAGTACCGGACCCGCTACCTGAGATGCCCCTCGCTCCTTCATCAACCCAAATACTCGCTTCTGAACAGATTCGTCTGCTGCCTGATCAACCTCTACAAGCCCTGCCGGTGAAGCGCCGAGTCCCTCAACATAAAGTTCAACCAGGTCAGCTCCCTCACACAGGTTCGCAACGATCGCCAGCGACTCTCTGCCAGTGGAATCCGTCACTTTGATCGACTCCGCCTCACCAAGGGGATGTCTGCACGTAATAACTTGATCAGCGGCAGTAACCACTCCTGCAGTCACGGTGCGCCGGCGTCCAACCCAAGATTCAATCCACACCGACGAGCCGTGTGCCGCTCGGGTTAGGGATGCAATTTCCGGGATCGGCTCCAGTGGAGGCAAGATGAGAGGACAGTCAGAGATCCATTCATCCACGTTGCGGGACTTAACTTGGTTGAAAAACGTCTCTGACTGCGGGACTTGCGAAATGTGGCGATCACGCCCCTCCCTAAGGGCAGTGAGAAGCAGTCTGCGCGGCCCATTCTCCGAGGAGCCAGTATCGGAGAAGAACCCGGTTGAATTATCGACCCCGAATCGCACGAGGTCGTTGTTGACAGAGTTGGTTACGCGCTTACCAATGTTCTTCATCCAACCGGCGTCAAATACTTGGCTGCGAATTGGTGCTGCAAGACTCGACCGAGCAGCGTAAGTTCGCGCGCCTCGGAATTCCATGCAAGCAGGGCTTGTATCCACTCGAATTCGACTTGACGCTCGATTGTCTTCACTGAAATCACCAAGTATTGGATGGTGAGCCAGCCATCCAATCGCCTCGCTCCAATCCAAGTACTCTCGGTAGCGTCTTTCGAGTCTGGGCAGCGAACCAGCCTTGAGAGTCAGTATTCGCCGGCGATTCCATTTATCGAGAACCTGTTGAGCGAAAGTACGGTTGATCTGCTGCCGGCGCACCACTCTCTCCAGAAACGCTCGCGCGATTCCGATTAACGCGAGCAGCACGACTGCTATTACAGCGATTGTCTTCTTCGTGTCATCGAACGGCAAGTACTTAATGATCAGGTAGATCGCAACACCTGCACAAATAGCGATTGCAAGACTTATGCGATTCATCTGGTTGACCATCTCGTTCAAGTCACGAGACCAGATAGTTCGTAGATCGCCTTCATCGTCTTCATCAGTAACGAAACGAAGTGACCGCCTTGCAGACGAAATGTGAGCCCTTATAACGAGGAACACCAGCAGCGCTATGGCAACCCATCGGTAGTTTCCACTTAAGCGCGTCCAACAAAAATATCCCAAACCTATGGCAACACCAAGAATGAGAAATGACCGCAATCGAGCCCAAAAAAGACTGCGAGTGGGCACGGGTGCTTCGGCTTCTGGTTCAGCTTCTGCTTCAGCTTGTAGCTCAGCCTCCAGCGTTTCGCGCGCCCAAATTGCGTCGCGGATTGCGCCGTTGATGTGCGAGCCAATTGACCAGACCATCGACGTGCTTGCCCGTTCAAATTCAGCCTGCTTCTGAGCCCTGCTGTTTAGCTCAGCATTGTCCACTTCAGTCTCAACTGACCGCAGATTCGCATCGACTTCCACAGTCTCAGGTTCGGTTGGCTTCACGTCGATTTCCGTAGCTTCGTCAGCATCGTTGTGTGCGTCATCGATTGCTTTAAGAGCTTCCGGCTGCGCACTCAGTTCAGCCGAACTAGTTGCCTCGGTTTCTTCCGAATCTGTCGTCGGTGAGTTTGCCGCGGTGTTTTGGCCATCGCCATAAGTGGTCGCACTTGAAGTGCCTTGCAAAGGTAAATCGCCCTGATTGGAATCAGCCGGGGTGCTCTCGGCATGAATTGAAGACTCCCTCTGGCCCGCGACCACTGAGTGACCCTGATCCCCCGAAATAAACCGACGGTTCCGCGGATCACAGGCCCGACTCTCATCTGCAGGACTAAGCCCTAGTGCCGGCGGAAACGGAGGTGGGACCACGAGCGTTGGGTTATCAACCAGAAGTCTTTTAGCGCCGTTCGGCAAGTTAACAAACTCGGTCGCGAACTCAGGTCCAGCAGAGCCATCAAGCAAACTGAGCGCGCCAAACCACATTTGCTCCCAAGCTTGTGCGGCACCCTGATCAGTCGAGGAGGCTCGTTCGTCTGGTTCGGAAGGATAACCATTCCGATAGACCTCCCTCCAGAGTTCAACAAAGTTCTCGTCGAGTGTCCTACGTATGTATTCCTCATCGACTACGAGGCTTTCGCTTTCCTTTTCGAGGAGCAAATTAGCTGACCGTCCGCCGACTAATACATACAGCGACTCCTGTACGCCAGTACCTGCGCGCCGCCCCGCTATCTGCACCAGCCTTGGTAACTCCGTGAAGAAGACTTTGACAAGTCGGCCGATCTCAGTGAAAGCATCCGCGGGGAACCGGTAGACAGTTTCGGCCTTAAGCTTTTGCTTCTCATAGTGAGTGCACGCCAGCTGCGACTTATGTTCTTCAGCAAATGCGTCAGCCCAGCCAGTAAGCCGGCGAACCAGCTCCTTTTCATCGCCAATTGTCTCGAGGCGCGAGTTGCTTGGGACCGGAAGTCCTCCTGAAAGATCAAAGACCTCTTCACCAAGTTCGTCCAAAAACTCACCAAGGTCGATTCCACGGCTGAAGCTTCGTACCAGTCGGATGTCAGCCGGATTGCTCATCTGGAACGTCTCGATCAGCCCCTCTCCCGCGTCCAGAGCCCCTTTCCAAAGGTCGGTCGTCGATGCAAGACCGTGGGCTCCGTGAGGAGCAAAGCGCGCCGAATCCGTACTCAACAGGTCAGACTGCGTGGGATCCGGACGATCCTCAATAGCAATCATAAAAATCGGCACAAGCCCCGGCGTTAGTACGGCTTGTGGAATCTCCTGCTCAAAGTCTTGGACTGCGAGCACAAGTGCCGGCTCAGCGTGCTTTTCAGAGTTGTAAGCTGCCACAGTCCGGCTCTTATCGCTGAAAGCTGAAACTAGATCGCCAAACTCTCCAGCAAAGTGATCTGTTCTGTCCATCGGGTAAAAGGCGACCAAACGTGGGTAACCACACCCGAGGATTGCCTCTCCGAGAGGGGCTTCGGCCGCCACTCCATCCCCAACCTTGAGCACGGGCAATTCAGGTCGGGCAACTAAATCGGCCGTCAAGGTAACCCAACAGAAGTCATCTACAAGACCGTCGCCAGACCACTCGATCAGAACATCGCGAATAGCGGCTGCTGCCGCGGTATCTGGGGCCAAAATAATGCGAATTAGCTCAGACACTGTTTGTAGCTCAACCAAGCAATCCGCTACCGGAAGATTGCGTCCCTATTTCGTCGATCCTGCCAGCTAGCTCCGTGATTGCTGAACTCAGCACCCCTCGCATCTCCCAGTCGACGCCGGGGAAAAGTGTATTTGTGCGCTGATCGAGCTTCTCGTTCGACAGGGCTTGGAGAGCTTTCTGTGTTGCAATAACCGATGCGGACACAACCTCCTTGCGTTCGTCGGGAGTCGAAGACGAAGTACCAGCCCACTCAGCGAGCGGAGTGGATGCTACGACCCCACTTTCACCAGTCGGGCTTGGCAGCAAGCCTTCAATTATCCAAGTCGCAAGCTCGTTGTTCCTTTGCTCTCCGAGCTTGATGAGGCGTGCATACGCGTCTCTTGACTCAGTTAACCCTGCGGATAAGTCAATAAAGCTGACTGGGAAGGACGCCATAAGAGCGACGATCACACGCAGCCCAGAATTGACATCCAGAGGATCAAACTCTAGAAGATCTGCCGGGAAGCGCCTCACACCGTCAGGCGTCCAAATTCCAAGTGGCCCCTCCGCCCACGTTCGGGTCGCCGAGATGTCGGTCGCCAGATAACCGAGAACCCAAGCCGAAACGATCCCCCTGATCATGTCCTGAAGCTTGTCTGAAGGCAGTGGCAGGAAATCGGGCATCTGTTGTGCACGCCTATTGAGAAGAAAGTCGCGCTTGGATCCGCTTGAACGTGACCAAGCATCCCGGACAGGTCCCATCAAGGACTCAGCAACGATCGGGTGGAAAGTTCCCAATGTGAAAGTAGTCAATTCAATTGAATCCCTCGATGCTCCTTCTGAAAAACTGGACTTGATGTCGTTAGATGAGTACCCAGCCCTCTCTAGAGCGTTAGTAACTGCCTCGTAGGCCTGAGCATGATTGTTTGCCGAGAGTGGGATCTTGCCAATTGAATTGCGAGTCTCAAGCCCTGTTGATGCTTCAGAGTTTGGAGATCCGTGAATTGCGACGTAAGTACTGTTACTGACATTTAGCAGCGGCTGGCTAAGGTCTATGGCCGCAGCGATCTCATTAGCAAGATGCATCGACCGATTTGACGTATCCGTTTCGAGCCAACCTCGGATATTCATAGTCAAATGTCTACTGAAGGCACCCTCTCGCTCGCGAAGCCACCGAGCAGCTCGCTCCTTCAACTCGAATGCCAAATTCTTCTCGGCACCGACTGGCTCGAAGACTATCGAGGCCGCTTGAGAGCCTCCAACAGGTGGCACCCACGAACCTCGGATAGCGCCAAAGAAATCTGTCGCCGGTACGCTCTGTGAATCACCTTCATTATCGCGGCGAATTGCTGTCGTTGAACCAGGGCGAGAAGGCCAATTCTTATCCGCGGGTCGACCTCCAAGCGCCTTTTCCGCGCTCGCATCTAAAGCCTGATCCCAGAAGAGGCCTGTCAATACTTCTTTTACTGCCTTTCCAAAGTGTGTCTCAAAGCCCTGGCCGCGGATCGAGTTCCAGGTAGTCAGCTTGCCCAAATCGTACTCGGAGAATACATCTGCAAACAGAGACTTCGCGTAACTTGACCACTCCTTAGTATCAATCAGGTAGCGCTCGTTGATCGGTGGAATCAGGTGGTTTGGGACATCTGAATCGACTGTTAATGCCCACTGCTTGACGACAGGCTCATCGCGATTCAGCGCGAGCTGGCTCATCATTTCCCGCATTCTTGTGCGCACCGGACCGAACAGCCCGTCCTCGAGATGGAGCAGAATTCTTTCAGCCGTCTCGAAGAGAACGATTTGTCTCTCCATCTTAAGCTCGGAAAGTCGTGAGGAACACCAGTCTTCCCATTCCGGAGTAGCGAGCAGGTCAATTTCACGCTTCTCCGGGAGGCTCTCTAGAACAGATCTGGCTTCACGGCTGGCACGTGCTGCTCCATCTCTGGCCTTGCCTTGATCTCGCCTCATTTCAGCAGCCGCCTCCTTTGAGTCGGAAGCCAGCTTGTCAATCGCTACCAGCGCAAACTCAAGGCCGTGGGCAAATGCAGCGCGCTCAACTAGCGCGTTTAGGAAACATGCTTGCGCATTGGCAGACCAACTGGCGGCTGATGCACCTACGTTCTGCTGCTGCTCAACTCTCTGCCTACTTAATAAATCAGCAAACAGCGCGTCTGTTACTTTTATCCAGTCAGACTTACTCTGCATCGGCACATCGCCTTGGAGCTTACTTCTAATCGACTCAAGTCCTGCTTTCCAACCCCGCTCAATTTCGGGCCGCTGCGCTCGAGGAGAGAGGCCCTCGAGAACATCATTTGCGGGATCGAGTTCCCTGAGCCCAGACAGTCGCGCGAAGTCATCAAAATGCTTGTCGAGGAGCTCGGCAAGGATCATGTCTGTCGGTAGGTTCTTCTGGTCTGGATTATGTCCGTCTAGCAACCGACGAAGAACCTCACTCGCAATTAGCTCTGACACGAACCTTTCAAAGCCGTTGTGACCCAATTTGACAGACGATGAACCGAATGATTTAGCAGCACGGCTTGAGTTCCGGGGCCCGAACGGGAAACTATCTAGATAAGGCTCGTCGGTTGGGTTTTGAAACAGGTACGAGGAGATGAATTCAAGCTGGCCGGCGTCAGTGAAGATATTGGCTAAAGCGCCACCGATATAGCGATATACCTGACGATCGCTGGTCAGTTTAACGTTAGCGCTTGCATCTGAGGAGCCAATCATGAGCAGGCGAGGTGGAACATTTTGGTCAGCAAGCCCGCCATCCCCGTCGCTGAGTGTCCGCTCGAATAGATTCATGTATTCACTCATCGCCGCAAAACTATTGGGTCCGACTCCGCGAGTGTTTCCATCGCTTAAGTCTGATACGTCAGGCATATACGCGACGACCGCAAGATTATTCATCAGTCCCGGATATTTGAGACTTTGAGCGCGAATCATTTCAAGTACATCGGTAAACAGCCCCGAACCGGCCCCTCCGCCCCATGAGGTTACGATTATAATTCTTGTGACGCTTTCCCTCTTATCTACTTCGCCGTATGCCTTTGCGATGTTCTGGCTCAGCGAAGCCAGCTGAGTCTCTGACGAAGGTGACTTCAGCCGCACGATTGCTTCTTCAATTGCTCTGCGAATCGTTGCATTGCTAGTCAGCCCAATAACGCGCCCGACTGCTCGCATCTGGCCGGCTCCCTGCCCCGGTAGAACTAGCTTCACGTTTGGATCCTGCGGATCTGGTCTCCAACCTGCGGTGCGTGATACGAGATCTGGATCGCTTGCAATTACTCCATCTAGGTCTATGTACTTCCCATTCTTAGTACCGAGAGGCGTGTACGAGACCCGTGAGAGAACATCCGCGGGAATGTCGTCTGCCGGACCATCAGGCGAGATAGGGGCATCGATCTGCATGAATTGCCACGCGTCTGGTAGCTCGTGTTCGCCTACCCGTTCAAGGTTTCGCCTGAGGCTGTCAACCGTGTAACGGACAGTTGCTCCACCTGAGCCACCTAGTCCAATAAGGACAAACTTGTCAAGCATCACGTTCCCCCGGGTTTCTTAGTGTGATCACAGTGTCTACCAGAAATCAGTGTCTGTTGCTGTGGGCGGTACCTCGTCTTCTGCAGTCGGGACATTCCCTCTGTCTTTACGGTCGTCAGGTTCCGCTTTACTATCCTTAAAGTCATGTCTCTGCTCCGGAGACTTAATGTCTGTCGTTGCAGTCTCAAGAGGCGCCTGCTCGAGCAGTGCAGGTAGGGCAAGAAGTGCATTTGCAAGGAGCGCCTCACCCTTCTCTCTTCCGGAAAAGCGCTTAATTATAAGCATCAGCCTTCCCTGCAACTCAACCGGTCTAGCGGCGGTGTTAGAAGAGGCAACCTGCTCTCCAAACCATCCTTCATCCCCATTGTGCGCGGAGTTCTCGGAGGTCGAGCTATCGCTCCCACTCGACCTGACAGCCGCTCTCTCAAATACCCATGAATCGTGGAGATCGAGCTTCACCCTACTCTCGACACCGAGTTCCGGGGCCCTAGCTCCAGCGATTGCTCCTGCTGCTACTCCAGCGCCACCAGCTTTCACGAATCCAGCTGGCCCTGTGAAGAGTAACCGCCAATCACGCGGTCTAAACGCAGCAGTAAAGAAGCTGAACCCAGATGCATTAATCAACCTGACGTTCGCACTGCTTCTTGAGCCGTAGAGCTTCGGAAGGTCTGCGTCATCCTCTGGGTAGGTAAGCGCCTCCGAGTCCGCTGTCACGAGGCGCCTTGTTGTATCCGTGGAGTCAACGTAGACTGGGAGTTCGAGGTACCGGAGTGATTCCACACGCCTAAAGAGCGCTCCTCTCCGATTCAGCAAGTAAAGAAGGAGAAGCGGGAGTCCTAGCCCAACAAACAAACACAGAATCTCTAGACCAATTGTCCTCGCAACACTTTGCTCTGGAACAAACTGCGCATCAATGACTAAATTCGGGGTGCGCTCGGGTAATCCGTCGACCGGCATGCGAGTTCGCATGTGCAAAGGCAGTCCGAGTCGTAGCGTCCGATCAACATCGTTTGCAGTAGCCCCAATCGACACTTTAAAGGTCAATGTCTGACCAGGTCCGACGTTCATGCAATTGTTAGGATCGCTTGGGATTCGCGGACTGATAATTGGTGGACTAATTCCTCCGGGAGACGATGGAATCTCGCCTATCCAAATACAACCGGATCGTTTGCTACCGCTGTCTCCAACAACTTTGAACGATTGCGTGCGAGCGCCCTTACCCTCAATGCTTCCGAAATCTAAATTAAGTGGGTATACTTCCGGAAATCCCGCACCTTTGCTGAATTTCGCTACAACTTCAAAGGGCTGCCAGATGGGCTGAATTACAATTTGCTCGGGTGGATTGAAGCCCGAGCGAATATCGAAATGACCGTTACTTTCTGACCACGAGGCAGGTACAGGCACCACTCCTGAGAAGATGCCGCGTTCATCGGGCATAGAAATGGTTGCCTTGACGCTTTCTCCGTTACTGATGGTGTAGTAAGCGCTGGGTGCAGCAAGCGCAATTAGCTCACTTGGGGCTGGCCTACCGGCATGGTCTACTAAGCGGAATCGAAATCTGTTTGTCGAGCCGATACGGAAGGATTTCGGAACTCCTACGAGATCATTTTCTGTCGTCGTTTTTGGATCAATGTTTAGCGCGGCGTACATTCTAATCGTCGAGGAGCCTGCTGGAGAGTCCGAGTAACCTAAGTGCCACCGACCAGTTGACTTTCCGCCTTGGGAGTCAAACTCAGCTTCTATTCGCATCCTTGTGTCAAAACAATTAACGACAAGCTTGGCTCCCCACTGCGAGATCGTCGAGTTCTTATTTTCGGCGTCCTCACTGCAGCTGAAACTAACGGGCTTGGTCGCCCCATCGCTCACTACAGGATGTGGCCCCTCAACCTCGACCCTCTGATTCCGGTGGCCGAGTCCTATGTCGAGGACAAGCCTATTAATCCCGCGGTAGACCTGAAAATCCCGAGGTCCTACCTTTGCGGAAGCCTTGGGATCTAGAAGTAGCTGCCCCAACCTTGCATATAGGAGACTGGGGTCCTTGGCGTCAGTGAAATAGCCTGTTTGCAGCAATCCAACTCTAGGAACCGCTGATCCACAACTTGGAAACCCGTCGGCGCCTGCCCCGCCGACTGCAAGCGCAGTAAGGAGGTCAAACTTTCGGCCGCCCGTATCAAGCTTTGAGTTACCACCCAGTGCGATTGCAAAACGAAGAATATCGGCGTCGTAAAGACTCTGTACCAGACCATGTCGCCCACACATCGCTGACAAAGCTAGATTCTCTTGGTGTCGATCGTGAGCTGTTGGCTTTCCGGAAGGCGTAATCCAGAACTCTCCATCGGTAAAGATCACAACTGCCATACAACGACTTCCCTTGTCCTTCAGCCTGCTCCTAAGTGACTTGTTTGCCTGATCCAATGCCGCACGATAATTGGTTCCGACTCCGTGGTTTCGATTTACAAACTCAGCTGCCTGAGAGACCAGTTGATCTCTCCCGCTAGTGGAACTCAGTCCAACCCAACCGAAGTCCGGATGGGAATGACCGTCGAACCCAATCAATCGAATCTCCACTTCAGTTGGCTTACCGCCGGATCCTGCACGGCCCAAGTCAGAGAGCGCATAGATCAAACCCTTTAATGCCGGCACTCGCAGACCCCTAGGGTCCGAGCCTTGAAGGCTGGTGGACTCATCCATGAGCACAGCGATAGATACCGCATGGTTGCGATTAATACATGCGCTGAGCTGCTCCGGCGCCTTACCGACCGCCGTATCTCCGAGCGCTGCTGGAGCAAAGAACACTCCAGCAGCAACCGATAGAGACGCGGCGAAGCCTAGGCGACGCAACATCAGAAACCGTGTCTGGCCATGAAGAATGAGTGAGCAACGGCAAGCAAAAGCGCCATGACGATAAGCACAACCATTAAAGAGTCTATGCCTCTCGATGAACCTACGCCAAGGTTCATTTCAGCTACAACTGCGGAACGCCTAGCGAAAGCCACTAGCAGAACGGTTACAAGCGTTCCAAAGCAGTAGCCAAGCAGATTGAATCCAAACCCAACTCCCACTAAGAATGCAACTACCCCAATCGCCGCAGAGCCACAAGCTGCGAGCACGAAAACATTGACGCGCCTTGTGGCCGCCGCCCGTTCGATCTGGCCAGTTTCCAATTCTCTCTTACGCTCTGCGGACTCTCGGTCAAGTGCGGAGTCATCGAAGAGATCCTGTTCGAAGCTCATCCTTAACTCACGCTCATTTCAATCAGGGGTTCGTCTGCAACGAGAACTGAATCCGGAGTAATACCATGTAAGGGCTGTGTGGGTGTTTTCCGGGCGGACGTTCTCTGCAAATTCCTCGGCTGACTCCTAGAAGAAATCACTACCTACGACCGGTTCGGCGTCTCTATCGTCAGTTCCGTTTGACCCCAAAAGTGGTGGCCGATTACCGTTCGCCGCGCGAGTGTTACACCAGATAGCAATCAGCACGAACGCAGCGGCAAGCATTGCTTCCGATAATGCCCCAAACCAGAGATAGGAGCTCGCTTGGCTTGAGACAGCTGCCACAAAGAACCCCAGAAAGGTTAAGAGCTGTCCCCCAGCAAGAAACCATGTCCGAGTTCGAAGCTCCGTAGAGGCCCGCCAGTTGCCTTTATACGCCGACAGTGGAGCAATCAGAGCAAACATGGCGCCCGTACTAACCATCGTCCCTATCGTGACTACCCAACTGCTCTGGGCGGAAACTGCCTGATATCCAGTTACGTACTCAGCGAAACGTGACATATCCTCAATCAGAAATGAGAAGATCAGGTTGGATAGCGCGACTAATGCCATAGAAAAAGCAATCAGTCGAACAGCTACATTAGCTAGCTGCTGCCAATCAAATCTTACGTTCCCCCGCGAGACCCGCACTGAAGCACTTGCGCCAAATACTGCCGCGGCTATAAGACTCCAATGACCAGCCCAAGCTAGATCAATCAAGCAAAGCATTCCTTGCTGCGAGCCGCTCGAAAAAACCTCGTTACTGGTAACCGTCGCTAGCGCGAAGAGCGCTGACCCCGCAGCGACTACGGCTAGCCCCTGCCAAATCAAATTATACGCAACGCTCGCACGCCCTGAATCGCCACGCGGAGTACCCGCTCCAAACAGCAACCAGAAAACACCGACTGCTGCGAGACCCTTGCCAATTACATTTAGGACGTTGGCCAGTTCGCGTAAAACTCCGATTTGATCAAACATCTGTGGAAACTCGTACACAGACGCGAGCGCCAGCCCACATGCAATCAACAGCATAATCGTTGAGGCTGAGCGGAGTCTGAACATTAGTCGAACCTCATTATCGAGCCTCGGAGGATTCTTGCAAGTCGCTAACTATATACCTGCGAGCTCCAACCAACATTCGCCACGGCCCCACTTAGTGGGCCATCGGACCGGCCTTTAACTCAATTTAACGCGGACGGTTCCGTACTTATTGCCGAGCGCAACTTAGCGCCTGTTCACCGAGATCAATACCCGCTCTGACTCAACTCATTAGGTTTGGGTCTGTTACGATTTCGTCGAACTTGAGCGGCCAAACCCTTCAAATCTTTGTTATCGCGGAGCTTGTATCACTGGCTGCCGCACTCCTGACGTGTCTCCTAAAGGGGAAGTACCTTATGTCCTTCCTGTTGATCATCTGCCCGGTTGGTTGGGTAGTCGGGGCGGTCCGAATTGCCAAGCCGAACTCTGTTTGGGCGCGAATGTTCTACACAGGACCTAAGGCTCAATTAGCCCATGAGCGTTTTCCCTACATTGCCGAGGAGGCCAACCTCCGCAAGGAGGTTCGGGACCAAGACAATCAGGCAATTATTGAAGCCTGGGATGGAATCAAAATTGATGACCCCGATGAACTAGACGCAATCACTCGACGAGCCCTGAGGCGCGCAGGAAGAATCTAAGACGCTGAGCAGAGTCTCTCTGGCGAGAAGCTTTTCGTGTTGCTCGTAAAGCCACAGAGAGAAGCTTCTTGGGCTCTAAGTGATACTGCGCGACAAGACATGTTTTGAGCTTCCGTGGGGTCTACTAGATTGATTGAGCAGCAACGTGTTTTACCCTGCTTTATTGACTATTGTGAGCCTTTGAGAAGCACACGCCATGGTTTCAATTGATCCATTACATCGACAGCGTTTGTGAGGAGACCCTAGCGACATGAACGTAATTCCCGGCATTGACGGGCAAGTTGC
>Ga0194063_10001902_pt1 | contig 13233 bp, 8 predicted proteins | sample SepL3720m_MetaG_FD_155459 | JGI IMG/M metagenome (GOLD analysis project Ga0194063, IMG submission 155459) | Anoxic zone freshwater microbial communities from boreal shield lake in IISD Experimental Lakes Area, Ontario, Canada - Sep2016-L373-20m | ecosystem: Environmental > Aquatic > Freshwater >... | reverse complement strand
GTTTGAATTACAAGCATAGAAGGCACCGCAGCCAGCACAGTTACCAAGAAAATTTGAATTACAGGCAGAGTTACAAGCACCAGCATAATTACCAAAAAAGTTGGAATTGTTGGCAAGGCAGGACATACAACCAGCATAAGTTCCAAGAAAGTTGGAATTGTTGGCACAAGAAGAAGTGGCTCCGGCCAATAATCCTATAAAATTGGAATTATTTGCGAGAGTGGCCATATAACCAGCACAGTTACCAATAAAGTTTGAACAACAAGCATTGATATCCCCAATACCAGCCAGCTTCCCAATAAAATTAGAATTATTAGCCAGGGTGGCACAGAGGCCGGCACAAGTACCAATAAAGTTGGAATTATCGGCACTGCAAGCACAATACCCCGCACAGGTACCAATAAAGTTTGAATTAGCGGCGTTGATTGCGTAATACCCAGCCGCATAACCAAGAAAATTTGAATTATTGGCATACGTAGCATAATTACCAGCAAAGTAACCTAAAAAGTTGGAATTATTAGCGTAAGTAGAATAAGAACCAGCAGCGCCACCTAGAAAATTTGAACTACAGGCAGAGCTGGCAAAATTCCCAGCCATACAACCAAGAAAGTTTGAATTGCAAGCGTTGGCAGCAAAGTAACCGGCAAAAGCACCAAAGAAGTTGGAGTTACAAGCTGCTGTAGCACAAAATCCAGTATACTGACCAAGGAAGTTGGAATTGTTGGCACCGCAAGCCCAATATCCAGCCGCATAACCAAGAAAATTTGAATTATTGGCAAAGCAAGCATAAGCACCAGCTGAATTACCGAGAAAGTTGGAGTTGTTAGCATAGGAAGCCATAAAACCTGAACAATTTCCTAGGAAGTTGGCGTTGTCGGCGTAAGTGGCATTATTTCCCGCCATGGAACCAAGAAAATTGGAATTGTTGGCACAGCAAGCATAAGCACCAGCACAGTTACCTAGAAAGTTGGAATTGTTAGCCGAACAGGCAAAAGCCCCAGCCATACAACCAAGAAAGTTTGAACTGCAGGCCCAGGTGGCACAATAACCGGCATTGTTGCCTAAAAAATTTGAACAGCTAGCATTAGTAGCGTAAGCCCCGGCACCAATACCAAAAAAATTTGAGTCCCAGGCTAAAGAGGAGTCTGACCCGGCACCAATACCAAAAAGAAAAGAATTACAAACTGGTGTTCCTGCTCCACCCATAGATATAGCTCCAGCCAGGCCGTATTGTAACTGAGTGGTGGTTCCGTTTGAGTCATAAAGGTAACGATTATTAGGATCAATACTAAGAACATTGGCCGGAGTGGTGGCGTCAAATATTCCCGCGCCAATAATTTTGAGTCCGCCCGAAGCGGCATTTACACTCCCCACTCCCATATAAGTAGTGGCGGCGGTCACCACAAAAATGGCAATTATCTTACCGCCAATGTTTTTGAACTTTAATTTTTTACTTAAAAAGCGCTTATCAAAATTCATGTCCTTTTTGAAAATTTACCCACACTATTACTGATGATTATATCACCCCCATAACTATATACAATAGCTAGTAATGGATATTAAATATCCAGATTGGCCAGCTTGGCATTGGACTGGATAAATGATTTTCTAGCAGGCACATCTGTACCCATAAGCATGTCAAACACCTTGTCTGCCTCCTGGGCGTCACCAATATTTACTTGTTTTAACACTCTTTTTTCTGGATCCATGGTGGTTTCCCAAAGCTCTTCGGCATTCATTTCTCCCAGACCTTTATAGCGTTGAACATGCATCTTTTCTACTTTTTTAACTTTATCTTTACCATCCTTCGCCACGCCAGAGCGATCTTCCGCGTCGGCGGGTTCTTCATCATCCGCAATCGGCTCACTGCCTTCAATCACCTCTATATCCATCGGAATATCTTTACCAAATTTTTTGGCTTTTTCTTCCTCAGAATAAACGTAAGTAATTTCCTTTCCTTTTTTAATTTTATAAAGTGGTGGCTGAGCAATATAAATATATCCGCCATCAATCAATGGTCTAAAATATCTATAAAATAAAGTTAGAAGCAAAGTTCTAATGTGGGCTCCGTCCACATCCGCATCAGTCGCAATTATTACTTTGTGATAACGAAGTTTTTCTAAATTAAAAGTATCTCCAATTGCGGTTCCTAATGCCAACACTAAATTTTTAATTTGCTCAGAACCAAGCATTCTATCCAAACGGGCCCTTTCAATATTCAAAATTTTTCCTCGAAGTGGCAGAATGGCCTGTGTGCGTCTATCACGTCCGGTCTTAGCTGTACCACCGGCAGAATCTCCCTCCACAATGAAGACCTCAGATTCACTTGCTTCATTACTTTGACAGTCAGCCAGCTTACCAGGAAGCGTCATACCCTCGAGCGCCCCTTTACGCAAGATAGAGTCCTTGGCGGCTTTGGCGGCTTTTCTGGCTCGGAGAGCGAGAATAACCTTGTTAACTATTGATCTAGCATCCTCAGGATTCTCCTCAAGAAAGGCTTCGAAGGCGGAACCAAACACATCTTCTACGGCCCCGCGGGCCTCCTGGCTACCAAGCTTGGCTTTGGTCTGACCTTCAAACTGAATTTCTCGTATTTTTACAGATACCACTGCGGTAATACCTTCTAGCACATCATCACCAGTAAAATTATCCTCATTATCTTTTATAATGCCATTTTTACGGCCATAGGAATTTAATATTCTAGTGAGAGATGCTTTGAAACCAGTGGTATGTGTACCACCCTCTGAAGTATAAATATTGTTCGCAAAGGAAACCACTCGGGCCGAAATATCATCTACATATTGTAAGGCCACCTCTACAGACTCCACACCCTCCACTTTCTTTTCCACATAAAAAATATTCTTATGGATTGGCTTTTGGAATTGATTATAAAACTTGATCAAAGAATAAAGCCCACCTTCAAAATAAAAAGTTTGCGATGGCGCCTCCACACTTAAATCACGAAAATAAAATACATCAGACTCATCAAACTTTTCTGTACACTCACGCGCATCAATAACGGATATTTTCAAACCCTTTACTAAATAAGCCTGTTGGCGCATGTGGCCAAAAACTTTGTTCCAATCAAAAATAACACCTTCCTTAAAAATAGTAGCATCCGGCTCAAAGACAACAATAGTGCCATGCTGTTTAGTATTACCAATTTTTTTTACTGCCGCCTTTCTCTTACCACAAGAATATTCTTGCATATAAACCCCTCCATCTTTATGAACAGTCACCTTCATATAAATAGATAAAGCATTTACTACAGACGCTCCCACACCATGCAAACCACCGGACACTTTATAACCTTCACCGCCAAATTTACCTCCGGCATGAAGAACCGTCATAATGGTTTCCAAGGCTGAAACCTTGGTCTGTTTGTGCATGTCCACTGGTATACCACGGCCGTTATCCGTAATACGCACTCTGTTACCAGGCAAAAGAACCACCTCAATTTCATTAGCAAAACCACCCATCGCTTCATCTCTAGAGTTATCAAAAATTTCAGTAATCAAATGATGCAAACCATCAGGACCGGTGGTACCAATATACATACCCGGGCGGCGGCGCACTGGCTCCAAACCCTCAAGAACGGTAATTTGCTCCGCTCCATAATGAGCCTCTTTTTCTTTACCCTTTACCTCCTTTTCTGCTTTATCTTTAGCCATATTTTAAGTGTTTTTTACAAAAATTAAAAAGCTATTTATGCTTTGATATACGTCAATTATACCAAATCCTATTGTAAAAAGAAAGTGTAAATGTTAGTTTTAATGAGGAAAAAGTACCCTAAAATAGGAGGTAAAAAATGAAATCATCATGGATAACGCTTATCTTTCTATTGATAATATCATATAGGAGTACAGAAATATGTTATGCCGATGACGACCTAAATAAAGAATTACTTGATATAAATAACTCTCCGTTAAAAAATCAAGGGGCTTACACGGAAATTGTAAAAAACCTCATTGAATCTGGAGAAAAAGGTGACACTAAAGGTCTCACTTTTAAGGGATTTTTTAATATTTTTTCCTTTTATAAAGGAAGAGAAGATGGGCTCTCCGCAACAGATTATAATATGACTTTTTGGGAAGAATTTTCAGAAAACCTTATTATTAATTTGAACCGTGATATTGTTTTTGTTTCTTTCCTAGAAGCGGAAGCAATTTTCAAAGGAAGTGATAGTTTTCCGTATGGTCAACAAATCTGGTTTGGGTTTGCTGACACAATGACCAGAAGATACACACTGGCAAGATGGGCTGATACAATAGCTCAAAAAGTTCAGACTGTAACTTCTATCTCATACACTTCTAGTAAAAGCGGTGTAAAATTAAGACTTGGTCCGTATTTTGGAGAACCACCAGGAGTCTACATTTCAGCAAAAAAAGCCCATCTCAGACTGATGTGCCTAGGAAATGGAGATGTAACACGAGTCGGAATGGAGTGGATCTTTGACCAGGTTGATATTGGTAATAAGCTTGGCTATATCGAAATAAGTGATAGTGGGACAGCTATCACGGTTTCAGTTTTATACAAGGAGAGATTTTAAAAGCGCGCATTCTGATGCGCGCTTTCTTTTATCTTATAACCACCTGTAATTCCTTTTGAGTTTTAGTTATTATTTCACCCTGGATTTTATTCACCTCTTCATTAGTCAATGTCCTTTCGTGGGAACGGTAAATAATTCTAAAAGTATACGATTTCTTATCCACGCCAAATTTATCATCATCTATATATTCATCTATCTGCTTTACCTCTTCAATTATATTTTCCGCATAATCCCGAACGATCTCAAAATAATTATTAAGGTTAATATTTTTACTTATAATAAAAGAAATATCCCTAGTAATTTCCGGATACTTACTCACCTCTTTAAATTTACTGTTTATATTTTTAAACTGTAAAGTAATACGAGGGTCTTCAGACCATAAAATACGAATATCTGGTATCTCCATCCTTACCATGGCTAATCTGTCACCAAAACCAAAAGCCCAGCCATTATAAACCTCGGGATCTAAACCAAAGTTCTTTAATACTTGAGGGTGGACCAGACCAGCTCCATTTACCTCCATCCATTCACCATTGAACATCACATCCATTTCCACTGAAGGGGTCGTAAATGGGAACGAATCCACCAAGAATTTATACTCAATTTTATCTCCCAAAATACTTTTAGCCATATCAATCTGCACCGCTTCCAGATCATCAAGAGTAATTACTTTGTTTGCTCGTTTACAAATATATAATCCGTCAATTTGATGAAAGGCGGGAAAATGATGACGGTCAATTTCATCTTTACGAAAAACAATCCCCTTTGATAAGGCTTTTACTTCACCTTCTTTTTCCAATCTTTTTAGCACTTCCTTATCCTTCAAATAATATGACCACATAACAGTTGTCTGGGTACGTAAAATATGAGTGTCATCAACATAATAGGTATCAGATTCCCGGCGGCTAACATGATCCTTGGGGGCGTTTAATAAGTCAAAATTTTCTGCCACGGTTACAATCCTAGGAAAATCCACAATATCAAAATCCTTAAATCTGGGTAATTTTAATACCTCATCAAATAAAAATTTAACTGGAGAATTTGCCTTCTTGGTCAAATCTGGTAGAGCTAAAAACTTCTTAATTCTTTCGGCTTTAATATCCGTCCTCTGCTCTAGGCTTTTAATCAACTTATCCTCCTCTGGGTTTTTTATTACAATTTCTCGCATATATTAATATCGTAGCATAATATTTTGTAAATAAAAACTAGCAAATTAACTCCTTAATTTTTGGTAATAATTCATTGGTAATTTCCTCACCAACTTCTATCAATTTTTTACCACCAACAAAATCATGCCAATATATACCTTGCACCTCAGGTGAGATACAAATATCCGCCTTTTCCATATTACTGATGGCCAAATTCTTCCGTAAAATACTTAGAGAATTTTCAGCAATTTCATAAATATTCAATTTACTCTTTTTAGCCTCATAACCATCTAAATTTACAGCAATAACAATGTCTGCCCCCATATCTCTTACCACACTGACCGGTACTGGTAATGATAAACCGCCATCAGCAAGCATTTGGCCAGCAATTTCTACCGGTTTAAACATCACTGGAATAGACAAACTAGCACGGACAGAATTAGCAATCATACCTTTATTAAATATGACGGCTTGACCAGTTTCCAGGTCAGTAGCTACAACTGAAAATGGTATCGTACAATCTTCAAAATCTCTAACATTAATAGCATCGTCAACCATTTGCCATATTTTATTTCCACCCATCAAACCGTCACTACTAAGCTTTAGATCAATCAGGGAGAAAATATTTTCCAGCTTTAAATCTAAAAAAATTTTTTCAATCTGTTCAACACTACAACCAGTGGCATACATACTACCAATTACTGCCCCAATACTGGAGCCCGCAATATAATCAATCGGAATATTATTCTTTTCAAGAACTTTTAAAACCCCAATAATAGACAAGCCACGCGCCCCACCACTTCCTAAAGCTAAACCTACTTTTGGTCTTTTTTTAATCTCCATTTTAATATTAGTAATTCTGCAAACGATTTATTTTGTGATGAACACGGATGCGTTCATGGGCTTTGGCTTCAATCTGCCTAATACGTTCACGAGTCACACCAAATTCTTTTCCCACTTCTTCCAGAGTATGAGTAACACCATCAATCAGGCCGTGGCGCATTTCTAAAATCTTCCTCTCTTTTAAGGATAGGTCACTTAATATTTCTTTTACCTGATCACTTAAAATTCGGCGGGAAGATTCATTGTCAGGTGATAATATTTTATCATCCGCCACAAAATCACCCAGGGTACTTTTACCATCATCACTATCATCACCCACCGGTGTTTCCAAAGATACTGTATCTTGGTCAATCTTTTCAATGTTATATACCTTTTCTATCTCAATTCCCATTTCCGTGGCAATTTCCTCTGGTAATGGATCCCGGCCTAAATCTTGGGATAACCTTCTGACACACTGTTTATATTTTGCAATCGTTTCCACCATGTGCACGGGGACACGAATAGTACGGCTTTGATCAGCTAAAGCACGTGTTATTGCTTGCCTAATCCACCAAGTAGCATACGTAGAAAACTTATAACCCTTAGTCCAGTCAAATTTATCAACCGCTTTAAACAAACCCAGGTTTCCCTCTTGAATTAAATCAAGCAAGGTTAAATCAGCACTACGGCCAACATATTTCTTGGCAATTGAGACCACCAAACGCAAGTTAGCACGAGCTAAAAGATTCTTTGCTTCCTCATCACCCACCTGAATCTTTCTAGCTAAATCCTTTTCCATACTGGCAGAAATCAAAGGATACTGACCTATTTCTTTCAAATACATCTGAATAGAATCATAGCTAGAATCACTACGGCTTCCGTAGGTATATTTCTTTATCATTTCCTCTTCCTTTTCAATATCAAGCATTCCACCTCCCTCCAAAATATCCACACCAGTAGTAGCTAAACGGTTATAAAGCTCATCCAAAAACATAACGTCAGTTTCAATATTTGGAAACTCTTTCAAAATTTCATCATAGGTAACATAGCCTCTTTCCCGGCCCTTACTTAGTAACTTTTGGGTCTTTGTTTCAAATTCTCTTTTTTTATTTGAAACCTTTTTAGATTTTACAGCTTTAGTTTTTACCACACGGTTAACCTTCTTTACCACCTTCTTGATTACTTTTTTTTGTTGTTTTTTAGCCATATTATTTTAATTTTGCTAGTTTTTTTGTTAATTCGTTGCATTTCTTGGCCATTATATCACGTTTTTTATTATCTTTTTCTTTCTCTGCCTTTATCATCTCACTTATGGCCACCGCTAGCTCTTTTTTAATATATTCTTTTTCTAACTCCCGCAACAACTCTTCTAATACGGGGGGCAGTTTATTTTTATCATAGTATTGTTCTGCCTCAAATATTGCATCACTAATTATTTGGGGTGAGATTTCTATCCATTTTTTATAGTTATCTTCGCCAATAATTTGTTTTACTCTTTCCCTAGACTTTATAGTATCCGATATGGCCTCCCCGCTCTTTTCCTGCCAATTGATTACGCCCAATACTCTTCTTTCAATAGAATCTTTACGATCTAATAGTACCTCATTATTAAAATTTACTACTTTAGCTTCCGAACCAGCTACTCCCGGCTCAACTTTAATCTTTTTCAAATCTTCCCAGAGAGCGCTCTCACTGATTCCGGTCTGATTAGCAATCTTTATTACAAAATATGACTTCTCAATATTACTCTCCATTAAAGCAAGAAATGGTAATACCCTCTCTCGAATAGCTGATCCAAGTTTTCGTGTTTCTAATTTTTCAGCTAGAATCTTTGTTAAGCTAAAATCAACAATATGCATTGAGTTCTTTAGTGCTTCTTTAAATTTTTCTTTATCTTTAAGTATCAAATCAGCTGGATCTTTACCGTCAGTAAATTCAGCTATTTTTACTTCCATCCCCAAAGATAAAGCTAATTGCCAAGCTTTTAGGGCGGCATTATATCCAGCCCTATCCGCATCAAAAGCCATAATTACTTTATTAGAAATTCTTCTTAAAAGAGTCAGGTGTTCTGGGGTCAGCGCGGTACCAGAAGTAGCCACCACATTTTCAAAACCAGCCTGGTGACACATTATAATATCCATTTGCCCTTCAACAATTACTGAATAATCAAACTTTCTAATTACTAATTTAGCCAAATCAAAACCGTAAAGTAAACGTGATTTATTAAACACGGCTGTTTCAGGACTGTTTAAATACTTGGCGGCCTCTACTGACTGACCGGCAACTATTCGTGTCTCATTCTCAGGTAAAATTCGCCCGGAAAAACCCACTACACGTCCGGCGCTATCTCGAATAGGAAACATTATTCGCCCCCGAAAACGATCATAAAAACTACGTTCATTTCTTTTTATCAAACCGGCCTGTTCTATCTCACTATCAGAAAATTTTCTGATCGCTAAATAATCATAAAGGGTGCGCCAATCATCTGCCACAAAACCAATTCTCCAGTCTTTAATTGTTTTCTCGGTTAAACCTCTTTTAGCTAAATAATCTTGAGCTGATTTTGATTTTGGTAAGTTTGATTCAAAAAACTGGGTAGCCGCCTCCAACGCGTTAAATATTGCCTCCTTATCATTCTTCATTTTAATGTTCTCAAAAGAAAGCTCCACCCCTGTTCTCTCAGCCAATAATTTTAGAGCCCCAAAAAAGTCCAGACCTTCAAACTCCTGCACAAAAGTAAAAATATCTCCCTTTGCGCCACAGCCAAAACAATAATAAGAATCACGCTCTTGGGACACAAAAAATGACGGGGTTTTTTCGTTGTGAAATGGGCAACAAGCCTTCATGTTTTTCCCCGCTTTTTCCAGTTTTAAATAGGTGCCCAAAAGATCCACAATGTTCAACCGCTCTTTAATTTTTTCTACTGATGTGGACATATTTTTATTAAATTTTCCAAACTCCCTTCTCCTGAATAACCTTACCGTCAACTATAATCTGACCTTTTTTCATACTCTTAACAATATCCCAGTGTAAGGCCGAATCATTACCGCCACCATTTTCTTTATAAGCCGCGCCTAATGCCAAATGAATTGTCCCACCAATCTTTTCATCAAAAAGTAAATTATTTGTATATTTTTTTATTTGGGGGTTACAACCAATTCCCAGTTCACCAACAAATGAAGCATTTTTATCTAACGCAAGCATCTTTTTCAAATAGTCTAGATTCTTTGAAGCCTTGGCTCCTATCACCTTGCCATCCTTAAATACTAATTCAATATCAGTCACCTCTTTACCATCACGCACTGACGGGTAATCAAATTTGATAAATCCATTTAGACTATCTCTGACTGGCGCCATAAATATTTCTCCGCCAGGCATATTTTCTTCACCTTTATCAGCTACCGCTTTTACCCCATGGACTTTCATTTTTAAATCTACTCCTTCCCCAATAAGCCATACATCACTATTTTTCTTAAACCTTTTTAAAATATTATCCATTAATTTGCCAAGTTTACCCCAATCCTGTAAACAAGCGTTGAAAACAAAATCTTCATATTCATTTAGGGACATTTCAGCCTCCTGGGCCAGGGCCTGACAAGGAAAACCAACAGTCACACGATGCATCAATGGTTTAGAATTTGTAATATGTTCTCTAATTGAATGAGTAATTTTTGAACGAGTAGCTATTTTTTCTGAATCACAGTTTGTTAATTCTCTGGTATTTGTATCTGTATCAATACCAATATACTTATGAGAACTTTTTACTGTGTAATCAAAATCATCTGGAAATTTTTCTACCTGATGTTTCTTAGCGTGTTTGTAAAAACAATAATTTAAGCCTAGTAAGGTTAATTTTAATATTGGATGACCACCAGCTTTAATTACCTCTTCATACAAAGCCCTGATAAATTCTTCTGCCTCAGTACTACCAGAAATAACCACCTTTTCTTCGTGTTTAACAAAAACAGAATATTTTATGATTAATTTTGCTAATTTTTGAGTTCTAATATCCATGATTTTAATTTATCAACCGCTCTTTAATTTTTTCTACTGATGTGGACATTATTATTTTACTTCAAAATAATTATTACTTGAATCTGTAGCCACTACCTTACCCCAATTATAATTTGGATTACCATTACCCAAATCAACTTCTCCATCATACATATTAATTGTTATCTTATAACTTCCACTGGTCAGGGTTGAAACCACATCTCCGACAAAAAGTTCGTTAGGTAGGATAAAATCATAAATACCCAATTTTACATTATCAATAATTCCTAATCTAAAACTGTTTAGATAAATGCCCAGTTTATAATTTGATGGAATATTACCATTATAACCCCAAGATACTCTCTGACTAGTCCCTATTTTCCAAACCTCTCCTCCATTTGGTGATAAAACTTTAACAGAAGGATTACTTGCTGTTGGACAAATAAATTTACAATCTGGTGCTGAACGGCCAACATATGTTCCATCTGGGCACATCATGGCATCCATAGTACAGGCAATAACCTCGCATTTGGGAGGCATTTGACAACCATTGGCATCTTTTCCTCCATTTACTATTTTTCCACCCGCACAAAAATCTGGTGCTGGCGGCATAAATTGAGGACAAGGATCAACTACCGTTGAATTATTTGTACACATTACTGACGGCATTAAACATCTTGGGGTACTATAAAAACACTTTGGATTACAAATAGTTTCACTTGCTACATAACCCTCAGGGCAAGTACAAGATAATGGCGAGGTAGAAGTAGCCACCACTTCACACTTTTCCTCCCACACTCGTAAACATTTATTTTTCTCGGCGCACCAAGAATACCCAGCGGAACCAATACAGCCGTGACTATCTTTATCCCCACCAACAAGAGGAGTAGTGGTGCTAATTTGAACAGGGATATTTACCACAGGTGCCACTGCTTTATTTTGATAAACAAGCGCCCCACCAACCACTGCCAAGATGGCAACGACGGCGATTATGAGCGGAATGACGAAACCTTTTTGAGAATTCATAGATTGATTTTTAAATTAAATTAATAAACAATCCAATTATAACATTTTTTAACACAACCGCCCCGTCTCGAGGACTCGCCACCCCGCCTTAACTAAGGCGGGGAAAGGGAACTTTATCTGTTAGGTCCCCTTTCTACTCCTTGGTTAAGGAGGAGTCCTGAGTCAGCGAAGGGAGGTGGTTTGTTAGCTATTCCTCCCCTCTTTCGGCATTTAATTCCGACATGAACTCTTCAACAATCTTAAATTTTGGACTAAGTGGGTGGCCAGAACCAGCTGGAATAAGTCTACCAATTATAACGTTTTCTTTTAGGCCCACGAGGCGATCCACAGAACCACGAACAGCATTGTTAATCAACACTCTATTTGTGTGCTGGAAGGAGGCGGCAGATAAGAACGATCGGCGAGCAAGTGAAGCCTCGGTAATACCCATCACTACTGGCTCAGCGCGCATTGGCTTACCACTCTTGGCTTCTGCTTCTTCATTCTCAAGGCGATAATCTAATTCATCTATCACATCACCCTCAGAGACAGTGGTGTCACCCACATCCTTTACTTTCATGCGAGAGAACATTTGCTTCACAATGATTTCAATATGTTTTCTAGACACAGCCTCTCCCTGAAGTTCGTAAAGTTTGTTAACTTCTGTAATAACATAGCTCATAGTTTTCTCCTTACCACCAAATTTAAATAATTCATCAATATCAGCAGAACCGTCAGTTAATAGTTGACCCTTTTTTACCTTATCACCAGTTTTTACTAATGGAATTCTTCTAAAGCTAAATTCGTATTCTATTTCAGCGGCTTTTTTAGTTTTAGACTTTTCTTCAATTTCTGGAAGAACAGTAATAATTTTTTCCTTACCCATATCTTTTACGGAAACCACCACGCCATCACACTTTGAAACCACGGCTGGAGATTTTGGTTTTCTCTTTTCAAAAACTTCTTCCACACGAGGCAAACCTTGAGTGATGTCTCCACCCACTGAGGCGGTACCTCCAGAGTGGAAAGTACGCATAGTTAGCTGTGTTCCCGGTTCACCAATAGCTTGAGCCGCCACTGTTCCTACCGCTTCACCTAGGCCAATCAATTCTCCCTTTCCTAAGTCTGATCCATAACATTCAGCACAAACACCGTGCACAGTTTTACAAGTTAAAGGTGAACGAACAAATACTTCACCAACACCTTCGGCCTCTACTTTTTGGGCTTCGTCTTTCTTTAATAAGTGAGCTTTTTTAAAGAGTACATTTCCATCTTTATTTACAACATCTGCGGCTAAAATCCTACCACGAATATGTTTAGCAACGGACACACCAGACTCAAATTCCCCATTATTCTTAATACAGATGCTTTCTTTTGTTTTACAATCAGCTTCAGTAATAATTATATCTTGAGCAACATCGAACAAACGTCGAGTTAGGTATCCGGCTTTGGCAGTGTTTAAGGCGGTATCCGTCAAACCTTTTCGGGAACCGTGTGTGGTAATGAAATATTCAATCGGAGTCAAACCTTCTTTCATGGAACCAATAACTGGGAACTCAATTGTCTCTCCGGCGGTATTTTGAATCAAACCTTTCATACCGGCCATCTGGGTAACCGCACCCAAAGAACCTCGGGCTCCAGACACCCACATATCAGAAACAGAGCCGTTTGGATCCAAAGTTTTAGGAATAAGTTTTTCTAGATCATTTTTAGCAC
>Ga0194063_10001901_pt1 | contig 13233 bp, 15 predicted proteins | sample SepL3720m_MetaG_FD_155459 | JGI IMG/M metagenome (GOLD analysis project Ga0194063, IMG submission 155459) | Anoxic zone freshwater microbial communities from boreal shield lake in IISD Experimental Lakes Area, Ontario, Canada - Sep2016-L373-20m | ecosystem: Environmental > Aquatic > Freshwater... | reverse complement strand
AGCACCCGGGGGATCAGCTCCAGGGTGCTGCTCGCCATCATTTCCGTCCGGCTCGGCCCCGCCCCCACATGGCAATGGCTGCAGCTCTGGTTGCAGCGATAACCGAGGTTCACCTGCAGGGTGCTGAGGGAGCCGCGGCGGATGGCGGGGAACGTCGTGTGGGCAAGGGTGCTGGTCATCGCCGAGACGGTAGGGCGCAGCCACCGACGGCGCCGGATCCTTCCGGCGACCAACCCTGTTGAAGCCCGCCAGGATTTCGGAACGTCCGACCCTCCCTGCTCCTCGTTCCCCATGGCTCCGATTCACCCCGATCTGCTCGTGATCAGCGCCAGCAATGGTGAAAATCTGCGTCTGGCCGAGCGCTTCGCCGCCTGCGGGCGCTCCCGGGGGCTGACGGCCCAGGTGCTGGATCTCACCGAGGAGAATCTGCCCTTGTTCACGCCCCGCCAGCTGGCGGCCAGCGGTATTCCGGCGGCGATCGCAGCCCTGAGCGAACGGCTGGCAGCAGCCCCTCGCTGGGTGATCTGCGCCCCCGAATACAACGGCTCGATTCCGCCGGTCCTGACCAACGCCATCGCCTGGCTGTCCGTGCAGGGGGACGACTTCCGCAGCCTGTTCAACGGCCGACCGATCGTGATCGCCAGCCACTCGGGCGGGGGCGGTTTCGCCGTGCTCACGGCCCTGCGCATCCTGTTGGCCCATCTGGGCTCCCATGTGGTGGGCCGCCAGCTCGTGAGCAACAGCAGCAAGCAGGCCAGCGATGAAAGCATCGAAGATCTGATCGATCGGCTGCGCCAGCTGGAGCCGATTCAGCTCTGAGCCCTCTCCGGGCTCTGGGGGGCGGCCGCCAGGGAGCGGCCCCGCCAGGTCCAGCCCCGGCCGGTGAGGGTGCGCCAGACCGAAACAGGGGCGAGGGCGCCGATGATCAGGCCGCCCAGTCCGGCCAGCCACCAGTGGGTGAGGGGCAGGCCGAAGTGCTGGCGGATCCACAGCCGCAACGCCAGTTGCAGGCCGATGGCGCCGAGACAGGCCAGCAGCAGCCAGGGGGCACTGAGCAGCAGCCAGGCCGCCAGGCCCAGCGGCGCCAGCAGCCAGGGCACGGTGAACAACTCGACCACCAGGGCCGCGGCGGCAAGGGCCCGAACCACATCCCGATCCAGCCCCAACAGCCAGTTCTTGCTCCAGCCCTCCCAAAGAGCAGCAAAATTGCGGTACATCCGCAGGCTCAGGCAATCGGTGGCCAGCAGATAGCGCAGCCGCAGCCCCCGGCCCTTGATCAGCCGGGCCAGAGCCAGATCCTCCACCACCTCGCCGGCCACGGCCCGATGGCCGCCCACGGCCGCGTAGGCCGAGCTGTGGAACAGCATGAACGGACCGGCCGCGAAGGCCAGGGGATCATCCGGGTCGTTGGCGCGCTCGATCGCAAAGCCGAGACCCAGCAGGCCGGCGATGATCGGCTGCACCAGCCACTCCGCCAGACAGCCACAGCACAGCTGCGGGGCCAGGCTGAGCAGATCGGCACCGCTGTTGATCGCCTCCGCCAGGGCCCGGGGCAGGGCATCGGCGGCGGGCCTCAGGTCGGCATCGATGAACAGCAGCCAATCGGGTGGTGAGGGCTGCTCCTGGAGATAGCGCCAGCCCACATCACAGGCCCAGTTCTTCCCCACCCAGTGCTCCCCGCCAGGCCTGGGGCCCGCCGCCAGCAGCTGGACGCGGGGATCGCCTGCGGCAGCTTCAAGGGCCAGCGCCGCGGTGTCATCGCTGGAGTCGTCATCGACCAGCAGCAGGGACCAGCTGCGGCAGGGGGGCTGGCTCGCCAGCAGGGCCCTCACCAGCTCAGCAATGTTGTCGGCCTCGTTGTAGGCCGGCACCACCACGCTCAAGCTGGTCTTGGGCATGGTGGCGCATGACGCCGCCAGGTCCGGCGGCCCGAGGCGCGGCGCTCGGCTGATGACCCACTGCAGTGCCGCCAGCATCACGGCAAGCCCGCCACAGGCCACCAGGGCCAGGACGAGGGCGATCAACAGGAGGAGGTCGGTCAACCGCAGCGCTCCGGCATAGGCCTCTCTACCGCAACCCAGCTGCCGTTCCCTGGCCCAGGGGAATCGGCGACAGGGGGACCGCGGCACAGCAGGATGGGAAGGTTGACACCGATGTCATGGCCCGCTTCCTGGTGGTGCTCAAACCCCGAGACTCCATCCCCTGTCGGGATCTGATCGATGGCATGGATGCGCTGGTGGACCAGCTGGGCGCCCAGGTGGACCACCGCACCCCGGCCCACCTCAGCGCCATGCTGCGGGACACCGGTGACAATCTGCGGCTGCAGCTGTTCGCGGATGTGCAGGCCAAAGCCGAGGGGCCGGTCCTGGAGCTGGTGCTGATGAGCCGGGAACCGATGGGCCGCGGCGCTCCGCAGACCCTGCAACGCTTCATGAACCTGATGGATGTGGCTGCCGACACCATGCCCGATCTGGATCTGGTGTTCCGATCCGACCGGGACGGCCCCCTGCCGGATCGAGGCTGAACCCATGACGCCGATCAGCATCCGGAGCCTCGGCTCCCTCTCCAGCCCCGCCCAGCTCATCCCACCGAGGGGCTATCGAACCCTGGCCTGGCTGGGCCTGGTCGCCAATGGGCTGACCATCCCCCTGGCTCTGGCCCTGATCCTGGGCAGTCCCACCTGGCGCATCACCCATATCGCCCTGGGCGCCGGCGCGGTGCTGCCCTGCGCAGCGGTGGGCATCGTCGCCAGCGTTGCCCTGTTGCAATGGCGTCACTGGGGCCAGGTGGTGGCGATTGTCGCCCTCTCGATCAGCCTGGCGATCAGCCTGCCCTACGGCATCGTCCGGCTGGTGCTGATCCCCGCCGACCGACCGCTGGTGGCGGTGCTCTCAGCCCTGCTCTGGATTTCCAATGTGGCGATCCTGGTGTACTGGTGCCGGCCTGCCGTGCGCCGCTATCTGCGCTGAGGGCCGGAGCCAGGTCGAGGTCTGGCTCATTTTGTAGCAATGACGCCATCAAAGGTGACCTTCCGGCTCCTTGTATGGACGGATACGACGTGGAAGCTTCGTGCCCAGCCCCCAACGCCTCTCGGTCCTGCAGACGATTCAACAACGTCGGCCCATCGCCACCGCGCCGATCCAGAAACTGGATGAGCTCTGGGCCAGCGACGTCTTCACCCTGGATCGCATGAAGGCGGCCCTGCCCAAGGACATCTTCAAGTCGGTGCAGCGCACCATCAAGGAGGGCAGCAAGCTCGATGTCTCGGTCGCCAATGTGGTCGCCCAGGCCATGAAGGAGTGGGCCACCGGCCGCGGCGCCCTCTATTACTCCCACGTTTTTTACCCGCTCACCAACCTCACCGCCGAGAAGCACGACGGCTTCATTGCGCCCCAGGGTGATGGCAGCGCCATTGCCGAGTTCACCGGCAAGCTGCTGGTGCAGGGGGAACCCGACGGCTCCTCCTTCCCCAACGGTGGCATCCGCTCCACGTTCGAGGCCCGGGGCTACACGGCCTGGGACGTCACCAGCCCGGCCTATCTGATGGAGACACCGAACGGTGTCACCCTCTGCATCCCCACGGTGTTCGTCTCCTGGACGGGGGAGGCCCTCGACCACAAGACCCCTCTGCTGCGCTCGATCGCCGCCGTCAACAAACAGGCCCAGCGCCTGCTGCGTCTGCTGGGTGAAGTGGATGTGGCGCCGGTGAATTCCAGCTGCGGCGCCGAGCAGGAGTACTTCCTGATCGACAGCGCCTATGTGCCGCTGCGCTCCGATCTGCTGCTGGCGGGCCGCACCTTGTTCGGCCGCCCCTCCGCGAAGGGACAACAGTTCGACGACCACTACTTCGGCGCCATCCCGGAGCGGGTGCAGGTGTTCATGCAGGATGTCGAGCGCCAGATGTACAAGCTGGGCATCCCCGCCAAGACCCGCCACAACGAGGTGGCCCCAGGTCAGTTCGAGATCGCGCCGTTCTTCGAGGCGGCCAACGTGGCCACCGATCACCAGCAGCTCACCATGACCATTCTTCGCAGCACGGCGAAGAAGCATGGTCTCTCCTGCCTGCTCCACGAAAAACCGTTCGCCGGTATCAACGGCTCCGGCAAACACGTCAATTGGTCGATCGGTAACGCCACCCAGGGCAATCTGCTCGATCCTGGCCACACCCCCCACGAGAACCTGCAGTTCCTGTTGTTCTGTGGTGCCGTGATCCGCGGTGTTCACCTCTACGGGCCGCTGTTGCGGGCCGCGATCGCCACCGCCAGCAATGATCACCGCCTGGGGGCGAACGAGGCGCCGCCGGCCATCATCTCGGTCTATCTGGGCAGCCAGCTCGAGGATGTCTTCAACCAGATTCGCGAAGGGCGCCTGACCGATTCCACCATCGGCGGCATCATGGATTTCGGCGTCGACACCCTGCCCGAGTTTCCCAGGGATGCCGGTGATCGCAATCGCACCTCGCCCTTCGCCTTCACCGGCAACCGCTTTGAATTCCGCGCTGTCGGTTCCGGCCAGACGGTCGCCGGCCCGTTGGTGGTGCTGAACACGGTGCTGGCTGATGCCCTGGACTGGGTGGCCGAACAGCTGGAGGCCAGGATTGCGGCCGGCAGCTCCGTGGAGAGTGGTGCCCTGGCGGTCTTGCAGGACGTGATGAACCACCATGGCGCCGTAGTTTTCGGTGGCAATGGCTATTCCGAGGAGTGGCATCGCATCGCGGTCGAAGAGCGGGGTCTGGAGAATCTGCGCACCGCTGCCGATGCCTTGCCGGTGCTGAAGCGCGACAACATCCGCGACCTGTTCTCCCGCACCGGTGTGCTGACGCCAGTGGAACTGGAAAGCCGCTTTGAGGTCTGCGCCGAGCAGTACATCCTCGCCATTGAGGTCGAAGCAAAATTGGCGGTGCAGATTGCTCGCACCCAGGTCTACCCAGCGGCCCTGCGCTATCTGGGTGAACTGGCTGGCTCGCTGCAACTGCAGAGTTCGATGGGATTGCCCGTATCGCCCGAAACCTCCCAGCAGGTGGCCGGCTACGTCCAACAGCTCAACAACGTCTGTGACGAGCTCCAGGCTGCCCTGGATGCCGCTCCCCACGGCACCGACGCCCATCTGCGCTACAGCGCCGATTGCATCGTGCCGCTGATGGACCAGCTGCGCGCAGCGGTGGATGGCCTGGAGGCCCTGGTTGACGACAATCTCTGGCCCCTGCCCACCTATCAGGAGATGTTGTTCATTCGTTGATTCGTTGCCCCAAAGAGCCTGACTGGTAGCCCGTGGGCAGTCGTCGCAACCGGCGACAGCTCCGGCAGGGCCTCTCTGCGGTGTCCCTGGGGCCAATGGATCTCAGAAAAGGGGGGGCAGGGCTGGTCATGCGGCGGTGGCATCCTTTTGAATCAGGGTTCCACCTTCCAGCTGCTCCCCAAGACCATGGCGCTTCACCTGTTGGCGATCACGGTGAGGCTGTCTCCCCTGGCCCTCAGGCTTTGATCGCCTTCAACCGCAGCCTCCGCCACCACAGCCTTCGGGCCCGGGAGATCCTGCCGTTTTATGACAGCGTCTTTGCCGTTGCCTTCACGCTGCTCGCCTTCAACCTGCCGGATCGTCTCAGTGTGGTGGTGGGTACGCCCCAGCTGCTCGACACGCTGGTCTGGTATGGGCTGAGCGCCGTGGCGGTGTTCCTGTACTGGCTCAAGCTGCGGCGGCTGGTGTTGTTGGATCGGTTCGTGCAGCTGCCCCAATTGGCTCTGATCGGCCTCGGTCTGCTGACGGTGGTTCTGGTCCCCAAGCTGGCCAGCCTGGTGCTGCGTCACGGCATCGGCGAAGGCAGCCTGTTGAAATGGAGCTTGGCCCAGGTGGTCAACACCACCTGTCTGGGCTTCCTGTTGCTGTTCAACATCATCTGTCTGCTCTATGCCATCAGCCTGCAACGTCGCCGGAGTCATCGCCGCCGCAGTGACCGGTTGTTGCAGGGGGTGATCGCCACCCAGCTCGTCGGATTGGCCGCGATGATGGTGCTGATGGTGCTGGAGTTGAGCTTTGCCTGGTTTGACAATCAGTACGTGTTCCTTTTGCCCTTGATTCTGGTAGCTGAAGAACTCAACGTGCTGAGGGTGATTTATCGAATGAAGCCGAGGGTGCAGCCATGATTCAGCAGCAACGACGCATGTTTCATGGCCTGCGCAGCCGTGAGATGTTACCGCTGTTTGATGGCGTCTTCGCGGTGGCTTTCACCCTGTTGGCCTCCAGCGTGCCTGATCAGCTGATGACCGGCATCGGCGGGGTGACCAGCCTGTTGTTGGCGATCGCCAGCTTCTTTCTCAACGGGGTGGCGGTGTTGCTGTACTGGTTCAAATTGAGGCGGCTGTTGGTGATCGCCCACCAGCTCAATCCTCCCCAGGTGGTGCTGAGCTTTGCCAGCATGCTCACAATCGTGGTGCTGCCCAAGCTTTCTGCCCTGGCCCTGGCCTATGGCGGTGGCTCTGGAAATGTCTTGATCTGGACCATTTCTCAGCAAGTGAATGTGGTGTTTCTCGGCGCTTTGTTCCTGTTCGATGGGTTTTGTCTTCTGTTCGCTCTCAGTCTGCGACGCCACGGCCCCAGGTCGAGCCATACCCAGCAGGAACTGACGACGGCAATTGAGGCCCAGGCCCTTGGTTTTGCCGTCCTGGTGATGCTGGGTGTCATGGAACTGTTGTTCAGCTGGTTCAACAATCAGTATGTGTTGCTGGTGCCCCTGGTTCTGCTGTTGGAGGAGCTGCTGGTGGCTCGTCGTTTCACCTCTGGTGCTGTCGCAGGTTCAGCGATGATTTCACCTGTTGCCGATTGTTTTGAGCTGCCATTCAGAGATCAAAACTGAATCAATCTGGCTCTGGATCAAGCGGGGTTGGCTGCGATTCAGCTGATGTGCTCTCGTCATCTTCAACTCAAAACTACCTGGTGATCCTGGAAACGTAGCAGGCACAACGGATGCAATCGAGTCATTGTGGATGTCTTGGTGTGCTCTCCAATTGACAATCCTGGAGAGTCTGTGCGCTGTCCGATGACAGCTTCCCCCGGATTCTATCCAGATTTTTTGTTGCTCTGTGGGATTGAACTTTGGCACTGGAAGTGCTGATCAGAAGTCTATGATTCGATGCTGAGCTGCTCGCAACAGTGGCCCAGTCCGACACCTCGCAGGTTTAGGTTGTTCTGCTGTTTGTTCATGGTGGATTCTTGCGGTTTTGATCATCCATGTGGCTCTTCTGCTGCAGGGCATAGGGCAACAACGCCGATCTTTGCAGGCTCCCCCGCTGCCTGAGGAAGGCCCTTGGCTTGTGCCGATCGACAAGGGGTGGCAATGGTTCCAGATCAGACTGCTTCAGAGCTCCTGCGCGTTTCTTGCCGTTGTCCTATGGCGACCTACCTGATCACTGGTGCCAATCGCGGCATCGGCTATGACTATTGCCGCCAGTTGCAGGAGCGGGGTGAGGGGGTGGTGGCCGTGTGCCGCACGCCATCGCAGCCCCTGCAGCAGCTGGGGGTGCGAATCGAAACAGGGGTCGACATCCGCAGCGACGCAGCTGTCAACAGCCTGGTGGAGCGCCTGGATGGCCTGGCGATCGATGTGCTGATCAACAATGCCGGCATCCTCGAGACGACAAATCTGGAGAATCTCGACATCGAGAGCGTGCGTCGCCAGTTTGAGGTGAATGCCATCGGCCCCCTGCGCCTCACCCGGGCCCTGCTGGCGAATCTGCATCAGGGTGCCAAGGTGATCCTGATGACCAGTCGCATGGGTTCGATCGAGGACAACAGCTCCGGCGGGTCCTACGGCTATCGGATGTCCAAAGTGGCGCTCTGCATGGCTGGTAAATCCCTGTCCATTGACCTGCAGCCCCGTGGCATTGCTGTGGCCGTGCTTCATCCTGGCCTGGTCAGCACCGGCATGACGGGCTTTCATGACCGCGGCATCAGCCCAGCGGCAGCGGTGCAGGATCTGCTGCAGCGCATCGATGCGTTGACCCTGGCGACAACCGGCACGTTCTGGCATGCCAACGGCCAGGTGTTGCCCTGGTGAGCGTCGCTCGCCATTGGGCCGGCAGGGAGAGGGTGGTTCAGGAAGCCGGCTAACGGATTTGAACCGATGACCTTCGCTTTACAAAAGCGCTGCTCTACCACTGAGCTAAGCCGGCCTGGGCGAGCTGCCCGCCAGAAGTTTAGATGTCGGGCGGGCCCTGCCCAGCGGCGGCCCCTTGCGGGTTGGCCACAGGAGCGGACGGGCTGGCCTGTGCCGCTGCAGCCAGGAGCCGGCTTGGTATCAGACTCAGATGACCTTGCCTCTCCCGATGCCAATGCCAGCCGAGACTTTGCTCAGCTCACCAACCAGAGCGGTGAAGCTGGCCCGCTTCACGGTGCGAGCCCTGCGCATCACGGCCAGCACTGTGGCTGTTGTGGCCTTGCTTCGTCAGCAGTGGCTGGCCGGATCCTGCTTCTCCCTGGCCTGGCTGCTGATTCTGGTGGCCCCTCGGATCTTCCCGAGCCTCGATGCTGATACGCCGCAGCCGGCATCGGACTGAATGCTGAGGTTGACGAGTTGGATCGGTTGGTGAGATTCAACCTAGAGGTTGCTTGATTAAAATCTTCGCTCCAGTGGCATTCACTGCTGGGGTAGTGAATGCCACTGGAGCGACAGGCAATTTTCTCTTTGATACCTGAGATTCGCAGGGAGCGACTCAATGGCGGACTGGCATCATCGAAGCCTGGAAGCAATCGGGGAAAGCTGGGATCAAGGCTGATGATCCTGAGGTTCAGGAACTCAAATGATGCGGTTCATCACAGTCTTGCTCGTAGGCCAGATCAAGCAAAGAACGCTGTGAATCCATCCACAATTCAACCAATTCCTCATTGGGAACTCCGCTCTTCTGGGCCTCCATCAATCGCTGATTGGACTGGGCTCTGACCGCGATGCGGCGCCAACCCTCCAGTCGTAAATCATGGATGAGCAGATCAATGCACGGATAGCTTTTCAGAACATCGTCTGCAAATTCAAGACGCTGGAGTTGTTCCAGGCAACGAATGGCATGGGCTGTCTTTTCGCAGGAATACTCCATGGACGCCTTTATTTGGAGTACGTATGCCTTGTAAAGCATAAGCAAACCATACTCTTCGGTGATCGCCAGCGGCGCCATGGGATGCCGAAGTCTTTGTTAAGACTCAGCCGCGGCTTCAAGGGAGATCCGGGCCAGGTCCACGGCCATCAGGACCAGCGGCTCATTGGCCCGGTAGGAATCGGCCCGACCTCCGGCACTGGCAGAGGCTCGGATCAAGAGATTCAACTCACAAAGCAGTTGCAGTTGGCGACAGATATGGGGCTGGGTCATCCGCAGCAGAATCACCAGTTCCTTGACCGTCAGAGGTCGTCCGATCGTCAGGCCGAGGATCCGTAGGCGTGTCGGCGTGCTCAGCCCTCCGAACAGCCTGGAAACAGGCTCAGCCCGGGAAACCAGGACGTCAGTGGCAGGAGTTTCCACAGCCTTGCAGGATTCTTAAGACAATCAGAACATTAACGAGCTGCTTCCCGCTATGGGTATTTGTTCCTAATTTGCCATGGTCAAGGCTTGAAAGCCAATGGGACTGGCACATCGTGGCAGCTTGCCATTCATCAAATCAATTATGCCGCTTGAAGCTATGTTGGCGCAGCTATAAATCGTCTCGGCTGGCCCAGCTGTTTCACTCAGCTCCAGCACCATCTCAATCGCCTTGGCTGGCTTGTGATTGAAGGCCTTCCGTTCGGCTGGAGCTGTCTGCTCCTCTGCTGCCGCGCCCCGGCGTGCGCCGCAGGCTGGGATCGGGGCCCTGGAGCGGCCAGGGCGTGGGGTCTGTAGCGGTATTGCCTCGATGGACCCACCGCTTCAGCTCATCACTCGAGCCGCTCGGGCGCTCCAGAGGCCGGCTGTCGACCCTCTCGATCTGGTCGGCTGAATCAAGCGCCGTCGCCAGGGCCCGGCGCCGGATTCTGTGAGCGCGCCGCCCCTGCGAAAAGGGCGGTTCTGAGCACCACTGAAGCCAACCTGGCGGCCGGCTGGCCCGCCAGGCTGCCTGACTGCGGTCGGGCTTGCAGCCCATGGAGCTGTTGTCCAGAGCGGTTTCGATGCGCTGCCAAGGACCCAGACGGCTGAATCAGGAGCCTCTGGCAGGTAGTTTCCGCCTTGGCCTCGCTGATCTCGGGTCCCTTTTCCCCAGTGGCCACCCTGTCCTGCCGATTTTCACTGCCCCGCCTTTGGGCGCAGCCGTATTCTCCTGGCAGGGTTGCCACAGGTCAGCACCTGCTGACAGGCCAGGCCCGCCGCGTCAGGGCCTTCACGATCTGTTACAGTCACTTCAAGTTTCGTAACTCACGAACGCCCCATGACTGATTCCACCACCCGCTTCGGTTTCGTTGCCTTCGCTGAAACCTGGAATGGCCGCCTGGCCATGCTCGGCTTCGTGATCGGCCTGGCCACTGAGCTGCTCACCGGCCAAGGCATTCTCAGCCAGGTCGGCCTCGGCTGATTCTCCAGTCCCACTGGACCATCACTTCAGCCCGGATGGCATCGCCATCCGGGTTTTGATGGCAGGCAGATTCACCCGCAACGGGTTGACCCATGGCCACGGCCCTCGTCTTTGTTCTGGCTCCTGAAGAGCGTTTGCCCGCTGACGGAGCCAGCTGGAATGAGCTGCTTCAGGCTCAGGCGCTGGGCCTGCGCAGCGGCGTGACCTTGCGCATCTTTGCCGTTCCCTCTGCCAGCGAAGAATCCATCGACAGCCTGATCAGTCAGGGACTGGCCGACATCCGCGGTCTCAACCCCTTCGGAGCCGGTCAGGCCAGGTCTCTCTGTGATGCCCTCGTCCCCCGCATCGAACCCCGCAACCTCGGCCTCGGGGTCTACGAATTGAGCGATGCGGCGCCTGGGTCCGTTGCCGGTGACAGTCCCCTGCCAGGGGCGGATTCCCTGGGCCATGCCTCGCCCGAGCACGCGGCGGATCATGCCCCGATTCATGGCTCCTCCGGACTGATGATCCGCTCCATCCGCTGTCTGGATCGTTTCGCCCTGCGGGATGCCGAGAACGAAACCTGCTGGTTCTATCCCACCGAGCCGGGCACCTATCTCAGCTGGGAAAATCGTTGCCGCCTGCGCAGCGAACCGGGTTTCCTGCCGGAGTTTCCCCGCCAGGACAGCGCCAGCGACTACCGCCGAGACGACATCCATGTGCTCTGGTCGCTGATGGCCGACGACCGAGCGCTCACCTGTGTCGGCCTGACCTATTCCAAGCGACGGATTGAATGGCCGCTGCTGCTCAGCGAGAGCGAGGAGTGCGCCACCTGGACAGCCTTCCGGATCGACCCGATGGCGGAGGAGAGCTACGAGGAACTCACCAGCATCAGCGTCTTCGGGGCAGAGTCGAAGCCGTGAGTGGCTGGCTGGCAATCACAGCGAAAAACGGATCCCCCTTGCCCCCCAGCCAGCCCAACGGACCTGCCGAGCGGGTGGTTTCGGCCAGGATCTCGGGCACGGGCCAACCTTGGGCCACCAGCACCTGCGCCACGTAGTCCAGGTGATCGCGATCGCCGCCGTCGGTCCAGACCTGGGGCGCTTTTTGAAAGAACATCCGGTTCGAAAAGGCGATGATCAGCTGCCCACCAGGGCGGGTGATCCGCAGCAACTCAGCGGCTACGGCTTCCGGCTGCTGCAGGTACTGCCATCCAGCCACGATCAAGCTGACGTCAACGCTGGCCTCGGCCAGGGGTAGCTGCTGGTCGACATTGAGGTTCTGAACCCAGTGCTGATCGAGGCGGGGATTGGCTGCCAGCTCCTGTTCGTTCAGGCCATGGCCCATCACCCGCTCAAACGTGACCTCCGCCGGTAGATGGCTCACCCAGCTGCTCATCAGATCGAGCACCACCGCACAAGGGGGGATGCGCTGCCGATAGAGCGCCGTGAGCCGGGCCCGGAAGGCGCCATCGAGATGGTGGACATACCGGGGTTCGGCATAGAAGAGTGTGTCATCGGAGCGATCGAGTTTGAATCGCTGCCGCTCTTCCAGCACCTGCACCACCATCGCGTTCGTCGGCCCTGAAGTTGTCGACCACTCTGGCAACCCCAGACCGGAGACTGGGGCCCTCAGCGATGGATCGCTGCTTCGCCAGACCGCCGCCCGCTCAATCCAGGCCGTGGGAGCATGGACTGGTCGTGGTGGGATTTCCCCCAACAACCATGCGTCGCCGCGTTTTCCTGCTGCTCTCCGGTACCGGCGCCTTCCTGGGCCAGATGCTGCGACCCCTGCTCGCCCGCTCAGCCCAGCTCCCAGCTGTTCCTCAGGTCAAAGCGCTTGGCCGGGGCGTTGATGTGGCCAGTGTGGCCGAGCTCAGCAAGTCGGGCCAGGTGCTGGTTCGTACCAGTGCCCTGGGGCCGTTGCTGGTGATCCGGGATCCGGCCACCCAGCAACTGAAGGCCGTCAATCCCACCTGTCCGCATCGCGGTTGCCTGGTGGACTGGATCGCTTCGTCCGACACCTTCCTCTGCCCTTGCCACAAGGCCCGCTTCAATGCCAATGGCCGCTGGATCGGCGGCAAGGCCGTCAATCGACCCCTGACGAGCTACAAGGTCACGGTCAGCAATGGCAGGATTCTGGTCAGCAAGGGCTGAGCGCTGCTGACGCGGCCAATGACGTCAAACCCCCTGGTCCAGGGCTCCTACAGTTCAGTTGGGTGCGTGCTGGAACAGCGATAGCAGGATGGATCTGCTGGTCATCTCCCTGCTGGTGCGCTGGATGCTCGGCTGGCTGCTCTGTCATCGTCTGCCGCGTCTGCCTGAGGCTGGGCCGAAGGGGGCGCCCCCAGATTTCTCGGTGTTGATCCCGGCCCGGAACGAGGCGAACAGCCTGCCCGATCTGCTGGCGGCCCTGGAGCGGCAGAGCCTCAAACCCCTGGAAGTGATCGTGATCGACGATCACTCCAGCGACGGTACCGCCGCCTCTGCCAGGGCGGCTGGCGTGCGGGTGATGCAGCCGCCGCCCCTGCCGCCGGGATGGTGCGGCAAGACCTGGGCCCTGCACCACGGCAGCCGCAGCAGCCGCGGCGAACTGCTGGTGTTTCTCGACGCCGATACGGAGCCGGGACCCCAGTTTCTGGCACGGATCGTCGCCGCTCAGCAGCGGTTGGGGGGGTTGGTGTCAGTGCAGCCTTATCACCGCACCGAGCGGGCTTATGAACAGTTG
>Ga0194063_10001900_pt1 | contig 13233 bp, 12 predicted proteins | sample SepL3720m_MetaG_FD_155459 | JGI IMG/M metagenome (GOLD analysis project Ga0194063, IMG submission 155459) | Anoxic zone freshwater microbial communities from boreal shield lake in IISD Experimental Lakes Area, Ontario, Canada - Sep2016-L373-20m | ecosystem: Environmental > Aquatic > Freshwater... | reverse complement strand
GACTTGGACCGCTTCGCTAACGCGCCTCGCCGATGGCTACAGCAGGGCGCTGGATCGCAACGTTAGTCAAGCTGAGGCGGTCGCGGCATGAACGCGACGATCCTGCATCGGCCCTCGACTGGAGCTGGGCGGCGCGACCAGATCAGCGTCACAATCCACGACATCAGGCCGCAGTGCTTTGAGCGCGTCGCGCTGGTCTGCGACTGGCTCGCCGACCAGGGAATTGAGCGGACGACACTGTTGGTAGTGCCCGCGCCCGATCTTCACCCGCTTAACCATCTCAGCGATGGTCTCGTCGAGTGGCTCTCAGAGCAGCGCAACTCCCGCGCCTGCGTGGCCCAGCTTGGCCTCTGCAACGTCGACCGCTTACACCATTCGCGTACCCGCCTGTGGCATCGCGCGGGAATGCGCTCCAGCGCCGCTGAGTTCGCCAATCTCGATCCGGCCGAGACAAAGCGCGCGCTCGGTGCGGGTCGTCGCATCCTTCATCTCGCCGACCTAGAGCCGGAAGGCTTCGTTGCGCCTGGCTACGGCTACACGGCGGCGCTCCATCAATCACTTGCCGCGCGCTTCAAGTGGTGGATCTCTGAGTCCCGCCTGCACACGCCGCTGACCGGCGCGAGGGGAGCGGCGATGCCGCGCGCGGTCAGCGCAAAGAACATCCGCCGCTGGATTGCACGCGCAGCGCAGGAGTCACCGCTGCTGCGAGTAGATCTGCACCCGAGCGACCTCGACGACAGCCGCGCCGTCGACTCATTCGAACGACTCTTTGATCGTGCCCACGAGCGCCGTGCGGTTAGCTTTGGCGAACTCGCCGCCGCCGCCGCGGTTAGCGCTTAAGAGAGTTACTACCAGCCAGATTGCCAGCTGTCGCCGGCCGCGGCCTTGAGTCGCTTGGAGGCGTCTTTGCGGGCCTCTTTGCGCTTCTCAAGCCGCCACTGCAGCAAGCTCATGCAGAGAATGAAGAGCGGGAAGAAGGCGATCACCATGAAGCCGGTCATCGTCACGACGCGGTCGGTGGCCGCACCGTAAGTTCCTTCGCCGCTGATTGGCTCCTGCGGCGTCGCGGCTAGCGCAGCCGGCGCTAGCAGCAGCAGGCTGACGGCCGAAACTGGAAGCGCGGCAAGGACTCGGAAGGTCACGCTAAAAGCTTAGCGAATGCTCAACGGGTCTTGATCTTCGACTTCAGGAACGGGATTACCGTCTTGAGGAAATCATTCGTTGCCGGCGCTGCCAGCAGCGGATCAAGGTGGCTTGTCGTTGTCTTCGCGTCAACAATTACAAGGCCGCCCTTCGGAACCTTCGAGCGCGCCGCGAAGTTCTTCGCCCCGTTGACGACGCCGTCCCTAGTTCCGGTGAGCGAGGTCTGGAAGGCGTAGTAGGGGATGTTCACGTCAGCGAGGTGCCAGACGCGCAGCCCTAGAACCTGAGCGGCTGGGCTGTTGCGATCCATTGAGCTGGCACCGCCGCTGTCAACGTTCAGGCGCGACGGGTAGTACCAATCAACGCTGTTGGTGCCGTACTGGTCACCGCCGAAGCCCTTGGCGATGTTCTGAACCGGCGTCACTTCGCCGTTCTGCCAGCCGCGAGGATCGCCGCTTGCGGCCAGCTGACCGGCGCGAACCTGAATCAGCGAGAGCGCCTTCGGCGAGGTGTCGTTGTCGAAAGCGAAGCCGAGCGCGCCCTCGTTGGTGGTCGGGAAGCTGGCCTTTAGATAAGAAGGCAGCAGCGCGAACGAGGCCAGCGTTGAGAGCGCGTTTGGAGCCTTCAGCGCCGCAAGCGCACCGATCTGAGCGAACGGTCCGGTCGCCCAAGCAAAGCCAGTGAGGCCGAGCAGGTTTGCCCACGGGCCGTCGGGGTTGGTTGCCGTGACGTCGAGCTTGGCAAGACTTGCGCGGGCGGCTTCGGCCGTGTCGGATGCGTCGAAGGTTCCGGCGAGGCCGCCGTCGATCGCGACGATTCCGGCGATGTCCTTGTAACCGGGCTTGCCGTTGAAGTCCCACGTGGCATACGCGGCGGCCATTGAGGCGCCGAGCGAGTGGCCACCGAGGATCACGGTCTTGCCCTGCTTCTTCGCTTGCAGAATCACGGCGCGGGCATCCTCAAGCTGCATCTTCATGCCCCAGTCCTTCATGAAGGCGAAGTCCTTAGCCTGCAGCGGAGTGAACTTCTCCTTCTGAGCTGGGTTGAGAACCCAACCGAGGTAGTAGTCGAGCGCTTGCTGAGGCGTTGCCTTGTTGGCAAGCACCTTCTGCATCATCGAGTTGTCCTCGAGCGCCTGCTCGCGGCGGTCCATCGCCCAGACCTGGAGGCCAGGAACCTTCTTCGCTAGCTCAGCGCCAACGAGCGCGAAGTTCTCAGCGCCACCGTTGGTGCCTGGGATCAGCAGCAGCACTTTCTTTGCGCTGCTCGGCCCGTACTTGCTGATGAAGACCTTGTTGTACTTGGCTGGCGTACCCGGCAGCGAGCCGACCTTTACAACGGTCGGTGCGGCGGCTCCCGCGGAAGCAGTGAGCGTCAGGCTGAGGGCAGTGATGGTAAGGGCTGAGAACGTCTTGAAATTGTGCATAGCGCGGCACCGTACCATCTCCTCGTGGCAACTATCACCGCTTCAGATTTGGGCAAGGACGTGGCAGGCCGTCCGCTGCTGCGTGGCGTCTCGTTTCGGCTAGAGCGGCGCGACCGGATGACGATCGCCGGGCGTAACGGCGCTGGCAAGACAACGCTGCTGCGGATGCTTGCCGGTGAGACGCCAATCGACTCAGGAGAGCTCTCGCTGGCGAAGGGCACGCGCCTGGCGCTGCACGACCAGCGGCCGCCGCGCGAGCGCTCATTGACGCTTCGCGATTACGTCCTCAGCGGCTGTACTGAGGCCGTTGCGCTCGAAGCAAAGTTGACCGACTTGGAGACGAAGATGGGGGAGGGCGACCAGCGCGCCGTTGACGCCTACGCAAACGTGCAGGCCCGCTTTGAGCTAGCTGGCGGCTACAACTGGCGCGACCGCGTGACCGACATCGTCTTCGGGCTTGGCTTCCACGAGCGCGACCTTGGCCGCTCGCTTGACAGCTTCTCCGGTGGCGAGATGACGCGCGGATCGCTGGCCCGCGCCCTGGCCGGTTCGCCCGACGTGCTGCTGCTTGATGAGCCGACCAACCACCTCGACATCGAGTCGCTCGAGTGGCTTGAGAAGACGCTCGTCGAGCTCGATGCGGCGATCATCCTCGTCGCCCACGACCGCTGGTTCCTTGAGGCTGTCGGCACCTGCGTGCTGGAGCTCGAAGCCGGCCGCTCAAGATTCTTTAGCGGCCCTTGGCACGCTTGGCGCACAGAACAGGCCGCGCGAGAGTTGGCGCTTGGCCGCTCAATCCAAAAGCAGAAGCTTGAGATCGAGCGGATGGAGAAGTTCGTTGAGCGCTTCCGTGCGAAGGCCTCGAAGGCAAAGCAGGCCCAGTCACGCGTCAAGGCGCTGGACAAGATGGAACGGGTCACAGAGGACCCGCGCGACCGCCGCGAGCTTGGCTTCAAGTTCACCGCGCCGGAGCGCTCGGCCCGCGTCGTCTTCGAACTTGAGGACGGCCGCCTCGAGGTACCCGGCCGCACGCTGCTCCACGACGCCGCGCTCTGGCTTGAACGCGGCGAGCACGTATCGCTCGTTGGGCCGAACGGTTGCGGCAAGACGACGCTGGTGCGAGCCCTCACAGGCGAGCAAGAGCTGACGGCAGGCCAGCTTAAAACCGGCCACAAGGTAAGCGTCGGGTACCTAAGCCAGCATGGCGAGGAGCTCGAGTGGGGCGGGGCAAGAACCGTGCTCGAGGCTGCCGTCAAGCGAACCGGCCTCACGCCGAATGAGGCGCGCGCTCTGCTCGGTCGCTTCCTCTTCTCCGGCGAGGACGCCGAGAAGCCGCTCGACGGCTTAAGCGGCGGCGAGCGCAAACGGCTCGGATTGGCGGTTCTTGTCTCAGGCAAGTCCAACGTGCTGATCCTCGACGAGCCGACCAACCACCTTGATTTAGAGAGCCGCGAGTCGCTTGAGGACGCGCTGCGCAGCTACGAAGGCTCACTGCTGCTTGTAACTCACGACCGCGCGCTGCTCGACGCCGTCGGCACGCGAACCGTCGCCGTAGAGCAGCACACGCTTCACTCCTACGCCGGCGGCTGGGCCGAGTACGCGCGCCTGCGCGAGGAGCGCGGCCCGCTGCCGCAGATCGAATCGCCGCCGACCCTGGCCGAGAACGGTGGCGGCAAGCCAGCCGTGGCTCAGGCTGCAGTCAGTAGCGAAGCGAACGAGCCTGCGCCGAAAGCCACCAGCACCAAGCCAGCAGTTTCAAAGAACCGCCGGCGCGAGCAGCAGAAGCTGGAGCAGAAGGTTGCCGACGCAGAGCAGCAGCTCGCTGCGCTCGAAGACGAGCTAGCCGACCCTGGCGCGTGGGCCAGCGAATACGAGTCGGCGAAGTCGCAGGCCCGCCACACCGCTGCTACCCGGGCAGTTGAGGCGGCCTACGAGGAACTTGAGCTGTTCGAGGCTGGCGCGCCGGCCGTTACGGCTGACGGACCTTGACGCGAACCTTGACCGAATAACGGCTCGGCGTCATCGAGACGTTGGGGTTCTCGATCGCGTCGAGGCGGCCAACGAGCCGGCCCCACTGTGAAGGCGCGAGGACGGCGGCTGCGCTGGCACCTGTAGCGCCCGTCGCACCGATCCCTGGCTGGAAGCCGACGTGGATGTGGTCATCGTGATCACCCATCGCATAGGTGTTGTCGGTGCCGGCGTACTGCATCAGCGTGATGATCTGGTGCGGCTTCATCGTCCCCTGCAGCGTCAGCAGCTTGCGAACGGTCTTGTCGGTAATCGACCCGGCGCCCTGGTTGCCCATGATCGAGATGCCGTTGACCGAGGCGATGTCCATCGCGTTGCCGGAAGAGTGCTCGGAGACGTTGCCACTGGCGGTGAAGAAGCCGTGGCCGCAGTTCAGGCTCGTGATGCTGAGCTTGTCACCGGAGGAGGCGAGGAACTCCATCGTTGCCAGCACGCGGCGATCGATCACGCCGGCCTGAATGTCCTGACGGCCGCAGCCGTAAATGTCCAGCGCTGGGTCGGCGAGCACGCGGCGCTCGAGCGCCTCTTTGCTCATCAGCAGAATCTGGCCGATCGTCGCCTTGCCTGCGCTCGAACCGAGCATCGGGCTAGACGCGCGGTAGACGTCGCTCGTCGTCAGCAGCTTCCAACCGTCGAGGATTGGAGTTGGATCGATCCGCGGTGCGCCGGTGCCGGCGGGGCGAATCTCAAAACGGAGATGCGGTGGCTGCGCGAGGCCGAGCTTCTTCGCGGCCTTCTGGATGGCGCTGTCGTTCTTGTCGTAGGCCAGAGAAGCTGCGCCTACGCGACCAAGGATTGTTCCTGCGATTACCTGCGAGCCCTTGCGCAGTGGACGTAGCGCAACTTGGTCGCGGCGCAGCGAGTACGGCGCGGCGAGGTAGAGGCCGAGCTCTCCGGAGCCAACGTTGGTTGCTGCGTCTGCAACGGCGCCGGTCGCGGCTACCTGAGCAGATCCACCGGCGCTGTACGAGGCCGGGCGCTGGGGCTCGGCGAAGAGCCGCTCCTTGCCGGCCGCTGAGCCACTCGGAGCTGCGCTCGTCTGCGCCGGAACAGCGACTGCCGACGATTCACTCTTGACCCGGGCTGTCGTCGCATCGGAGCGCGGAACAACGTGCTGGCTGGCGATCGAATCGAGCTGAGCGTAGGTGTAGGTGTTGCCGTAGACGTCGCGCAGCCGAATGAAGTTGCCGAGCTTCTTGTTGCGGCCGATCTCGGTGATCTGGCCATCCTGTACGGCGACCGCGGCGGCGCCCGACTGGCCGTAGATCGCTACGCCACTGGAGCCGCCCTTGCTGTAAGTGCTCGTTCCGGTGATCGGCGAGCGACCCATCGTCAGTCCGGTCAGCGCGCTGATCAGGTCTGCCGGCAGGGCCGCGAGCGCCTTCGCGCGCTTGAGCACATCGGCGACGTACCAGTCGGCGTGGTTATAGGAGAAGATTGCCTTCTCGATGCTCGTGTTTCCGCCTGAAGCTTTGAGGTAGCGCGCGGCGGCGAAGATCGCATCGACAGGGTTGTTCGGATCCTTGACGCCGTCGTGGTTAGCGTCAACGCCATATGTCTCCCAAGTGCCAGGCATGAACTGCATCCAGCCCATTGCCCCGGCGGTCGATGTTGAGAGGTTGCGGCCGTAGTCGGTTTCGATCTCGTTGATCGCCGCCAGCACTTCCCAGCGGATTCCGTACTCAACGCCAGCAGCCTGGTAGATCGGGAGTAGGAATGGCGGAACGCGGAAGCTGTCGAGGGCAGCGTTGGAGACATTCGCCAGCGGCGCCGTCATCAGCGGCGAGCCAAGGCCGGCGAAGGGCGAGGAGGCGATGTCGAGCTTCGTCTGATCGCTCAACTTTTGGCTTGCCTTGCGGCGTTCGATTAGGAATAGTCGCGCGGCCTCGCGGCGCTTATCGGCGGCTGTCTGCTTCGGCTTCTTGACCGTCGGCGGCTTCGTAACTTCGACCGTTCCCGGGATCGTGCCAAGGTCGCCCGTCGTCGTCGTCGGTGTTGTCGACGGCGTAGTTGTCGTCGGCGTAGTGGCCGGCGTCGTCTCCCCCGATGTCGCGCTTTCTGCGGCTCCTGCCGGTCCGGCGATCGCGGCTGCGACCGCGATTGCGGCTGCAGATACCGTCGCTGCGTTTGTCGAGCGTCCCACTACCACTAGTTATACGGCAACAGGGGCCGGAAAGCACGCACTTGCTGTGAACATCCTGTTTTAGCGAGCGTCGCTTTCGGCGCTGAAAAGCGCCGACTTAGCTGCGGCCACCGCGCAGCACAATTCCTTCGAGCCGGTGCGCGACCTGCTCACATGCATCAATGCTGCCTTCGATCCAGCTGAAGATGTCCTTCCAGCGGATCACGACCATCGGGTCGATGCCGCCGGTGAAGAGCGCCGCTAGTGCTTCGCGGTGGAGCGTGTCACCTTCGTTCTCAAGCCGGTGAATCTCAACGAGGGCGGGGCTAAGGTCGGTTCCTGAGCGCAGCGAGCGCAGGGCGATTGCGACCTGCTCGCAGGCGCCGACCAGCACTTCGGACATCTGCACTGCCTGCTCCATTGGCGCTTCTACGCTGTAGACGCCAAGCATGTCGCCGGTCTGTTCTGCGTAATCGACGATGTCGTCGAGTGTTGTTGCCAGCGCGTAGCCGTCCTCGGCCGTCACGACAGTCGTTCTCTTTTGGCTGCCAAGTTGCACGATTATGTCGTGCGTGATGCGGTCGCCCTCGTGTTCGAGCACGACGAGCTCGCGCGCCAGCTCGGCGTGCGTCGGGTAGTCGGCTATCAGGTCGCGCAGCACGATCGCCGTGCGCTCGATGTTGCGGCCCGACTCTTCGAGAAGTCCCAGAACTGCATCTTCGCTTGATACGCCCTTCAAAGTCACAGGTAACTAAGCTAGCCGATTCACCACCGTGAGGGCGCGCCGGATAGTATTTTCTTCACCACTCGTTCACAGTGGCTTCACGTCTCGGTAAAGACTCCTGCCCCACCGTCGGTAAGAGTGATGCGCGTGAGCACGAACCAAGCTGAAGCGTCCACAGCAAGCGGTCAAGCTGGCGCATTCAGCTTCGGTGCGCTTGAGCTGAGGCCGAGCGAGGGGTTGGCAACGGCGGCCGGGCGGGCGCTCCAGCTCTCCGTCCGTGAGTTCGGGCTGCTAACTGAACTAGCGCTCAACGATGGGCGAATTGTTCGTCGCGAGGAGCTTTACGAGAGCGTCTGGGGCGAGCCGCTGCGCCCAGGTGATCGAACCGTCGATGTTTACGTTCGCCGGCTCCGCGTCAAGCTGGCGCAGGCGCTGCCCGATTGGTCGTTCATCCACACCCACGTCGGCTTCGGTTATCGCTTCGCGCCAACGCTCGAGGTTGACGGCCCCGAAGCGATGATCAGTTCCGCCCGCTAAGCGAAGTCCGCCGCTGCTCCAATAACCTTTGCCTCTACAGCGACAGATGGAGGCGTGTGCTCAAGCGGTTGATTAGCGGTCTTACTTGCGGTGCCCTGGTGCTATTGGTCGGAGCATGTGGCTACCCGACGATTCCGCGCTCAAGGGCCGCCAGCGGACGCGTCGCCGTTGAAGGAAGCGCTGCGCTGGCAGCGTTCAACTTGCGCGCCGTGCGGACCTTCAGGGAGCAGACGGGCGACACAGACACGCCATTGACGCTTGGTAGCAATAGTTCCGCGATCGAGAATTTCTGCAATGGCGAGATTGACGTTGCAGCTGTGTCGCGTGAGATCAACCAGACGACCGAGGCCCCGCTTTGCAGCAAGAATGGAATCACGCCGCAGCGCGTCCTGGTGGCCCACGAGGCGGCGGTCGTGATCGCGAATAAGGCGCTGGCGATTGACTGCCTCACGACTGCGCAGCTGCGGCAGCTCTGGCGCAAGGGCTCGAAGATCACTAGCTACAACCAGCTTGGAAGTGGGCTGCCAGCGGCAAAGGTTTCGCTCTTTGGACCGACCACTACCTCGGGCGTCTTCGACCTCTTCACTGCCGCGATCAATGGCCAATCCGGAAACTCGCGCAGCGACTACCGCACATTCCTTTATCAGCAGGCGCCGGCCTTTTCCGCTGCGATTGCGGCTGACAAGAGTGCTCTTGGCTACTTCGACTATGGGGCCGCCGCCGATCAACTTGCGAGCAACTCGGTTGTCGGCGTTGATGGCGGCGACGGCTGCATTAAGCCATCGCTGGCGACGATCCAGAACGGGAGCTACAGCCCGCTCTCACTGCCGCTCTACTACTACTTCAACCTACGCCAGACAGCAAGCGACACGCAGAAGATAAGTGACTCGGCCGTTGCGACGTTTATCGAGGTGACGCTTGCCGGCGCGGCGACGTTTTCGCAAGCGAATTCGTTAGTTCCTGTTACGCCAGATCAGATCACGCGCCAGCGGGTCCGCTGGCTGCAAGCGCTCAAGCGCTTCTAGCACGGGTCCCGCCAACGCTGCGCTCTACGCCAATCGCTATTTCCTCGTGCCGTTAACGGCTCAGCAGATAGTCGCTGAGCGCCTCCGCTGGCTGGGCCAGGCCGGCCGTGAGAAGCAGATCACTGGCTGAATAACGCCTGAATCACAGTGCCTTTCATGTAGTGTTCACAAAGTTGTTACTCGGCAGGACGAAACTCCAGCCAGCTCAATTCCTGAAGCTCAATAAGAAAGAGGCTTATTCCTCCGATGCAGAAAAGATTGCTGATCGCCGTTGCGGCTGGCGCGCTCGCCGTTGGAGTGACGGCCTGTGGCAGCAGCAGCTCCTCCGGAACTGGCACAACCTCGGGCTCCGTCGCGGTCGACGGCTCAAGCACCGTCTTCCCCTTCGCCCAAGCTTCGGCCGAAGGCTTCCAAGGTGAGAACCCTGATGCCAAGGTCACGGTCGGCGAGTCCGGCACCGGTGGCGGACTCGAGAAGTTCTGCGCCGGCGAAATTGACATCGCTGATGCTTCAAGGCCGATCGACCCCGCCGACGAGGCGCCGGTCTGCAAGAAGAACAAGGTTGAATACGCACAGATCGAAGTTGCCAATGACGGCATCTCGATCGTCACCAACCCGGCTCTGAAGATCACCTGCCTGACGACCGACCAGCTAAACCAGCTCTGGCAGAAGGACTCGACGGTAAGCGATTACAACCAGCTCGGCGGCGGTACGCCGGCCGGCAAGGTTTCGCTCTACGGCCCGGGCACCGATTCAGGAACGTTCGACTTCTTCACCGAGACGATCAACGGCGAGAAGGGCAACACGAGGACCGACTACCAGCCGTCTGAGGACGACAACGTGCTCGTCCAAGGCGTTGAGGGCGACACGACCGCGCTCGGCTACTTCGGTTACTCCTATTACGAGAGCAATGCCGACAAGCTGAACCTTGTTGGCGTCGACGGTGGCAGCGGTTGCGTCAAGCCATCGGTGGCGACGATTCAGGACGGCAGCTACAAGCCGCTCTCACGGACGCTCTACATGTACGTCAACACGGCGTCGCTTGCTGACAAGGCGCAGGTCAAGGCGTTCATCGACTACGTCGTTGCTAACGCGCAGGCATCAGCGAAGACGGCGCAGGTCGTGCCGCTCACGGCAGCGCAGCTGACGACGGCCAAGAGCGAGCTCTCAAAGGCTGAAGGCAGTTAAGGTCGCGCCCTAGTGGCGACGACTTCAGCAACCAGTGGCGCAGGTGGGCCGAATGCCGAATCGGTGTTCGGCCCACCGCGGCGCCGCATTGGTGAGAAGGCGATCGCCTTCGTGCTCTTCTGCGCGGCGGCGACCTCTGTTGTAATCACGATCGGGATCGTCGTTTCGCTGGCCGGCGAGACGCTCACATTCTTCACCGATCAGGCCGTCACCGTCAGTGGCTTCCTGACCGGCGGTCAATGGACTCCGCTTTTTTCCGATCCGCAGTTCGGGATTCGGCCGCTCGTGCAGGGGACGCTGATCATCAGTGGCATTGCTCTGATCGTCGCGATTCCGCTTGGTATCGGCACCGCGGCATTCCTCAGCGAATACGCCAGCCCGCGAGTGCGCAAGGCAGTCAAGCCGACGCTTGAGCTGCTGGCAGGAGTGCCGACTGTCGTGTTTGGTTACTTCGCACTGACCTACTTCACGCCGAACGTTCTCAACGGCCTACTAGGGCTCGATGTAGCCGTCTTCAATGGTCTGGCGGGAGGAATCATCGTCGGCATCCTGATCGTGCCGACGATCGCTTCGGTTGCTGAGGACGCTATGTCGGCCGTGCCGCAGAGCCTGCGCGAAGGTGCCTACGGGCTTGGCGCGAGTCGCCGCCAGGTGACGGTTCGCGTAGTTGTGCCCGCGGCGCTTTCGGGGATCACCGCCGGCATCGTGCTCGGTGCCTCTCGCGCCGTCGGTGAGACGATGGTCGTTCTTATCGCTGCCGGCCAGGTCCCGACGACCTCGCTCAACCCACGCAACCCGATGGAGACGATGACGGCCTTCATCGGTGCGACCGGCAAGGGCGACGTTCCGACAGGCTCGACCGGCTACAAGGCGATCTTTGCTGTCGGGTTCGCGCTCTTCTTAATGACGCTGATTCTGAACACGATCTCGATCCGCTTCGTTCGCCGCTACCGGCAGGTTTACGAATGACGACGACGACAAGCTCGCGCCCGGTTGGTGAGGTGCTTGGCATCCCGCCCGCCTCGCACAGGTTGCGCGACAGAAGCTTCGTGCTTCTGCTGGCGGTGTTGACCAGCGTTGCGCTGATTGTGCTCGCCGTTCTGCTGATCGACACCGGCATCGACGGCATCCCGCAGCTAAGCCTCTCGTTCCTGACCAGCTTCCCCTCGGCCTTCCCGGCGAAGGCGGGGATTGAGTCGGCGATCACTGGAACGCTCTGGCTGATGGGCGTAGTGACCTTCGTAATCGTGCCGCTCGGCGTTGCAAGCGCGCTCTACCTCGAGGAGTTCGCCGACGGCACGCGCTGGTGGAATCGGATTATCGAGGTCAACATTCAGAACCTCGCCGCCGTGCCTTCGATCGTCTATGGAATCCTTGGCCTTGCCTACATCGTGCGCGGGCCGCTCTCGCTCGGACGCACGGTGCTGGCCGGAGGGCTGACGCTGGCGCTAGTTGTGTTGCCGGTCGTGATCATCACCGGCCGTGAAGCGCTGCGCGCCGTGCCGCCTTCAATTAAGGAGGGCGCGCTGGCTCTAGGAGCAACGCGTTGGCAGGCGATCTGGCGGCAGATTCTTCCTGCCTCAATTCCCGGTATTGCGACCGGCGTGATTCTCTCTATCTCACGCGCGATCGGTGAGACTGCGCCGCTGATCCTCGTCGGCGCGGCGACTTTCGTCGCCTTCAACCCGACCGGCCTCGACTCGCCGTTCACGGCGCTGCCGCTTCAGATCTTCTCTTGGATCTCGCAGCCGAATGATCAGTTCCGCATGCTGGCAGCGGCGGCGATCATTGTCTTGCTGGTGATTCTCGTGATTCTCAATGCCGTGGCGATCAGGCTGCGCAATCGATACCAGCAGAGGTGGTAGCGATTACGCAGGGTGATCCAACACCGGGGAGTAACCTCCGCGATGTGAGCGATTTAGACCCCGCCTCCGATCCGCGCAACGAGCCGGCCGCGCCAGCGATTCCCGGCCAGGTCCCGGCTGTCGCTGCAGGCCAGCCGCATGCAGCGGTACCGGTTGTCGCCCATCACGACGTGATCGACGACGCGATTGAGACCCCAGTCTTTGTAACCGAGAAGCTCTCTGTTAGCTACGGCTCATCGCCCGCGGTGCTCGACGTTTCGCTGCGAGTCCCTGAGAAGCAGATCACGGCCTTCATCGGGCCGTCGGGCTGCGGCAAGTCAACGATCATTCGCTGCTTCAACCGGATGAATGATCTGATCCCGGCTGCTCGCGTTGACGGGATGGTGCGCTACCACGGCGTTGACCTCTACGGCGGCGACATCGACTCGGTTCAGGTGCGCAAGCGGATCGGTATGGTCTTTCAGAAGCCGAACCCATTCCCGAAGTCGATCTACGACAACATCGCCTTCGGCCCGAAGGTTTTGGGGATGAAGGGCTCGATGGATCAGATCGTCGAACAGGCGCTGCGCCGCGCCTCGCTTTGGGACGACGTCAAGGATCGCCTTAAGGACAACGCCTTTGGAATGTCCGGCGGCCAGCAGCAGCGGCTCTGCATTGCGCGCGCACTTGCGACTAACCCTGACGTGCTGCTGATGGACGAGCCATGCTCGGCGCTCGACCCAATCTCGACCGGCCGGATTGAAGACTTGATGCACGAACTGAAGGAGACGGTTTCGATTGTGATCGTTACTCACAACATGCAGCAGGCCGCGCGCGTCTCCGACCGCACGGCCTTCTTCATCGTTGACATGGGCTCCTCCGAGGAGGCGCGGATCGGCCGCCTTGTCGAATACGGCCCGACCGATCGGATCTTCACCAATCCGCACGACATTCGCACCGAGGAGTACGTCTCCGGGAAGTTCGGCTGATCCAGTGGAGCGCGAGAGTGCCCGGCCGCAGTTCCACGATCAGCTAGTTCTGCTCGAAGAGCAGGCGCTCGGGGCGCTTGACATCGTTGTCGAGCAGATCGACCGCGTGATGGAAGCGCTCGCGAACCAAGACGTTGAGTTGGCGACCTTCGTGATCAATGACGACGACCGGATTGACGGCCGCTACCTCGAGGTCCACCAAGGGAT
>Ga0194063_10001899_pt1 | contig 13233 bp, 12 predicted proteins | sample SepL3720m_MetaG_FD_155459 | JGI IMG/M metagenome (GOLD analysis project Ga0194063, IMG submission 155459) | Anoxic zone freshwater microbial communities from boreal shield lake in IISD Experimental Lakes Area, Ontario, Canada - Sep2016-L373-20m | ecosystem: Environmental > Aquatic > Freshwater... | reverse complement strand
TCGCCGCATGCACCGCAGAGCGTCGACATAAACGGCAGGTCGCGCGACCCGGGCGACGAGGGGCCTTCGAGAAGGGGTGTGATGATTGCGCCGATGGGCCCTGAGTAGGGCGATCCGTAGGCCTGTCCACCCACGTTCTGCCACATGGGGCACGAGTACAGGCAGGCCCCGCAGCGGATACACGAGAGCACCTCTTCAAATTCTGACCCGCGCAGTGCTCCCCGCCCGCCATCAATGATGACCAGATGAAACTCCTCGGGGCCATCGGTCTCGCCCTCGCGCCTCGGGCCGGTGATGAGACTGACGTAGTTCGCCGCGTCCTGGCTGATGGCCGCCATTGGAAGCACCTGCAAGATGTGCGCGGCCTCATCCCAGTCGGCGACCACCCGCTCCATCCCCATTACGGCCACATGGATGCGCGGCTGTGATGTGACCAACCGGGCATTGCCCTCGTTCTCCACGATGCACACGGTGCCGGTGGATGCCACGCCGAGGTTCACGCCCGAAATACCGATCTCCGCTTGGGCGAACTTCTCGCGCAGCCGCACACGGGCATGCGCCACAAGGCCCTCGCGATCGGTGGGCACATCGTCGGTGCCGGCCTCCTCGCGAAAGAGCGCAGCCACCTGGTCGCGGTTGAGGTGCACAGCCGGGGCGATGATGTGGGACGGGTGCTCGTTGGCCAGCTGGATGATCCACTCGCCCAGATCGGTCTCAACCACCTCGAGTCCGGCGTGTTCCATGGCCTCGTTGAGCTTGATCTCCTCGGTGGCCATCGACTTGCTCTTGGCCACCACGCGTGCGCCGCGTGCCCGTGCCAGATCGGTGATGTACCTGCACGCCTCATCGGCATCTGCGGCGCGCACCACCACACCGCCGCTGGCCCGCACGTTCGACTGCAATTCGGCAAGCAGGGCCGGCATGTTGCGGATGTTCGATCGCCTGATGTCGCGGGCACGGTCGCGCATCTCGTCAAAGCCGAAGTCGCGCTTCATCACCTCTCGCCCGGCACCCCAGCTGTCGCCTGCGGTGCGCAGGTTGTCGGCAAGCGTGGGATCACGCAGGGCATCCACTGTGCGCTCGCGCAGCGTGCCCGTGACATCGGAGTAGGCCACGCCGGGATTGCGCCGGCGGCGACGGGTGCTCACGAGCCAAGCACCTCAGAAATGTGACGGGCGCGAATGGGGATGCCCGTGCGGTGCGCGCGCCCGGCGATGTGCATGAGACACCCCAGATCGCACGACACCACCTCAGGCGCGCCTGTGGCTGCGGCGGCCTGCGCCTTCTGCTCGCCCAGCCGACCCGACAGCTCGGGGAAGTTGAGTGCGAACACCCCGCCGAATCCGCAGCACTGGTCGGCGTGGGCCATCTCCCGCACCTCGCACCCCGGCACCTTCGCGAGCGCGGCACGCGGGCTCTCGTGTTCGTCGAGCACGCGGAGCATGTGGCACGAGTCGTGCACCGTGAGGGCACCGCATGCCTTGGCGCGCGGGTCGAGGTCGTGCTTGGCGAGAAATTGCGTGAACTCAATGGTGCGCAGAGCCAGATCGAGGGCGTCCTCCTCGTCGGGCTGCCCGGCAAACAGCTCGGGGTACGCATGGATGACCATTCCCGCGCACGATCCGCTCGGCACCACCACCTCATCGCTCCCGGCGAACACCTTGATGGTGTGCCGCGCCACGGCGCGCGCCTGATCGGGGTGGCCGGCCGTCCACGCGGGCTGTCCGCAGCAGGTCTGGCCGCGGGGCACCTTTACCTCAACGCCCGCGCGCTCCAGTGCCCGCCGCGTGGCCTTCCACACCTTGGGGGCGATGGCATCAGACAGGCACGTGCGCATGAGGAGAACCCGCATGGGGGGAGTGTAGGCGCGGGGTCAGTCGCGCTTTCGGCACACCACCAGCGCCTCGAGGTAGTCCCAGCGGTGGCGGCCGGGGTCGGCGGCCACACGGGCCTCGATCTCTGCCAGAAACTCACCCAGCAACTGGTCGGCGCGGTCCTCGCCCTCGCGCGTGAATGCACGGCGAAAGAGCGGGCCGCCCCATGCCAGGCAACTGCGCACGAAGTCGCGGGCGAACACTGCCGGATCGGGGTCGAAGTAGGGATTGTCGAGGTGGAACAGTTCGACCCGCTCAATCACCAGACCGTCCACATCACCACCACCGGCATCAAATGGCGCACGGATTTCCTCAACGGTTCGCATCCAGACCGGTACCACCACCGCATTTGCGGTTGCCTGGGCGATATGTCCGCTGGCCACCCACTCAGCCAGCACTGCATTCATGTCGCGCGCGATCTCCGCATACAGGCCGGTGCGATCGGGGCACGGCATCTCCGACGCCGGAAGCGCGGCGATAAACCAGCCCCCCGGCACGAGTTCCGCGGCGCGAAGGCGCACCAGCTGATCCCACTGCCGCGCGGCGGCGTCGCGCCATGCCGATCGCTCGATCTCGTTGTGGTGATCGGGATAGCCGGGGAACACCGACCGGGCTGACCCGAGGTCCTGCGGGGCTTCAACCCAGTGCATGGTGGTGCCGGTGATCGCCATATGCACCGTCCCCGCGGGCGCGCTGAGACCAGTGTGGAGCGGGATGCCTGCCATACCGATGACCGTCGTGGCCCCCGAGGTCAGGGCCTCGTCAACGGCTGCCGCGTGGTCATCGGCAGATGCCAGGTGCCCCCCGGAACCCGCGTCAACCGCCCGGGTATCCGCAGGTGTGGGCACCACGTGCGCTGCGGGGCCGATCACAGGGTCGGCGTTCAACCGCCCGTGTGCCACGTCCCAGGGGTTGGTGGGCATGTCAATGAATGAGTAGGCGAGCGGACGCCCTGCGCGCATCGCGATGAGGTCGCGCATGAGCGCGTGCGAATTACGGCCATCGGAGGCACCTTGGTCAACCACGCGCAGCACGGGTTCGTCCGCAAACCCGAGGGCGGCCTCCATCACTGTCGGGAAGGTGCGTTCAAACGAGGCCTTCTGTGACAGGGCATAGGAGCCGTAGTCATCATCCATTCCGGACAGCAGGGGGCGGCGATCAGCCATGAGCACTCCGTGGGTTGCGGACGCCGACTGTACGCGTGTCGCGGAGTGCACGGGCTCGACCCGGTGTTTCAGACCACCGTCACCACGATTCCGGCGGTCATCCTCGTGGCGGGTGTGGCCGTGCGGGGCCGTTTCGCCGAGCGCCCGGCGATACGGCCTGACCCCGGCTAACCCGGCCGCTCGGCGGGCCGGTGCCTACGAGGCGCAGTCTCCCAATCCCGCTGCCATCGCTGCTGCCCGCCGGGCCTTGATATTCGCCCGCCCGGCGGCGCTGTCGGTGGTATCGGCCACTGCCTGATTGAGATCGGTGCCCGATGCCACTTCCCGGTAGAGCTTCTGGCTGGTGGCAACGCTGGTGGCGCCTTCGTTCAGATACGTCGCGACGTCCTTCGAGATGCCGGCGGGCGGAGTGAGGCGCTCGATGTCTGCGTACTGCTTCTTCGCAAGTGCCAGAGCCTTGCCGAAGCGGTCCTTGAAATCGGTCACGGACGTGAACGACTGCATGTCACCCAGTGCCTGGAAGTCGGCGTAGGCCGCGGCGCAGACACCGTTGGCCTGAGTGACGAAATCGGATGCGGCCGCGCCCGACGACGTTCCGGATGAGTCGCCCGAACCCCCGCACCCGGCCACAAGGCCAATGCCCGCGATCGCAAGACCCGCCGCGATCATCCGAATGCCCGTCCTCATATCCATCCTCCCGTTCGCTGGGTGGGGGAATAGAGGCAATGTACGCCGCAGGCCCGCCTGTAAGGGCTGCGTGTCATTGCCCTGATATCCTGATGCACAGCAGGAACCTTCACGGGCCCGAACCAGTTTCGACGGGGTGGAGAAGGATTGGCAAGCGAGCCGCGGACCCTGAGGACCGCGTTACCAACAGGGAACCAAACGTAGCTGCGGATTCTCGCCAGCTCGCTCTCGCCGCCTAGTAAGCGGATCTGAGAGTCGTCGGCCTTCCCTTTGGATCACGAGGGAGATCACCGGCGTCGCATAGTGATCCTGGCCCCGAGGCAGGGTTCCTCGGTCAAGGGGCGAGATTGCAGGAGGAACTGGGGGCGGAGTGTTTTGCCGACGATGGCGCCCACCCCGAGATCTACATCATCGGCTGCGCTCGGAGAAACCCATCTGGAAACGCCTTCGGACGCCGGGGCAGTGCCGGCCGGGTCCATCAAGGTCTCTTCTGCAGACAGTTCTGAAGAAGAGAAAAATGAAGGAAATACGCGGGATCTGAGGGAGCCAACTGGGGCTCCCTCAGCATTTGGCGAGCAGAAGGCGCGTCCCCTCGCCGGGAGTCGCGCTGATCTTGGGCCGTCGCAGGGGGCCGGTGCCCATCGATGCACCGGCAGGTGGTGGGTGAGCGGAAACCGGGGGAGCGCAAAGCCCGCTGGCGGCCACACCATGATTTAACCGCCAGCGGGCGGGAAGCTCGTCCTGCCGCTCCTTATCAGCCGCGCGTCGCCGTCTAGCCGTCCCAGGACATGGTGCCCAGCACCTCCGTCACTTGGCTGTCCGCGATGGTCATCAGGTAGGTGCACTCCACCTTTGCACCGCCGGGATACGTGCACTCGATATGGCACGCCGCGCCGTCGTCGCAGGTCATGACCCGCACCAGCCGATGGGTCATCTCAGGGTCCATTCCCTTGCGCAGCAACACCTCGACCTCGTCATGCCCCGTCGCCACCATCGGCGACGCCGGACGGCTGTCGATGTCGTACTGCGTCCAGGTGATATCGGGGGAAAGTGAATCGAGGGCCCTCGCGAGCCCCTCCTCGTCGGCGATGGCGAAGAGCCTGTGGAGTATCTCCGTCACCGCGCCTGTGGGCATGGTCTCCATTGCATTGCCTCCTCTCGCTAAGAAATCGTAACCGTATGCTCGTTGCGTTGACCTGGCCCCAGGCCGCACCGTGCAATGGCGGATCTGGCGTTTCGCTGCGATGCACAACGCAGACCTCGCGGACGAGTCGCTGGCGAAGGCACATGGGACGCTGCAGCGCGGATCTGCCTCCGGGGGCGTCCCGTGGGAGAGCCCACGCGATGGTGCTGATCACTGGTACCCATCTGTGCCAGGTGCGGTGACCCTGGAGCGCGCCCCCAACGCCGATCGGTCTACTCCAGAGGACGCCCATCAAGGACATACGAAGCACCTGAGGGAGCCAACCGGGGCTCCCTCAGTCGTTGTGGGTAGGCCACGTCACGTGCCCCATGCCACACTCATGGGCGGCAGCAGTGCCGGTGCGACCTGACGGGTGGCGCATGCACTCGCGCCGAACCCCGGGAGCACCTGATCCCCGGGGCCTCCACCACCAGGAAGGGTCCGCAATGTACGCAACAGTGCGTGAGTACGACAACGTCCGTGAGCCGACGGAATTGAGTCGCAGGCTGAACGAGGAATTCGTTCCTGTCGTTCGGGCGCTCCCCGGATTCGTCGCCTACTACTGGATCGACGTGGGCGAAGAGGGCGGCCGTATGTGTTCGGTGAGCGTCTTCGAAAGCCGCGAGAGTGCCGAGGCATCCAACGATGCTGCCCTCGAGTGGATCGCCGCGAACCCCGGTCTCTTGCCAGCTGCCACGCTCGTGGATGCCGGCCCGGTGGTGGCGCACGGCTAGACGTCAGCGCTCACCGGGCCTTGGCGGCCAGCTTCCGCGCGAGGTGCCCTGCTCACACACGTTGTGAGCAGGGCTGATGGGTGAGCCGGTTCCCGATCCCACTGTGACGCTGTATCGCGTGCGTCGTGACAGTGGTGCCTCGACCCACGAGACATGATCGCCTTGCAAATGGGCATGGGCGATCTGGCTACTTCGGACGAGGCCCATTAAGGACATGCGAAGTACCTGAGGGAGCCAAATGGGGCTCTCTCAGCCATCTTGGGGTCGGGTGAGCGCAACGTTCACGCGGTGCGGCGGGTCATCGCCCGGCGCAGAACTTGCGCGAATTCGTCCACACTCAAGCCCCCGCTGAGGCGCTCGATCCAGTCAGCCATCTCGCGGTCACTTGCTGCCACATGGAAGCCGTTGATATCGAGAAATACCAGGACTGCCATCAGCGCCGCTCGCTTATTGCCGTCGACGAAGGCCTGAGATTGGGAGACTCCATGACCAAGCGCGGCTGCCTGGAGTGCGAGGTCCGCATCGCGGTATTCGGCATATGTGCGCGGGCGTGCAACCGCTCCGTCGAGCGCAATCTCGCTGCGCAGGCGTCGGCGTGCCTCGCTGCCGTCGATGCCGAGGGCGATTGCGAACAGAGCAACCACGTCAGCAGTCGTGAGCCAATTTGGCGGCCCCGCGTGCTCAGCCATGGTGGGCCGCTACTGGGTGCCGGTGGGGGTCTGACCACCCAGAATCGCCAAGGCTTCAGACCTCTCGCGCGCGATCCGACGACCTGACTCAAGAACCTGCTCGCGCACCCGGTCCGCTGGCGTGATGGTGATCTCGCCTTGGTCATTTCGAGACACAAGCACCTGCGTGCCCGGGGGGAAGTCATCCCCCGCGACGGATCGCGGAATCGAGACGACGTTGCTGTTACCGACGCGGCGAATCTTCATGATTTCCATGGCACCAGTATATACACGGATATACCAATGCCTCAGGAGAATGCGAGCGGGGCCGGTGCGCGCGCGAGGTGCGCCGACACACACGATCGACCTGCACGCCCGAATGGGCGATCTGGCGACTTCAGATGACGCCCCTCAGGATCTCGCCACAGGAGGGTTCTGCAGAAGGGGCAGATGAAGGACATACGAAGCACCTGAGGGAGCCAACTGGGGCTCCCTCAGCCGTTTTGGTACGCCGGACATGCCCCGAACCGCCCTCGCTGGCTGGCGATGGGGCATGCCCTTGCGCGCGGCCTATCCCTCGCTGTGGATCTCGAAGGCGGTCTCTTCCGGTGCAGATGTGAATCCACCCTCGACGCCAGCCTTCATCGCGGGGACGATCACGCTCTCACGGAATGCGTCCCAGCTCTCCTGCGAATCGTGCGTTACGGCGATGGTCCAGCCCGCGCGTCCAGAGCCACCGATGTTGGCGGTTGGGCCGGCAACGTGGGTGAGCTGCCCGGCGGGGAGGCCACCACCTGCTGGGTGCACGGCCGCGATCATGGCCTTGTACTGCGCCTCGGTTCCGCCTTCGAACTGGTGGATGATTCCGTACTTCATGTGTGGCTCCTCTGCGTACGCGCTGGCCGTTGATGGCATCAACCATGTGGAGAGCGTCTCCATGAGGCGATGATCCGGGGACATCGTGCCCTCGTGGAGGCATGGACCGGCAAGCGGCGTCCATGCCACGCGCCCGACAGTACTCAGCATCCTCGACACGGGTTCGACTCCTTGGCCCCGAACTCCAGGCACCACGCGCTGACACCGGCTGGCTGTGACCGCCACCGGGCGCTCGCAGAGCACCGAGGCCGAGATGCCGGGGCGCGTGCAGCGTGATGCATGAGCCATCACTGGGAGATGGCGCGTCCCTGCCGGGGCGAGCGTGTTCCCGGCTGCGCCTAACCAGTTCCGTCGGCGGGCGGTGGCGCGGTGGTGGCCCTGATGGCGAGCAGTGCCGGCAGGGGTGAGAGGCGTGGGACCGGCTCGCCCGCAATCCTCGCGAGCAGCACGCGCCCGGCGAGCTCGCCCATGGGGCGGTAGGGAATCAACGCCGTTGTGAGGCCCCGCTGGTCGGAGCGGGGGAGATCATCGAGGCCGGTGATCGAGACGTCATCGGGCACCTTCAGGCCCATCTGCTGGACGGCGCCGATTGCACCGAGAGCGAGCTGGTCGGAGAGCGCCAGAATGGCGGTGGGCCGCGGGGTGGCGCTGAGTGCCTGCCGGGCGGCGATCTCTCCATGCGCATCGGTGGGCCATGGCACACCGACCGTGCGGTACACGGGCACTGGCCCCAGCTCGCGCAGTACCTCGCCCGCTGCTTCGAGGCGGTCGTCCTGGCCCGGGCCCGCAATCACGGCGATTCGGCGGTGACCGAGGTCGATGAGCAGGCGCGCGAGGGCCGCGACAGCCGTTGCCGCCTCTGCGTGTATTGACGGGATGCCATCGGCCATGGTGTCCACCACCACGGCGGGCCCGCGTGCGGCCGCGTCTGGGACGTTGCGCAGGAATACACGGCCATCTACTGCCTGCTCGCCATCACGACCGGCGAGAACGAGCGAGAGGCCGGCGCGATCGCAGATGGCCAAGAGTCCCTGGGCGACGAGCGATGCCCCGGGGTCGGTGAGAAGCGGCTGGGCATCCTGCGGTGCGATGATCGCCACCATGCCGGTTCGTCCGAGCGCGAGGGTGCGGGCACCCGGGTTAGGGCCTGAGTAGTCGAGCGCGTCGGCCGCTGCCAGCACCCGCTCGCGGGTGGCTTCGGCCACACGATCAGGGTTCCCGAAGGTATTCGAGGCGGTCCATACCGACACGCCAGCCGCCTCCGCCACATCTCGCAGTGTGGCGCGGTGGGGTCTTGCGGAGCGGTGACCTAACAGGTTAGGGTCTGTCTTACTAACCACTTAGGGCACTCTACCCAATGGAGCGGAACATGTCAGATCTCTATGCCCCCCAGATGGTCATTCGCAGCCGCATGCTGTACTTCACGTGGGTACCGGAGGACAAGGACGCCGTTCGCGCCCTCGTGCCCGCCGAGCTGCCGCTGTCGGACAACGCGCAGTGCTTCATCAACCAGTACGTCGTGGATTCAAGCGACGACACGTCGGGCTTTGAGCCCTACTCGCTCACGTACGCCGGTCTTGACGTAAAGGGTCAGGACTCGCCCCAGGGCATCCCCGGCCGCTGGTGGACGCACTACGTCAACTCGAACGCCGACATGACTGCCTACGCCGCTGAGCGCGGTGTGCCGGCACACTCCGGTGGCGAGACGGTCCTGTCCATCGCCGACGGTGTGCTCACTGCCATCACCAGGCAGGACGGCAAGGACCTCATCCGCACCACCGCCAAGGTGTCCGACGACATCGCCGTGGTGGGTCGCGGCCAGTTGAGCTACCTCACCAAGGTGGATGGGCAGCTCACCAACGGCCTGTACCCGTTTGTGGCGTCGATGGCCGACGGCTGGGAGGTCACCAGCATGGAGTTCCTCGACCCGTCGCACTCCATCTACGCGCTGCGCCCGGCGAGCCCCCTCGAGGTCACATGGGGCTTCTACTCGCCCGACGCCGCCTTCTGTTACCCCGGTGGAGAGGGTCCGGTCTCGGCCTAGGGATCTCTCGCAGTAACGGCCTGGCTGCACCGGGAGGTCGAACTCCCGGTGCAGCGGTGGCCAGCGTCCTCTGTGCCGTCGGGGTATCGACTGCGGCCATCGGAATGGCCCGCTTCCGCCGCGCACGCGACGAGCCCGGCGTGGCGTTGCCGTTCTGCGTCTCGCCACCGCGGCTCCACATGCGTCAGGTGGCGGTGGAAGCCGCCCCGCCGACCTCGCCGAGGTTCGGTGCAAGGTCGGTGTGGTGATGGATCATGCGCCAGCGGCCATTCTCAAGGCGGAATGCGCTGGTAAAGCGGTGTCGCGTGGGCACGCGCTCGCCGTCCACGATGTTGTGGCCCTGTTCAACCCCCAACGCGTAGCCGATGTCCGCACCCTGAATGATGCGTACGTCAATGGGCTCAACATGGCCACCCATCCCCGCAGCCACCAGACCGTCGAACTGTCCCACCACGTCAGCGGGGCCTACAAGGCAGCCGCCAAAGGGGCCGAGCAGCGTGATGTCGTCGGCCTGCGACCAGACGTCGTGCATCGGGGCGGCGTCACCATTGAAGGCGGCATTCAGCGCCACATAGAAGCCATCATTTGCGGTACGCACATCGGTCATCGGGTCACCTCGGCGGTTTGAAGGTCAAGAGGCGATCGTGGGAGGTGGTCTGCACCGCGACCACGATCCGGTGAAGTGCATGGGCCAGCCATTGAGCCGGCGCACGATGTGAGGATATGTGCAGCAGCACGGCGATGCCGTCCGCAGCCGCGCGCCGTTGTCGCGGGCGCGTCGGTGACCGGTCGCTAGCCTCCGCCCCGTAATCGCAGGCACGGGATACGTCCCATTCCCCCGCCTGAGTATCGCGCTGTCATCACAGGAGAAAACGTCATGGGAAGCGACGCCAAGTGCCCGGTAATGGGCGGCAATCACGAGGGCACCACCAACCGCGATTGGTGGCCCAACCAGCTTGATCTGCGAATTCTTCAGCAGAACCCGCCGGCCGCCGACCCCATGGGGCCCGAGTTCGACTACGCAGCGGAGTTCAAGACCCTCGACCTTGACGCTCTGGCACGTGATGTTGACGCACTCATGACCGACTCTCAGCCCTGGTGGCCAGCCGACTACGGCCACTACGGCCCCTTCTTCATCCGCATGGCGTGGCACAGCGCGGGTACCTACCGCATTCAGGATGGTCGCGGTGGTGCCGGCACCGGCAACCAGCGGTTTGCACCGCTCAACAGCTGGCCCGACAACGTGAGCCTCGACAAGGCCCGCAGGCTGCTGTGGCCCGTCAAGCAGAAGTACGGACGCAAGATCTCGTGGGCCGACCTCATGGTCTTCGCGGGCAACCGTGCGCTCGAGACGATGGGCTTTACGACCTTCGGCTTCGCCGGGGGCCGCGAGGACATCTGGGAGCCGGAGGAGGACATCAACTGGGGCGCCGAGCGCGAGTGGCTGGGCGACCAGCGCTACACGGGCGATCGCGACCTCGCCAACCCGCTGGCTGCCGTGCAGATGGGCCTCATCTACGTCAACCCCGAGGGCCCCAACGGCACCCCCGACCCGCTGGCATCGGCCGTGGACATCCGCGAGACCTTCCGCCGCATGGCGATGGATGACGAGGAGACCGTGGCGCTGGTGGCCGGTGGCCACACCTTCGGCAAGGCACACGGCGCCGGCGACCCGGGCAAGTATGTGGGTCCGGCGCCTGAGGGCGCGCCAATGCACCAGCAGGGCCTCGGCTGGAACAACACCATGGGTTCCGGGAGCGGTGACGACACCATCTCAAGCGGCGTCGAGGGTGCGTGGACCAACACGCCGATCACCTGGGACAACTCATACCTCGAGATCCTGTTCGGCAATGAGTGGGAGCTGACCAAGAGCCCTGCAGGCGCTCAGCAGTGGACTCCCAAGGGCGGCGCGGCCGCGGGTACGGTGCCCGACGCGCATGACCCCTCCAAGTCGCACGCGCCCATGATGACCACCGCCGACATGGCACTTCGCATGGACCCGGCCTACGAGGTCATCGCGCGACGGTTCCTCGAGCACCCCGACCAGCTTGCAGATGCGTTCGCGCGCGCCTGGTTCAAGCTGACCCATCGCGACATGGGCCCGTACGTGCGGGGTCTGGGCACGATGGTGCCGGCCGAGCCACAGCTGTGGCAGGACCCAGTGCCCGCCGTTGACCACCCGCTGGTTGACGCCAACGATGTCGCGGCGCTGAAGGCGAGCATTCTCGCGTCGGGCCTCACGGTGGGGCAGTTGGTGTCCACCGCGTGGGCGTCGGCATCCACATTCCGTGGATCTGACAAGCGCGGCGGGGCCAATGGCGCCCGTATCCGGCTTGAGCCGCAGAAGGGATGGACGGTCAACGACCCGTCCCAGCTGGCCCAGGTGCTGAGCGTGCTTGAGGGCATCCAGTCCGAGTTCAACGCTGCCCGGACGAATGGCACGAAGGTGTCGCTGGCCGATCTCATCGTGCTTGGCGGCAGCGCCGGTATCGAGCAGGCGGCCAAGGAGGCCGGACACAGCATTGAGGTGCCGTTCACCGCGGGCCGCGCCGACGCGTCACAGGACCAGACGGATGTCGAGTCGTTCGCCGTGCTTGAGCCGACGACTGATGGCTTTCGCAACCACCTGGGTCAGGGGCACGCTCAGGCGGCCGAGTACCTGCTGGTTGACCGTGCAAACCTGCTCACGCTCACGGCACCCGAGATGACCGTGCTGGTGGGCGGCCTGCGCGTGCTCGGCGCCAATAGCGGGCAGTCGTCGCACGGGGTGCTGACCGACCGCCCGGGCAGCCTCACCAACGACTTCTTCGTGAACCTGCTGGACATGGACACGGAGTGGACGGCCACGTCCGACGCCGAGACCACATTTGAGGGTCGCACCCGCGGCACGGGCACGGTGCGCTGGACCGGTACCCGCAACGACCTGGTGTTCGGGTCGAACTCGCAGCTTCGGGCACTGGCAGAGGTGTACGCCTGTGCGGACTCCGGCGAGAAGTTCGTGGGCGACTTCGTGAGCACCTGGGTGAAGGTGATGAACCTGGACCGGTTCGACCTGGTGTGATCGGCAGCAGGGGCAGGGCCCACGGCACTAAGCCGCCGAAACGGCCACTTTTCGAGATCCGGGGACGTGACGCCACCCTATGTGGCCTAGGCGTGTAGGCACGACACCTAGACTGTCGCACGAGGTTCCCACCATTGAGGAGTTCCATGACTCGCCGTTCCCTTGCTGTCGCCAGCGCCCTGCTCGCGGCCGGCGCTATCGCCAGCCCGGCAGTGGCCGCCAGCATCATCGGGGGCAATCCCGGTGCATCTGATGGCCCCATCTTCGTTGCCGTTGAGGGCCCGCAGACCGGTGCTCAGGCATCGAATGGCCAGGACATGCTGCGCGGTGTGCAGTTGGCCGTGAATCAGGTGAACGCCAAGGGCGGCGTACTTGGCCGCCAGGTCCGCATCGTCAAGGCGAATGATCAGGCGAATCCGAGTCTGGCCAAGAAGGTGGCGGGTCAGGTCATCTCCGGCAGCAGCGTGGCCGTCATCGGCCCGTACAACTCGTCGGTGGGAGTCCTCAACCTGCCGCTCTACATCTCGAACAAGATCGTGCCGGTGCAGCTCACCTCCACCGACGACACCACGGGCGAGGGTGTCACGGTCCAGCCGAAGAACAGCCAGATCTCGCCGGTCGAGTTCAACTACATCACCACCGCGTTTGCCCCCACCAGGGTGTCGATGCTGGTGACGCAGTCCACCTACACCCGGGGTATGGCCGACCGCCTGCAGGCCAGTTTGCTCAAGAAGGGCGTGCTGGTCACCCAGATCCCCGTCGCCGAGGGTCAGGCCGATTACTCAGCAGAGGTCAAGGCAGCCCTCGCCGATAACCCGACGGTGCTGTACCTCAGCACGTACTTCCCTGAGGGTGCGCTCATCGCCAAGCAGTTTGCGGCGTCTGGCAGCCCTGCCAAGTGCTTCGCGGGTCTGGCCAACCAGGACCCGGGATTCATCAC
>Ga0194063_10001898_pt1 | contig 13236 bp, 14 predicted proteins | sample SepL3720m_MetaG_FD_155459 | JGI IMG/M metagenome (GOLD analysis project Ga0194063, IMG submission 155459) | Anoxic zone freshwater microbial communities from boreal shield lake in IISD Experimental Lakes Area, Ontario, Canada - Sep2016-L373-20m | ecosystem: Environmental > Aquatic > Freshwater... | reverse complement strand
AGTTACCGCAAGTTGTTACAATATTTTTTACAGGGCTTACTGATAATGGCTCCAATTACTATTACTGCTTATGCCATTATTTGGGTAGTAGGCTCAATTGACAGCCTGATACCCATATTTACTTACAAAGACCTTCAGGGTAACGTAAAAGTGCAGAACTACGGCATTGGCTTTTTAATTATTATAGCCACATTAATTATAATGGGCTATTTCAGCTCCTTCTTTATTACGGGAAGGGCAGTAAGTTTTGTAGATAAGATTTTAGAAAAAACACCGGGTATTAAATATATCTACAGCACTACACGCGATTTTTTTGAAGCTTTTGCCGGCGACAAAAAAAAATTCACCAAACATGTACTGGCCAATGTAGATGATAATGATGTATGGCGCTTTGGTTTTATTACCCGTGAGGATATGGAAGAATTTGATCTTAAAGACTATGTTACAGTATATATTCCCATGGCTTATTCTGTTGCAGGTAATGTATATGTAATACCTAAAACAAGGGTAAAACATATTACCAATATCAGTGCCGCACAAACCATGAAGTTTGCCGTAAGTGGTGGTATTACCGATGTGGATGATGATCCGGAAAATAAGCATCAGGCACCTGTGATTTAAGGTTTGTATAAAGTGATCTTTAAAAAATTACTTACAATATAAATTACACTTAATGATCCGTACCCCTAAATTAGCATTGCTAACCCTATTGTTAGTGATAAGCACCCTGCCTGCCTACAGCTGGGGATTTTTTGGCCATCAAAAAATCAATTACTACGCTGTTTTTTTATTGCCGCCCGAAATGATGGTGTTGTATAAACCCAATATTTCTTTTTTAAGCGAACATGCGGTTGATCCTGATAAAAGGCGTTATGCCGTTCCCAATGAAGGGCCCCGTCATTTTATTGATATCGACCATTACGGCAGCTATCCTTACGATAGTTTGCCCCGCAAATGGAATGCCGCCATTGCCAAATACAGTACCGATTCTTTATTGGCCTATGGCATTGTGCCCTGGCATGTACAAACCATGCTCACCAGATTAACCAATGCTTTTAAAGAAAAAGATTTCGGCCGCATTTTAAAAACCAGTGCCGAAATTGGCCATTATATTGCCGATGCCCATGTGCCCCTTCATGCCAGCAGTAACCATAACGGACAACTCACCAATCAAAGAGGCATACATGGTTTTTGGGAAAGCCGTGTTCCGGAATTGCTGGCCGAAAAAGAATGGAATTTTTTTATTGGTAAAGCAGTTTTCATTAGCAACCCCGGCGATTTTATCTGGAAAAGAGTTTTAGAAAGTGCCAAAGCTGCCGATAGTGTACTCCGTTTTGAAAAAGAGCTTACCAAACAATTTGGTGATGATAAAAAATATGCATTTGAAGAACGCAATGGTAAAATCATCAGGCAATACTCGGCTGCATTTACCATTGCCTTTAATTATAAATTACAGGGCATGGTGGAAAGAAGAATGCGCCAAAGCATTTTTGCTGTAGCTAGTTTTTGGTATACTGCCTGGGTAAATGCCGGGCAGCCCAACCTGAAAGATATAGCCCGTCAGAAACTTACAGATATCGATTTAAAAGAATTTGAAGAATTAAATAATAAGTGGAAAGCCGGTGGCAAAATGTTGGGAAAACAAGAAGATTAATAAATGATTTCTATGTTTTGCAATTTATAAGGTGGATTAGGTTGATTTGGGTATTTTTGCTACTTAATTTTTAGTAATACGTCAATCAACAAACAGTGGTGCACAATTTTAACGCAGGCCCTTCAATTTTACCAAAAGAGGTATTTGAACAGGCCGCAGCAGCAGTATTAAATTATAATAATACAGGATTATCTATATTGGAATTAGGTCACCGTACATCCACTTTTCAGGCAGTAATGGACGAAGCCCGTGCTTTACTGAAAGAATTGATGCAGCTGGATGATGACCACGAAGTATTGTTTTTACATGGAGGTGCCTCCACACAATTCATGCAGGTACCCATGAACTTACTGGATGAAAAAGATATTGCCGCCTATTCCGATACCGGTGTATGGAGCAGCAAAGCCATTAAAGAAGCCAAACTGTTTGGTAAACCCGAAGTGGTGTGCAGCGGTAAAGAAAATAATTATACCAGTATTCCAAAAGATTTTGCAGTGCCTAATGATGCAAAATATTTTCATATCACCACTAACAATACCATTTACGGAAGCCAGTGGCAAAAAATACCAGTAACCAGTAATGTGATGATTGCAGATATGAGCAGCGATATATTAAGCCGCTCAATGGACTTCAATTCATTTGGCCTGATCTACGCCGGTGCACAAAAAAATATTGGTGCTGCAGGAGTGAATATAGTGGTGGTGAATAAAAATATTTTAGGCAAGATCAAGCGCAACATTCCTACCATAATGGATTACCGCAATCATATTAAGGAAGGCAGTATGTTAAATACGCCACCCGTATTCGCTGTATATGTTTGCATGCTTACACTGCGCTGGCTTAAAGCATTGGGTGGAGTAACCGCCATTGAAAAAATCAACAACGAAAAAGCCAATTTATTATACAATGAAATAGATGCAAACCCTTTGTTTAAAGGAACCATTGCAGCTGAAGACAGAAGTAAAATGAATGTTTGCTTTGTAATGCATAACTCTGATCTGGAAGAACCCTTCCTCAACTTTGCCAAAGAAAATGGCATTATCGGCATTAAAGGCCACCGCCTTTCCGGAGGATTCAGGGCTTCTTTATATAATGCAATGCCCTTACACAGCGTTCAGGTTTTAGTGGAAGTGATGCAGGAATTTGCACGCCAACACCAATAATAAAAACACTATTTCAGCGACTCCTAATTATAAGCACATGATAACAATAGCGCCATTTAAAGCACTCCGTCCCGAAGCACAATTTGCCAAACAAGTGGCATCAAGGCCTTATGATGTACTGAACAGCAAAGAAGCAAAAGTAGAAGCACAGGGTAACCCCGCCAGTTTTTTACACATCACCAAAAGTGAAATTGACCTGCCTGAAGATATTGATATTCACTCCCAGCAGGTATATGATAAGGCAAAAGAAAATTTAGACGCTTTTATCAGCCGCAATATTGTTTTCCGCGAAAGCAAACCCTGTTACTATATTTATCAGCTGATCATGAATGGGAAAAGTCAGACCGGCCTGGTATGTGCCAGCAGCGTGGATGATTATGAAAAAGACCTGATCAAAAAACACGAATTCACCAGGCCCGAAAAAGAGCAGGACCGTATTAATCATATTAAAACTACCGGCGCACAAACAGGTAATGTTTTTTTAGCCTACAAGAATGTAAACGCTATTGATACACTGATCAACGATTGGAAAAAAGACCGCAGTGCAGTATATGATTTTATTGCAGATGATAATATCCAGCATAGCATCTGGGCCATTAATGATACGGCAACCATTAGCCGCATTACCGAATTGTTTAAAACCGAAGTACCGGTAAGCTATATTGCCGACGGCCATCACCGTGCTGCATCAGCTGCAAAAGTTCGTGCCGCTTTGGGTGGAGAAAATTCTCCTGAAGGAGCAGATTTCTTTTTAACCACCCTGTTTCCTTCTAATCAGTTATACATTATGGACTATAACCGTGTGGTAAAAGACCTGAACGGTTTAACAACAGCCGACTTCATTAAAGCCATCAGCAATAAATTTGATATCCAAAAAATTGATGCCGCTCTTTCTCCTGCTACATTGCATATATTTGGTATGTACCTCGATAATCAATGGTATAAACTTACTGCTAAAGCTGCAACCTTTACCACTGACCCTATCGGAATTTTAGATATCAGCATTTTATCTGATAATTTATTAGCCCCTATTTTAAATATTAAAGACCAGCGTACCGATAAGCGTATCGATTTTGTAGGTGGTATACGCGGACTGGCTGAATTAGAAAAAAGAGTGAACAGTGGTGAAATGGCGGTGGCTTTCAGTTTACATCCTGTAACCATTCAGCAATTATTTGATATAGCCGACAGCGGAAATGTAATGCCTCCAAAAAGCACCTGGTTTGAGCCTAAATTAAGAGACGGATTACTTACTCATCTGATTGACTAATTTCCGGAGCTGCAAAAGCATAACAGAAAACTGTATTGTTTTTGACTATAACTTTATAAAAATGAAAAAGTATATTCTTTCTCTGATAATTGTATTTTTTGCTCTGCAGTCAATGGCGCAGGATATTGCCACCCTGCACGAAACTGCCCGCAGTTTTATGCGCCAGGGTGATTATGCTAATGCCATTTTGATACTGAACAGGGCTATTAAAATGCAGTCGAATAATTTGGAAATTGCCAAAGACCTGGGACTGAATTATTATTTTTCGAAAGACTTTTCCAAAGCCATAGAAATTTATAAACCACTGCTCGACAGAGAAGATGCAGATGACCAGTGCTTTCAGATTGCAGGAGATATTTATCTGGCACAGGATAATCCCAAAGAATGTGAAAAGGTGTATAAGAAAGGATTGAAAAAATTTCCGCAGAGCGGGGCATTGTATAATGAATACGGAGAATTATTGCTGGCACAAAAAGATTACAGTGCTGTTAAGCAATGGGAAAAAGGCATCGAAATGGATCCCGGATTTTCTAAAAATTATTATAATGCCTGTAAATATTATTATTTTTCCACCGACAAAGTTTGGAGCATTTTATACGGCGAAATATTTTTAAATATTGAACCCTCCGGAACTACGGCTCCCGAAATTAAAAATATAGTATCGGAAGGGTATAAGAAATTATTTGCTGACACCGATCTTGAAAAAGGCAATACCGAAAAAGGTGGTTTTACTGAGGCTTTTTTAAAAACAATGAATAAACAGTCCTCACTCGCTGCATCGGGCCTCAATGCAGAATCAGTTACCATGATCAGGTCAAGGTTCATTCTTGACTGGTACCACGATTACGGCAACCAATACCCTTTCAGGCTTTTTGAACTACAGCGTCAGTTATTACAGGAAGGCATATTTGATGCTTATAACCAATGGATATTTGCAGCCGCTAAAAATCTTCCGGCTTATCAAAACTGGATTACCATACATTCCGCTGAATACAATGAACTCACCCGCTTTCAATCAGGCCGTATTTTCAGAATCCCCGCAGGCCAATACTATCACAAACTAGCACAGTGATTTTGATAATATTTTCATTATCTTGTTTCAAAATAATTTTTTATGGACGAACAACGCGATGAAAAGTTATGGCAAATTGCCAAACGCAGGGCCGATTTTCAGGACAGTCTGATTGGTTTTGTAGTGATCAGCACCATTTGTTGGGCCATATGGTTTTTTACCGGTGGCAGATGGGCACCTATTAATTCAGGTAATACTCCATGGCCTTTATGGGTAATGTTTGGATTAGGTATAATGCTGGTAATAAAATTTATTAAAGCATATAAAACAGATAAAGACACTTTAACAGAAAAGGAATACGAGCGCCTGAAGAACAAAAACCAATAACCTGTAGGTACACAGATTTAACGATTGCTTATGAACGAAAATTCAAGAATATTCGATTGCATCGAATACCAGCTGTCTCATTTTCCAAAAGAAGATATGCTTGCCGCAAAAGAAAATGGCCAGTGGAAAAAATACAGTACTGCTGCTGTAAGAGATACTGTAAATAAATTAAGTGCCGGCTTATTACAATTAGGGGTAAGCGGAAATGATATGACTATTGGCAATCAGGATAAGATTGCTTTAATATCAAAAAACTGTCCTGAATGGCTAATGCTGGATTTGGCCTGTCAGCAAATTGGTGCTGCACTTTGTCCCATCTATCCCACCACTAATATTAATGAACTGGAATTTATTTTTAATGACGCCACTGTTAAATATGCTTTTGTAAACGGACAGGAATTATTAGACAAAGTAAATAATATCCGCAGCAAAGTACCCAGTTTAATAAAAGTGTTTAGTTTTGATGAACTGCCAGGCACAGATCACTGGACAAGCCTTATGAATGATGTTACTGATGATTCTATTGCCAAAATGGAAACCATTAAAGCAACTATTCACCCTGAACATTGCGCCACCATCATTTATACTTCCGGCACCACAGGAACACCAAAAGGTGTGATGCTCAGCCACCGAAATATAGTGAGCTGTGTATACCATTCAAAAATAGCATTTCCCTTTCCGGATAATATCAACGGCAGAGCGTTGAGTTTTTTACCACTGAATCATATTTTTGAGCGCGTGGTTTCTTATATCTATTTCAATAGTGCTATCTCAATTTATTATGCCGAAAGCCTGGAAACTATTGGTGATAATTTAAGAGAAGTACAACCTACTTTATTTACCACAGTACCCCGCTTACTGGAAAAGGTATACGAGAAGATCATGGAAAAGGGATCTCATCTTACCGGACTAAAAAGAAAATTGTTTTACTGGGCAGTGGAACTGGGCAGCAGGTACGATAATCTTAAAAGCGGCGGGCTTTGGTATAATATTCAACTGGCATTGGCCAACAAACTTATTTTCAATCGCTGGCGCGAAGGGCTTGGTAATAATATTGAATGTATTATAACCGGAAGTGCCGCTTGTCAGGTAAGATTATTAAGAATTTTTAATGCCGCAAAAATTCCGGTGTATGAAGGGTACGGACCAACAGAAAACAGTCCCGTTATCAGTGTGAATTGCCGCACTAAAGGTGGTTCAAAATATGGCACGGTGGGATTAGTTGTAGGCGGACAGGAAGTAAAACTGCAGGCCGATGGAGAGATCTGCGTTAAAGGCCCCTTTGTAATGATGGGCTATTATAACCGGCCCGATCTTACTGCCGAAACCATTATTGATGGCTGGTTGTATACCGGCGATATTGGTGTTTTTGAAGATGGAAAATATTTAAAAATCACCGACAGAAAAAAAGAATTGTTTAAAACAAGCGGTGGAAAATATGTAGCTCCGCAGCCTATCGAAAATAAAATGAAGGAATCTCCATTTGTGGAGCAGATGATGATTGTGGGTGCTGATCAAAAATTTGTAGGTGCTCTCATTGTGCCTTCTATTCCTAATTTAAAAGAATGGATGCAGCATAAAGGAATTAAATTCACTACCCCCGAAGATGCGGTGCATAATCCTAAAGTGCTTGACCTGTACTGCGAGCTGATAGACTCTTTCAATAAATTTTTTAACCATGTGGAACAGGTGAAGAAGTTTGAACTGATCCCCAATGAATGGACTATTGATACCGGAGAACTCACCCCCACTTTAAAACTGAAACGAAAAGTGATAATGGAAAAATACAGGGATGCTATTGACAGAATTTACAACTAAATACAGGGCCGCAAATAAAGCGGCCCTTTTTCATGCGCTTTATTTGAGTTTATGATTGAGCGCATATTATATAGTGTACACACATAGTAGTTTTATAGCACCAATATTATTAAGGCTAAAAATATTATGTATGAAAAGTAAAATTAAATCGCTTGTTGCCGCAAGTATTCTTGTAATGGCAATGTCTTGTAATTCCAACCAGCAGGAAACTGCTGTAAACAGTTCAGAACCTGCTGCCCCCGGTGGCGGACAATCTGCTGTTCAAGATGATCAGTCTGCAAAAAATGTAGTGCAAGTAGCAATTGGAAGTAAAGACCATACTACTCTGGTAGCAGCAGTTAAAGCTGCCGAACTGGTGGATGTATTAAGCAATGCAGGTCCCTTTACCGTATTTGCACCTACCAATGCTGCATTTGATAAATTACCTGCCGGAACTGTAGAAGGATTATTAAAAGCAGAAAAAAAAGCTGACCTAACCGACATACTGCAATATCATGTTTCAGTTGGGGTATTTAAGGAAGATATGCTGCAGGATGGACAAATTATTGGACAAGTAAATGGAGGTAATATTACCATCAGTAAAAAAGACGGAAAATTGATGATTAATGGTACCGCAAATGTAATTGCCACAGTACCTGCTTCTAACGGAATTATTTATGTAATTGACCAAGTGTTATTACCCCCTGCAAGCAAATAAAATGATGCTATAAACTAAATAAAAAAACATCAGTTTTAAAGCTGATGTTTTTTTATGATTTTCATTTTCTATAATTCAAACCCCTCTTTTAAAAAATATTATCAACCGGATTATGTTCTTTTAATATTTTAACCTGCATTACTGCCGAAATACTGATTGCTCTTTGTTTGGCCAGTTTAGCATTGGGGCCTTTAAATAATTCATCCGCTGTTGCAGTAAACAAATCGTTCCAGCGTTTAAAATGCTCCAGCGTTAAAGGCATCAGCCGGTGCAGGTGCTTATGTAATTCCATGGGGTTACCTTCATAGGCTCCCGTATAAAAAATAGTATTCTCCCAAAAATCATACATTACCGGTAAATGTTTTTCCCAGTTTACCATCGCAATATCTGTAAAAATATATCCAATAATATCATCTTTTTTTACTTTTTTGTAAAATTCATCTACCAGTAAAGCGATGTCAGTTTTATTTTCAATATCTTTTTTCATAATACTGTTTTATTATTCACCTAATTGGAAAGTTGCCAGAACTTCTTCACTGCAATGCTCCTGTATCAATGGAAATAATATCCGTTCTTCTTTTCGGATATGATCGTCCAGTGCATTGCCCAGTGCATCCAGTTCTTCCACAGTATGATCTGTTTTATCCAACGCCAAAAAGGCATTACTCAATTGCTGGTGTTCATTACAAATCTCTTCTGTAAGTGTATCAATACTTGCGTGTATATTTTTAATAGATGCCAGCATGGCTTCTTCTTTTGCAAAATGCCCTTGTAAATTGAGGGTGTACATTTTTAATGCAAATGCTGCTTTATCCGGAAGTGTTGAAGGCATGCCATTAAAAGCAGGTGCATCTTTTTTTAATACTTGTGCCAGCAGCAATGCCGGCTGGTGCTCTCTTGATAATGGTATCAATGCAGGATGTCGTTTCATATATTATAAGTCTTTGCGGTTAAATTTACGAACAGATAACCACAACGGCATCACGATCCATAACAGTAATACCATACCCGACAATAATAATCCTGAACTGGTACCAAAATAATTTTTAAATATGGCTCCGGTATATCCCATCATTGCAGAAATATCCATCTTCAGTAATATCAATATCCTGCTCAAATCAATGGGGTTGAGCAGGCTTACGCCTACCATTGCTTTATCTAAAGGATAATCTGCAAATTGAAATAATAAAAACATTACCAGTCCGTCGAATAATAAAGAAAAATACAGCCATAATAAAATAGCCACGCCAATACCTTTGGCTTTATCGCGGATTTTAACTGTAGCCAGCATGGCAACCGAAACAAATATTACCGAGAGCAGGATGCCGCAGCCCAGCATGATAAATCCTGTAGGCGTTGCTTCATACAATAATATAGGTATGCCCGCGCCAACAAAAAACGCCAGTGCAAGAGAACCGGCCACGCCTGAAAAAATACTCAGCCAGAGTGTGCGCCTTTTCAGGGGCTGACTGGCCAGCAGTTCTAAAAACTCAGCACTATTGTATACATAGATGGCAGAAAACAAAATGCTTACCAGTGGTACAACAATCAGAATGATATTGAGTAAACTCAGTAATCCTTTGGCAGAATTATCTTCCAGATTAAAAATACTTAATGATATCAGCAGCAGGAATACAGTATATGCCAGCATGATCTTATTTCGTAGGATATCTATCATTACATATTTGATGATTTTTTTCATAGGCTCATTTTTAGCATTACAGAAGCTATGGCTTTTGATAATTTTTCCTGACCGGTTTCGGCACGCAATGTGGCAATATTTTTATGAAATTGCAGCCTGCCATCCTGCATATAAATTACCTGGGTTACCAGTTCATCCAGCTCACTTAAAATATGAGAGGTAACCAATATCAATTTACCTTTTGTTTTTTCTGTAATGATTTTTTCTTTTAGTATTTCTGCAGACACTGGATCTAATCCAGCAGTAGGTTCGTCGAGTATCAGTACATCTGGATTAAACAGGAATGCAAGTGCTGCACTTACTTTTTGCCGTGTACCGCCCGATAAAGTGCGCATGCGTTTATGCAGCAGGTCGTTTAATTTAAATTGCTGCACCAGATCTTCATCCAGTATTTGATTTTTATTGCCGCGGATATCTTTCATCATATCCAGTATTTGTCCGATTGACATATTCTCGGGATAACGACCTATCTGTGGCATATAACCGATATTGGCCCGGTACTGCCAGTCGTGCAAAATATTTTTTTCATTAAAAGTAATAAAGCCATTATCGCAAACCACCATTCCTAAAATAGTTTTTATTAAAGTGGTTTTCCCACTGCCATTAGGGCCAATCAATGCAATACATTCGCCTTTGTTACAGGTAACAGACACATTATCCAGCGCCTTTAGCTTTCCGAATTGTTTAGATACATTGCTTGCTATAATCATAGAGGTAATGATTTCATTAATGGATGATTATCTTTTAAATTTTCGGGTGTGAGTGTAGGTAATATCTTTTCTGTCTTATCCAGCAATGTGGTCATAAAACTTCTGAACAGCATCATGGCTGAAGGATTTTGTTCCACAATCATGGAATACATACTTACCGGACGGTATGGAATATCGCCAATCTTATCTTTATTAATATCGTAGCCATCATATTTATCCCAGTAATTATGGTCAAATGTATTTAGTACCAGACTGCCATTGGTACCTACATCAAAAGTATTATTGATAAAATTGGAATTGCTTAAACTAATATCCATACAGCTGGCCTGTATTTTCATTGCCCAGCCATTGCTTTTGAAAATATTTTTTTCCATCCTAATGCGGCTAACGCCTTCCATATGTATGCCAGTGGTATTTTTTACAAAACTGTTATTTTCAATATACCCATCAGAAATCTCCTTTAATAAAAGTCCATAAGAAGCATCGCCCCAGTTCTCTTCAAAATAATTATGAAACATTTTCACATTATTACTGAACATCACAGCCACGCCTGCCCCATTATTTTTAAAAACATTGCTGATATACGCATCATTATTAGAAAACATAAAATGCAACCCGTAACGTAAATTTTTAAATGACCGGTTACGCCAGATAACCGAGTTGGTTACAAACTCAAAATAAATGCCATCGCGGTGACCGCTTACTGTGTTGCCAATGATTCGCATACTGTCGCTCTTCCAGCAATGAATACCATTGCCACTTTGCTGCTCCTGCTCACTGTATGCGGTAAGCTGGTTATTTTCGATAGTACAGTTAGTACCGTATTGCGAATAGATGCCGAAAAAAGTATCATCTAAAATATTATTTCGTATAATCACATCTCTTACATTACAGATTTTAATACCTGCAAAATCTTCAATACTAGATACACCGGAATGAATCACTTTAAAACCATCCACGGTAACACCGGGTGCTTTTACAGAAATTACTTCGTATTTATGGTCTCCGTCAAATACAGGATGATCTTTTCCTATAAGGCAAATTGATTTGTTGATGATCAGGTTTTTTTCGTGATAAATACCTGCATCCACCATAACCGTATCTCCTTTTTGTGCCAGTGTTATGGCCTGTTGCACAGAATTAATGGCTTGTTGCTTACCAACATGAATTATTTTAGCCTGTACCGAAATGGCAGCAATTAAAAAAAGCAATATGTAGATTATTTTTTTCACTGTTTCAGTAAAACTTCCCAGTTAACAATTTCACCAGGAAATTTTTGTTGCATCAGCTTAAGGCTGTCAGCATTTTCAAATGCGGCAATATTCCCATTCATGGGACTATGCAGCAATTCACTTTTTAAAAGAAATATTTTTTGTGTATTCAGCAATTGATGTTGTCCGCTGAAATTAGTTAGGTAAATAGTTTTTATATTGGCTTCAGGTAAATATTTAGATTTTAAATAAGAAAGGATACAATGTGTATCATCAAACTTATATACTTTGCCTTTTGTGGTTACAATCTCTGCACCAAAACGATCATCGCTGATGGTCATCTTGCAGAAATAACAATTATCTGTTCCCACTTTAATCGGTTCGGGAGCAGTATTGCAGGACAATAAATTGATTGCCGCCAAAAGGAACAGCAGTAAATAAACCCTGTTTAGAGTCATCGTATTTTTTTTGAATTTCTCCATGTTGCAATCACACATAAAAACAATAAAACCCCAACTCCTATAAATATCCATCCGCCAATATCAGGCATAGAATATGCCCCAAAATTGAGTAGTTGCTTATAACCAATTAATGGTGGCTGATAGGCCATACCCGGAACAATGATTGCTGCATCGGGATTTAAATTATGTCCGTAGTTAAATTCCCATCTCCAGAAATCATACATAGCCAGTATTCCAAAACCTACAAAGAGTATAAATAAGCTATTAAGTAATTTTCTTTTGCCGGCAATTGCTGTTATTACAAACAGGGCTGCAAAAACTGCAATGATATAAGGCAGTACAGTAAACTCCATAAAGTCTGCAGTATGCAATGTCTTCATGCCAATATAATGATTCAGTCCGTTGATGATATCTACATTGCCGCCAATATTATTTGGATAGATAAGCAACATCAGTCCCTCAGGATATTGTGGTGCTGCAAGGTCTATACGCCACATAGGCACAAATAAAACCAACACCAGGCCTGCCGCACAAAGAACTAATACCAACCGTACCCATTTTTGCAGTGTTTTCTTTTGCATCTTTTGTATGTATTACTGCTGTTGTAAAAGGAACAGGTTATTACACCTGTTCCTTAAATTTCAATCGTCAATTATTTTTTTGTTTCACTATCTGCTACAGGGTAATTTTTACCAGTACTGAAAAGCAATGGTACATTACTGCCTGCGGGTGATACCCTTAAGTAACCCTGCATTTCCTGGTGCAATGCACTGCAAAAGTCAGTACAATAGAAAGGGAACATACCCACTTTTTCTGCTGTCCATTTTAAAGTTTGTGTTTCACCGGGCATGATCAGCAATTCTGCAGTGTTTGCTCCTTTAATAGCAAAGCCATGCGGCACATCCCAATCCTGTTCCAGGTTGGTAATATGGAAGTATACTTCATCTCCCATTTTTATACCTTCAATATTATCAGGAGAAAAATGTGAACGGATACAGGTCATGTATACATCTACTTTATTCCCTGTTCTTACCACTTTAGTTTCGCCTTCTCCTTTTGATACAAATGGATTTGCGTTTTCCTCTATTTTAAAGAACTTAAGAGATTTTCCTTTTATCAGATCTGCTGAAACAGCTTGTGCATAATGCGGT
>Ga0194063_10001897_pt1 | contig 13237 bp, 11 predicted proteins | sample SepL3720m_MetaG_FD_155459 | JGI IMG/M metagenome (GOLD analysis project Ga0194063, IMG submission 155459) | Anoxic zone freshwater microbial communities from boreal shield lake in IISD Experimental Lakes Area, Ontario, Canada - Sep2016-L373-20m | ecosystem: Environmental > Aquatic > Freshwater... | reverse complement strand
TCATTGGCTCCGAATCAGGCAGCCTCGGCCCTTGATCGCTACATCAGAAGTGAAGCCCAGACACCAATGCCTCCATCGATCAAGTCTGAGTGGCTTGAGCATTTCAAACATAACCGCTCCTTTGTGAATGTCATGCAGGATACCGTCACGCAAGGAAAAATGCGATGAGCAGCCCCGTCCTCGTTCTTGGAGCCGGTCTTTCCGGTCTCTCTGCCTCATTCCATATCGGTCACGAGAAATGCTTGATTTTCGAGAAAGACGCCTCTCCATTTGGCCACATTCGATCCGAGGCTCGGGAGGGGTTCACCTGGGATCAGGGACCTCACGTCTCATTTACAAAAAGCGAGTATGTGCGAGATCTTTTCGCGGAAAGCGTTTCCGACGAGTTTGAAGACTACCCGGTTCGAACAAGGAACTACTATCACGGTCATTGGATTGATCACCCGGCACAATCCAACCTCCACCAGGTTCCCGAACCTCTTCGCAGTGCATGTCTGGAATCATTTTTGGAAGCCCGGAAGTTACCTCCACCAGAAGCGCCAAGAAGCTACCAAGAATGGCTTGATTACGCCATGGGGCCGGTCTTCGCCAAAACATTTTCCGCAGCCTACACCCGGAAATACTGGACGGTTTCCCCAGAGGAACTGGAAACCGATTGGATCGGAAAACGGGTATTTTATCCCACAGTGGAGGATGTGGTTTCCGGTTTTCGGGGACCGCTTTCCGAGCAGACGCACTACATCACACATGTCCGTTACCCGTCCAGAGGCGGATATCAATCTTTTGCACGAAAAATGGCCGAGGGCGCAAACCTACGCTTGAACTCCGAGATCGTCCGGATTGACCTCGACTCGAAGCGGATCTGGGTTCGGGAAAATGGAAACACTCTGCCGCGTCAATATACGTTCAATCGCCTAATTAATACAATCCCTCTGCCCGTTTTTATATCCCTCTGCGACAATGTTCCGAGCGCTGTCACGGGAGCTGCCGACCAGCTGAATTGCTCGCAACTCCTTCTCGTAAACATCACGGCCCCTCATCCCACACAGATCGATGGCAATTGGTTTTACATTTACAACGAAGACTTTCATTCTACCCGCATCAACTGCACCGAAAAACTCTCTCCGCACAATGCTCCGGAAGGCAGCACAGGCATTCAAGTCGAGGTCTATGCTCACCCGAAATTGGGCTTTTCGGATACAGTGGATAATATCACGCGCAAAGTTGTTCGGGAGTGTGTCCGTATGGGGTTCGTGAACGAGAACCTCCTGCCCACAGGGGAATCTTTGCCAAATATTTCTTCGCTATCGAATGTCCGGTTTCACACTCAGTTCTGTAATTACGCCAACGTGATCTGTGATCACGACCGAAAGCCCGCGCTCGCCACCATTTTAAATTGGCTCGAACTGCACGGTCTGAATCGAGACGATTCGGACCTCGCCCCATTCACCGACTGGAATAAAAATCCTACGATGAAGCCGGCATCATTGGAGCTTGCAGGCAGATTTGCCGAATGGAAGTATTTCTGGACGGACGACTGCGTCCTTCGCGGAAGATCCCTTTCACCATTTTCCGCTCACCGCTGATCGAAGAACCAAGAACGTGCCTTCTGCGCTCATTTTTCAGCCTCAACGTTTCAGGTTCCAGTCTTCTTTTTTTTCTTCCTCCCTCATCCCTCGTCTGATTTCCGCGTTCTCCCCTTCGCCATCCGCCATCATTCCTCAGCCATTTAACCCCCTCCGCCCTCGACACTCGACATTCGACGCTCGTCTGATTTCAGCTTTCAAGTTTCACATTTCATCTTTTCTCCTTTAGCTTTCCTCTTTCCATCCACCTATGAATTCCGGTCCTATCAACTCACGTGCGCTTACCATGATTGGCATGGTCCTTCTCGGTTGCTTGGGTGCTATACTCGCCGGAAGAATGGTCGCACAAGGATCGTTCAAACCACTGATTCTCGGCGGAACGGCGTTTATCGCGATGGTCAGCCTACTGGGAGTTGGAAAAAGTTACTGGATGCTTATTCCCCTTTCCTCGACCCTTACCGGGTCACTGGCATTTCTTCCGCTGCCATTCAGCGTCGCGGAACTCGGAATCCTCGCCGCGTTCGGCATGTTCCTGGTCTATACAGCTTTCAAGCGCACAAAATTCACCTCATCCTTGGACTGGCTGGATTTCTTCCTGGCCATCAACGTCGCTTACATCGCATTTACATATCTTAAAAACCCTGTCGGTCTCAACTTCATGGGATCTGATGTCGTAGGCGGTCGCCCCTATTTCTCAATTTTAATTGCTCTGCTCGGCTATATTGTCATGCGCCAGGCAGACGCTCCGTCCAAGGTGCTCTTCTGGCTGCCGGCTTTGATCATTTTTCCCAACCTGATTGTGGGTATCTTGAATATCGTGGTTCAGTTGGTTCCAGGCGTGGGCCGTCTGGTGTTTCCCATCTATACCGGGATCAGCATCGAAGACGTCGTTGCGGTCCAGCAGTCAGGACCTACGGATGAAGGGCGATTGTTTTCATTGGGTTCGTTGGGGATTACGATCATACAAGCTCTTTGTTCCTATTTTCCGCCTGCTACATTTTTTCACCCATCACGGTTTCTTGGTCTCGGGGCACTGGCCCTCGCATATCTTCTCATCGGACTCTCGGGATTTCGATCTGCCATTATGGCCAGCACGGCATACGTTTTGATTTCCACTGTTCTTAGAAGGCGATTCAAAGATCTCTATATTTTGGGTTTTGTTGGAGTAGTTCTGGCACTTGTCTTAGCGGGGCTCAATGCGGGCGGTGTTTCCCTTCCTTTCAGCATCCAGCGCGCGTTTTCCTTTCTTCCGCTCGGCTGGAGCGAGCGCGTAGTTCAGGTTGCGGAGAGCAGCACGGACTGGCGGGTCAAAATGTGGAAGGAAGCTTTAACATCAAATCGCATTATTGCGGACAAGATCTATGGCGATGGATTCGGGTTTAGCAGGGCGGATATGAATGCGTGGACGACCCAGCTTATGACTGGAAGCAGCGGTATCATCGGAGCTAGTGATGAGGAGCTCTTCATGATCCGCGGGGCATTTCATAGCGGACCGGTTTCCTCGATCAAATATGTGGGCTATATTGGCCTTGTTTTAGTTTTCCTTTTGCAGACTTACTTTGCACGCCATTCATGGAAATTGTATCGGAAAGTCGAAGGGACAAAACTAGCCCCTATGGGGATCTTCGTTGCCAGTTGGGGAGTTTATACTCTTTTTGAATTCTATTTCATCTTCGGAGCCTACAATAACTATATCGTTGATGTTTTTCTCTACGCTGGATTTGTGAAATTGACCGAGCGAAGCTACTCGGCGATGAAAAGCGAGAAGACTGCCATGCGGGAAATTGACGCATCTCATCCTATCTCTCCACAGATATCTCTGTCATAATTTCAAGATTGCAATCAGAAAAACAAAAAGTCCCTGACGGCCGCTTAGCTGCGGTCGAAATAATTTAATTAAATACTTTCCTTGAATGTCCTACAATCGCCAAACAGGATGAACCCAACACATATTTACTCAGCAATTTACCAAGCGTCTCTCCGGCGTTCGGGAACCTCATTTTTTCAGAAAGTTTATGCTGCGTTGTTTCAACGCATCAGGAGAAATCTGATAAATCTTATCGATCCGGATGTCGCCATGACTATTCACGGAAAGACTCTGTTGATGCCAATGTCACACAATCTTCCAATGTTTGTCTCGCCAGGATCACTCGTTGATACTCTTCCAACTCGCTTGGCCGCCTATATTCGAAGTGACGGTGGCAATCTCCATTTGATAGATATCGGAGCGAACATTGGAGACACTGCTATCGCATGTAAATGCGAAAAAGGGGACACTGCCCTCGTAATCGAACCCAATTCGTTGTATTATCCATACCTACAAAAGAATCTTGCCGATTGCGCTGCCCATGTTTCTTTTTCTCAAAAGACATGTGGAGCAAATAATGAAACACACTATTTTTCGGTCAAGACAGAAAATGGAACAGCGCGAATGGTCCAAGATTCACATGGCAAAGCAACAGAAATATATGACCTTACTAGCATTTGCAAAGCGCATCAATTTGAACGATGCAATCTTCTGAAGATCGACACTGACGGATATGATCTTGAGTGCATACAAGGAGCGATGCAAATTATCGAAGAGCAAAAACCGTTTATCCTATTTGAGGCAGATGTTTTTAGCAATCCTGAATACGGTCATGATTTACTCGGGTGTGTTAACAAGCTGAAATCCGCTTGCTATACTCACCTGCTGCTCTACACACACTTAGGTGAACTTTTCACTATTGTTGATATGGAAGACCCTGCGCAGATGCTGTTCGCAATATTTTATCAAGTGACCAGCAGCCGGTTATATTATGACATTTTGGCTCTTAACAGTAGTAATGGTTTTATTCAGCAAGAGCTCCAGTTTTTTAAAAAACGAGCAACCGATCCCGCGAGAAAAGCGAGTGCTGAATATATTTGGCAATTGCAGTCGGAGAAGTATCGCCCGTAGCATTGCAGTTTATTTTGACTCTTGAACCATTCCATTAAGAAAACTCTTCTCACGGGGGCGTCATCGTATATCCAGATGATTGCTTTCTTACTGATGGGTCTGTTGTCGATTCGGCTTGCAACTACCTATCTGACGAGGGAGGAGTTAGGGATTTGGAACTTCGTTTTTGCAACGGTGAGTTACTTCGCATTTCTTGAATTAGGCCTTGGTCCAGGTATCGCGCGCCTTCTAGCTGACCCATTGGCCAAAGGCGACCAGGAAAAAGCAAACTCGATGTTCACTACAGGAGTCGCCTTTTTGGGAATTCAGGCGGTTTTGTTCATTTCGATTGGTCTGCTGCTTCGAAAGCCACTGCTGCTTTGGGGCGGGGTTCCGCTCTCCCTTTGGGCACCCGCCGAGGATTTGTGGACTGGCGTTGTATTGGTCCGCGCGCTTACCCTACCATTTGTGTTATTGAATGCGATTCTTTGGGCGCAGAACCGTGCGTATTGGATCTTTGTCGTCTCCACTGTTTGTCCTTGGATCGGCCTTTTCTTTTTTGCATGGGCGTTGCACCACGGCGGGGGTCTTCGCGCGTATATATGGAATCTCTCAATACCAGCCGTCTTGAATTCTTTTGCGCTAATTTGTGCTGTTGTGGCGGGCCCTCATGCTTTTCGGCTTAGAGTGCGAAGTATCCGCTGGAGTTCCGCATCAGAAATCTGGGGGTATTCCTGGGCTGTTTTTGTCGCCTCGGGAGCCGCGCAACTGTCCTCTTTGTCGCAGACTGTTATCGTCACGAGGATTTGTGGTCTTGATGCCACCGCTGCTTTCGGTGTTACTTCGCGTCTGCCTGGGATGCTTATGGGGGTTGTGACAAAACCGTTTGATTCTTTTGTGCCAAGGTGGTCGGCAGCATTTTGTCAAACTGGAGTTGTGGGCGTTAAGCGAGAGTTTATAGCCATGGCGCGATTTTCATTATTGGCCGTAACTGCTACCGGAATCGGGGTCTGCCTTGTGAATCCGGGGTTCGTGAAGGTGTGGACGAAACCGGAGTTTTATGGTGGTTCGCTTTTGAATGTCTTGCTGGCCTTCATGCTTATCTACCAAATGATCTCCCGCACCTTTTCCTACGCATTTACGATGCGAAAACACATGACAGGTTTCGCCATCGCTTCCTTGTTTTCCGTTATCATAGAACTGACGTTGCAGGCATTTTTTGCTTCCAGATTTGGCCCGGCGGGCGTGGTCATCGGGTATCTGATTGCTGTCTTTGGTTTTCTTTTTTGGTACATTCTCCGCAACGGAAGCCTGATGTTGGAAGCACGTGCTTCGGAGGTGTTTCTCCCCGACTTGGTCTGGTGGCTCCCTTCATTTTCAGTTGCTGTTCTGCTCTGTTTCGCAAAGCTCCCGCCCCTCAGCCATAGTTCGTGGGCAAGCCTTTTTCTTGCAACAGGCGTTGGTCTGACTCTCTGCCTCCCGATTGCGTGGAGATGCTGGCAGATCCTCCAGCCGCTGCTGAAAGACCGGCATGTATTTGCTGGGTAGGCCAAGAAATAAAGCTTTCTAGTGGAGTGTCACAATGGATCGAGTGCTCGTTATCGGTAGCCGCTGCGTCACAAATAGAACACCCAACTTTATATCCGAGCTTTCAAGGCAGGCTACAACATTCACGTTTCTCTCCAAAGCTTTCTATACTGATTCATTGAGTCGACAAACTGGTTGGATTACTGTGCTCGCAAGTTTTTTCGGGACCGTTGTCTATAATCTGCTTTTACCGTTTTTTATCCTGCGTTCCCGTTTGATTTTTGTCTCTGCCTCGAACAACTTTGACATCCTCCCCATTGCCTTCTGGGCGAGGATGTTCCGAAAGCCCGTGCTCGTGGATTACTACGTCTCTATCTTCGAGTGGAGTTGCCAGTTGATGAAAATTGTTCCGGAACATTCTTTGCGGGGACGGCTTTACAGGATCAGCGACAGGGTCGCCTATCGGCAAAAATATCTCATGCACTTTAATCGCAGTGAAATCCGCCATATCGGGGATTCTCTTGGAATTGCGGACCGGAGCACCGAATGCTTTGTCTGCCCTCTTTTCACGCGCTTTGACCAGATGGTGAAAACTATTGAATGCCCCAAGTTACAGAAACCATTCCGTTTTGTTTGGTGGGGATCGAGTCTCCCCCTTCATGGGATTTCTCTGATTGTTTCAGCATTCAAGGCACTCGCCGATGCTCGCCGGGATTTTGAACTGCATCTTTGCTTTATGGGAGATTCCCATCGGGATGCCTTTTTAACGGAGAATCCAGCCGGAAGTTGCTCGTGGCTGAGATGTCACACTAAATATGCTCTGAAGGATGGCAGTCTTCCGAATTTTGTAAACCAGTATGCGGATCTTGGTTTTTCGCATTTTGGTGTTGGAGAACAGGCAGAGTATGTCGGATCGAACAAGGTCGTTGAGTGTATGGCTCTCGGCAGGACTTGCCTTCTTTCAGATACAACCAGCAACAGGGAGATCATCGGTTTCGACGACTCGTTCTTCGTATGCCAGCGCAAGGTCGAAGAGATGGTGAAAACACTGGTGTATATTCTCGATAACCCCGAAGAAGTCGGGGAGAAGGGCTTGCGATGTCGCGAGATTTTCATCAAGCACTACAGCGAAGCCGTCGGAGCACATAGGTTTGGTGCGATACTCAATACGATACAGAATCAGGGGCTCGAATGCTGATTTCTATTACCTAATTATTGTGTCCCTCTTTTAGACTGCCAAAAAGCACTGCAAATATATATGCTAAATAAACCGCTTCGCCTTGCATTTCTTGTCGTTGACGACCGTTTCGGGCGACCTTTGCCAAGGCCTTCTTTTGGAGCTGCTCCAACTGCCCTGCTTCAAGGATTCAAGGAACTCGGCCAAGATTGGATTCATGTTCATGTGATTTCATGTGTGGAACATTGCTTACCCGCACCTGAAAAGCTTGAGGAGAATATTTGGTATCACCAAATTGTTCTGCCGCATTGGCGCTTTCTTCGCACCCTGCACTCGGGCCCTGTCATGAGGATCAGAAAACTCTTGAAATTAATCCAACCGGACATCGTTCATTCTCAGGGGACTGAGAGATGGTGTGCTGTCAGCGGGGCTTTGTCAGGGTTTCCCGCTGTTCTCACAATACACGGCCATCTGAAACTCATTTTAAAAGTTTCTAGAATGCGACCTAACTTCTATTGGAAACTCCAGATGCTTTTAGGGGAATTTGCTATTCCACGGCACATGGGAGTCGTCTGCATTTCACGTCACGTCGAACATTCTGTACATAAGCAAGCTAAGCAACATTGGTTGATTCCCAATGCTGTTCGGCAACCGTTTTTCGCGCCTGCTGAAAACACCGCATCATCAAAACCACGTCTTCTTGTTATCGGAACAATCACAGAAAATAAGCAACAATGCGAGATTCTTGATTGCTTCAAGCGAATACATAACCGTGGATTGGACTTTGAAGCGATGTTTATTGGAGATAACGGCAACTTTGGAAAATATCAAACTCAATTCGGTACAGAAATTGTTAGCGCGGAGAAGGCAGGGTTCGCCAGGTTTCTTGGACGACTTGAAATTGATGAGCTAATTACTTTAATGGATTCTTCTCATGCTCTTGTTCATTTTCCGAAGGAAGAAGCTTTCGGCCTTGTCGTTGCGGAGTCGCTAGCTCGTGGACTCATGCTTTTTGCCTCCTCGGTCGGCGGGATTCGTGATATCGCAGGCGGCATAGACGGGGTGAAGCTTTTCTCTGTGAATGATTTTTGTCAATTGGAAGAAACAATTATTTCATGGATTCAGAGCGGAGCAGTTAAACTCCCCAATGCCTGCCCTGTTATTAGTCGCCTTTACGCTCCGGCAAGTATTGCAGTGCAACATTGTGACGTTTACGAGAAACATACTCAATTAACATGAAGTTCCAGTCTTAATTCCCTCCGTACTTTTAGGTTTCACATTTGAACTTCAGGTTTCTCTTTAAACAACACATGAACATCCGACACACGTTGCAAAAATGCCTGACTCCCCTGCCGCGCTGCCTTATGGATCGGCTGATGGCCTTAAATTACCGACTGCACTGGCTCGGCAAGCGGGGCGTTGAGCATGAGCGGTATTTTGAGAAGTATCAGACCCGCTCAGGGATCATCGAGGTCGTGCGGCAGTGGCTCGTGGCCAATCCAAGGTCGGAAATTCGGGTCTTGGAGTTCGGATGCAGCGGAGGGAACAACTTGCGTCTCATGCGTGAAATGTTGCCCGTGCCGGTGAGCTTTGTGGGATTCGACATCCAAGCGCACGCGATATCTTTTGCGCAGCGTATGTTTCCCGATGACCAATTCATTGTTGGCGACGACCACAAGTTGCTGGCGATGGAGAAAGAGCTCGGGACATTTGACCTATTTATAGCATCGGGCGTGTTTTCCTACATCCCCGAAAACCGCTGCCAAGCGGTCCTTGCATGCTCGGCGAGACTTGCTGACTATCTTCTTGTTTGTGATATCCTATGCCGCTTGCGTGAAGCTAGTGGAATCAAGGGAGCGTTTCACCATCCGTATCTTCGGCTCTGCGAAAGTGCCGGTCTCGAGCTTTACGGTGATATTATTGGATCCACCACTGGCCACGAATACAACACGTTCATGGCTCGATCAAAAATGCGCAGTTGACGAGCCGCATGCGCAGAATATTGGATTAGATATTTAGAATCCATGATTCAGCATCTCGCTGCTATGTCTTTTACGAGGCGCTCCGGAATTTCCATCGTTATCCACGTTTCTCCGATCAGTGGTGTTTTGTGCTTTTAATGGTGAAAATGCCTCCATCGGTCAGCCTTCTCCTTTCCGTCAAGAACGGGGAACGGTATTTGCGCGAGACTATCGACTCCTGGCTGAAACAGCGATTTTCTGACTTTGAGATTCTCGTCTGGGACAACGGGTCGGAAGACCGAACTGCAGAGCTCGTGAGGTCAGTTCAGGATCGCCGTCTCCGTTTGGTGCGCGCCGGTAGTGACGCGGGGTTGCAAGCGGGTTGGTTTGGGCTTACCAGTGAGGCGACCGGCGAGTTTTGCCTGAGCCCGGATGCCGATGATATTCCGGCCCCTGCTCTCCTTGAGCGGTTGGTTAGCATGCTGCGAAGCGATGACAGTCTGAGCATTGCTCACGCCGGGTATTCGTTGATCGACAATTTGGGACATCCGCTTCCCTGTGACACTTCGCTTGATCTTCCTCCTATTCTTGGAGGGGAGTCCGCATTTAAGGTATTGCTCCAACATAATCCGATCAAGAAGTCTGCGGCATTGGTGCGCACAAGCGCAGCACGGTTAGCGGTGAACCGGGCTAATCACCGGATGCTCTCTGCAGTGGATTGGTATTTTTGGTTTCTGGTTCTCGCTGGTGGAGGAAATATCGGATACTGCCCCGACCTGCTTCTGTTTTATCGGGTTCATGCGGATTCCCTGTCCCGTGCCTCCCGCTGGGCTGGCCAGCGGACCGTTGAGGACCTGCTGGCCCCGTGGTGCGGGCTGGCAGATGCCGCTCTGCATTCGGAGGATGCACGCCGAGTTCTCGACACCTTTTCCGACCGGATTGCCCCGGTTTTGCTCGCGAGGATTCTCCGAACTGCCGTGACAACCCGGTTTGTTCACCCGGAAACGGCAAGGATTATCCGTAGCGCCTCGCCCGCCTGCATACGCCATCCGATCCGATCTGTCCACGAACTAATCACCCACAAGAACCTCCGCAAAAAGATCCTTTATCCCTGCTCGGGATTCCTTGCAGTTGACCACCCGGTGTTTCGGAGAGTGGAAAGCTGGGACATGAGTCCTGAAACTGGAAACCTGAAGGCTGGAACGAATACTGAAGGACGAAAAAAAGAGTTGTAGAGAAACCTGATGACTGAAGCCTGGACCCTGAACCCTGAAATGAAGAATGAAGAAAGGAAGAGAGCTTTGCGACTACGGACGAAAGAGTTTGCCGCTTCGGTTGTGGGTTTTTTTATGGGGCTTGATAAACGGAAAGAGGAACTTCGTGTTCTCGGAAAGCAACTCCTGCGGTCGGACACTTCGGTAGCCGCCAATTATCGAGAGGCCTCACGCGCGCGCAGCGATGCCGAGTTTATTGCCAAAAATTGAACTCTGCGCATCCGAGGTCGATGAAACCCAGCTTTGGTTGGAATTATTGCGCGAGGACTGCGGTATTGATTCCATCCTCACTGACCCGATCTGGAAGGAAGCAGACGAACTGATCTCCATTTTCGTTACCATGTCAAAAAACACGAAGAGGAAAGCGGAAGTCTGAAAGCTGGGCACCACCAGCCCCATCGCATCTCACCATCTTCCAGATTCCAGCCTTCAAGTTTCAAACTTCAGCTTTCAGGTCCCATTCCTCAGCCTTCAAGTTTCAGGTTTCAAATGCGTATCGGCATTCTCACAGTTGACGCAAGGGAATTTCTAGGAAGGGTTGCAGGGAATGAACCCGTCTGGGGCTCAGCAGTCGCTGCGCTCCTGGAAGGATTTGAATGTTTGGACGGCGAGGGTTCCCTGACTGATGAAATCGAGGTCTTTTCCTTTGCGCCAGTTCAGAAGCCTGTAGTCGTCCAAAGGAGCCAGCACGTTCGGTTTTGGTCATATCCCATCCCACATTTTGCCGGAGCACGCTGGGGATATTTCGGCCGGATTGCTGCAATCCGGCGATGGACGCGGGAAAATCGGATCCAGTTGCTCCACGCACAGGGGACCGAACGATGGTGCGCGTGGGCGGCCGCGAACATCGGGGTGCCGTTTGTGTTGACGATTCATGGGCACATTCAGACTTTGATGCGTGCTGTGCCCATGGTCCCAAGGACGTATTGGTTGCTGCATGCTTGGTTCGAGCGGATTGCTATTCCCCGGGCGAGCGGGGTTATCTGCCTTTCCCGGTTTGTTCAGGATGCTGTGGCAGGACGCGCTCGAAATACGTGGCTGATCCCGAATGCCGCGTCAAAACGGTTTTTTGCGATATCTCCGCAACCCGCCTCACCGCCGGTTGTGCTTCAGATTGGGGAATTTCTCCCGGGGAAGCGGCCGCTCGAGCTCCTTGAAGCCCTCGATGCCATCCGGGGAGAGGTTGAGTTTGAGATAATATTTTTAGGATGGAAGCCCCCGGGGTCTGAGTATGCCGCACGGTTTGAGGAAGCGGTTTCCCAAAGACTATGGTGCCGGATCATCCCAGCGGGGAGCGCCGAAATTGTCGCTGATTGGTTGCGAAAGACTTCCGTGCTCGTTCATCCATCTATCATGGAGAATTGCCCGATGGTCATCTTGGAAGCCATGGCGGCAGGCGTGCCCGTCGTCGCAACCTCTGTTGGCGGTATTCCAGACGTAATCGAAAGCGGAATGGGTGGACTGCTCGTTCCTACGAATGAAATGCGCGGGTTGGCCGATGGGGTGCAAAAACTTCTGACGGATGCAAAACTGCGCCAGACACTCTCCATAAATGCTTCCGAACGGGCCAAAGAAGCCCATTTCCCGCCAACCGTGTCCAGTCGGACGCTCGATGCCTATCGGAAAGCATTTTTGAACGCTGAATGATAAATTGGCCGCCAGGTCGGCGAGTGCTGCGATACACCGCAGAAGAACTTCCATCCAAAATCCAACATTCACAATTCAACATCAGCCCATCGTATGTCCGCGCAAACTGCAACCCCTAGAGTCAAGGTTTTGCATGTTCTCGGGGCAATCCTTCCATCAGGGGCGGAAACGATGCTGGCTTCTGCCTCTCAGGTTTTCTCCGATGCAGGGATTACGAGCGCCGCCCTCTCGACGGGAGAGTCCGTGGGAGGTTTTGCCCCTCAATTGGCTACCCGAGGATTTGCAATACACCATATTCCATTCGGCAGATCACTGCGTTTTTTTGCCCAATTCTACAAACTCCTGAAAAGTGAAAGGTTCGATGTCGTCCATATTCACAGCGAGCGGGCGTTTTTCTATTTTATCCTCATCGCGTGGCTGGCACGGACGCCTAGAATCATCAGAACCGTGCACCACATATTTCCGTGGGCAGGGTGGCTTCGCTGGCGGGCGCTTGTCCAACGGCAGATCGCCATGCGAATGTTTGGGGTAGTATTTATTTCTAACAGCACCTCGGGAGGGGAAAATGAGCTTCGATGCTATCGAATGCGAAATCAGATCATCCCGAACTGGTATGACTCGGACATCTTTAAACCCAGAAGCCGGGAGCAATACAACAGGGCCCGCGCCGGACTGGGATTGTCCGAGGATTACTTCGTGCTCGTTTCGCTTGGCGGCAACTCTTCCTATAAAAACTACGGTCTTGTCATTGAGGCTATGGGTCTGCTTTCTGAACAGACAAACGTTCTTTACCTTCAAGTTGGAAATCAGGGCTCCGGCGATCCTTTGAGTGCACTGGTGGATAAGTTCAGCACCTCCCGTAGGGTGCGATGCTGCGGCAGGGTGGAGGAGCCCCTCTCCTATTTGAATGCAGCCGATTGCTACATAATGCCTTCCTCCATCGAAGGTTTCGGTGTCGCCGCAGCAGAAGCCATGGCCGTTGGCGTCCCTGCGATTCTCTCAAATAGACCGGCCTTGAAGGACTTCGCGAGCGCCGCCAAAGGGATCGTCTGGGTGGAATGCGACCCTGTATCCATTGCCGCAGCAGTCGCCCAACTTGCCGCCGAATCCCCGGATGAGCTTTGGACGCGAGGGCAGGCTCTCGCGGC